>Ga0214923_10000300_pt1 | contig 75458 bp, 63 predicted proteins | sample LL1510_MetaG_FD_177993 | JGI IMG/M metagenome (GOLD analysis project Ga0214923, IMG submission 177993) | Freshwater microbial communities from Lake Lanier, Atlanta, Georgia, United States - LL-1510 | ecosystem: Environmental > Aquatic > Freshwater > Lake | place: USA: Georgia | collected...
ATGAGCTTTGTGCTAAAAGATAAAGCGATTAAACCAACAGCGCCTGCAACCATTACCTATGCCCTCAATGCTAAAGAGTTAAAGGCAAAGATTGAATTGATGACAGGTGGCGCTCAAGCATCAGGAGCAAAGAGAGATAAAGCGAGCGAAAATGGCTGAGATGCCTCGCACTGAAGCCAATATCAAAAAGCTCGAAGATATTGCTTCATTTCTAGGCGTTAAAGTCAGTGACGAATTTAGATCACTTGAGATAACTGGTATTTCGAGTTCATCTATGAGAATTAAACCCGGAGAATTATTTATCGCATTATCTGGCGAGAAACACCATGGCGCAAAATTTGCCTTAAATGCGAGAGACTCCGGAGCAATTGCTCTTCTCACCGATCGCCAGGGGTTAGATCTTGCCTCAAAATCACTTGGGAACTTCCCAATCCTCAGTGTTGAAAACCCTAGAGGGATCAGTGGTTATTTGGCAGATTGGTTTCATAACTCTCCAAGCAGAGCCTTATTTCTGGCAGGAATTACGGGTACTAATGGAAAGACTACAACTTCACATCTATTGAAGCAGATTTGGGAATTTGCTGGCATGAATGCTGGCCTGATTGGGACAATTGGAATCGAGATAGCTCAAGAAAAATTCGGCGCCAGCCACACCACTCCGGAAGCAGATCAACTCCATAACATTCTATCGATTATGAAAAATGCGAAGATTCGTGCTGCAGCTATCGAGGTCAGTAGCCATGCGCTTTCACTTAATCGAGTAGATGGCGCTTACTTCTCTGCAGCTGCTTTTACTAACTTGACACAAGATCATTTAGATTTTCACGGCAGTATGGAAAATTATTATCAAGCTAAGAAGAAACTCTTTGATTCCACGCGCAGCCAAGCCTCTTTTGTAAATGTTGATGATTCATATGGAATGCGCCTGGCAGCTGAGGTTTCATTGCCACCCATAACTATTTCTCAAAGAAACAGCAAAGCTAATTGGTACTACCAAGGCATTGATAGCACATCCAAGGGATATCGAGTTGAGGTTAGAGGTATCGAGGGCACCTTAATTTCAGGTGAATTGAACCTAATTGGTGATCACAATTTAGATAATGCACTCATGGCTATGGCACTTGCCTTTGAAAGCGGAGTAGATCCGCTTGTGATTGGAAACTCACTTACAACTCTGAAGGCAGCTCCAGGTCGCTTAGAGCGGATTGATTGCGGTCAAGACTTTCTGGCTTTGGTTGATTACGCTCACACTCCAGATGCCGTTGAGAAAGTTCTTGCAACGCTTAGAAAGAATACCAATTCAAAGCTAATTGCAATTCTTGGCTGCGGTGGCAATCGCGATAAATCAAAGCGCCCTCTAATGGGAAAGGCTTTAGCCTCCGGCAGTGATATCGCTATATTTACTAGCGATAATCCAAGAGATGAGGATCCTGAAGAAATCTTGAAAGAAATGCTTGGATCACTGAAGCTAACTTATCCAAGCGCTGTAATAAGTGATCGCCAAACAGCAATTAAGTATGGAGTCGAGAAAGCTCAAGCCGGAGATACTTTGGTAATTCTGGGCAAGGGCCATGAAGTCGGTCAAGAAATAAGGGGAGTAACGCTTGCCTTTAGTGACCAAGAAGTTTTGAGAAAGTCTATTGAGGGCGAACTATGATTGAAATGAGCATAAGGCAAATGGCTGAGATTATGCAGGGTAGCTCCCATGGCGAAGTCTTTGTTACAAGTGAGGCAATATTTCAATTTGATTCAAGACAAATTAATCCTGGTGATATCTTCCTTGCTTTAAAGGGCGAGAAGGCTGATGGTCATGACTTTATATCTGATGCTATGACCAGAGGAGCAGCGCTAAGCCTAGTAGATCGCCCAGTTTCAACTCCGCACATTTTGGTTGATAATGTTTTGCATGCCTTAGCTAAGTTGGCAACTTATGTTAGAAAAGAATTAAAGGATTTGAAAGTTGTTGGAATAACTGGAAGTCAAGGAAAGACAACGACTAAAGATTTGTTGCTCTCAATACTTATGGCTGAAGGAGAAACTATTGCCTCTCTTTCCTCATTCAATAATGAACTTGGTGTGCCCTTAACTCTTCTTCGTTGCACAACTAAGAGCAAGTACGCCATATTAGAAATGGGAGCTCGAAATAGCGGAGATATTGCTGCCCTTGCTGCTATCGCAAGCCCTGATGTTGGCGCAGTATTAAAGGTCGGCAACGCTCATATTGGCCAATTCGGCTCACAGGAGATGATTGCCAAGACTAAAGGCGAGTTAATAGCAGGTCTTAAAAGTGGCGCTGTTGCAGTCTTGGGAACTTATGACTCCTTCACCCCCAAGATGGAGAGCGCCCAAGGGGTAAAGAGAGTTACCTTTGGAGATAGCCCAAAGTGCGATGTTCGTGCTGCAGATATCGAAGCCAGAGGTGGATTTGCATTCTTTGATTTAGTAATTGGTAATGAGCGCCAGGCTGTGGGCCTACAAATTCTAGGTTTACATCAAGTCTCCAACGCTCTCGCTGCAGCGGCTATTGCGAACGCCTTGAATGTCAGCGTATCTCGCATTGCCACCGCTCTTTCTAATCACCAATCGCTAAGCAAGTGGCGCATGGAGCTAACCGAGGCAAATGGCTTAACTCTGATCAATGATTCATACAATGCCAATCCAGAGAGCATGGAGGCAGCGCTTAATGTACTTGCACTGCTTACACAAGAAAAAGGTGGACGCTCTTGGGCATTCCTTGGGCTAATGCATGAGCTGGGGGATGACTCGGATCAGATGCATGAAGATATTGGAAAGAAAGTTCAGAACCTAGGAATAGATTACTTAGTGGCAATTAATAGTAAGGCTTACTTAAGCAAATTTGATTCTTCGACAACCAGCGCAAGGTATCTCTCATCCTGGCAAGAGTCATTAGATATCTTTAAGGAATTTAATCCAGGAGATGTAATTCTTGTCAAAGCATCAAGAGCAGAGGGCCTTGATGAATTAGCAAGTGAAATTAAAGCCAGAGTTATGAGCGAGGGAAAGGAAGAGGTTAAATGAGAGGTATTTTGATATCCGGAGCTACTGCCTTTCTAATTAGTTTCCTACTAACGCCGGTATTTATAAAGTTCTTATCGCGCAAAGGCTATGGTCAACAGATCAGAGATGATGGGCCAAAGACTCATCACACAAAGCGTGGAACGCCAACAATGGGTGGAGTGATTCTGATTCTGGCAGCCATTGCTGGTTACTTGATCTCACATTTATTTACTGGCGCAGCCCTAACCACCTCTGCCGTATTGGTTGTTGGACTAATCGTTAGCCTTGGCTTTATCGGCTATCTTGATGATTGGCTAAAGGTTGTCAAACAGCGCTCCCTAGGACTTAAAGCGCGAGAGAAGCTGCTGACCCAAGGCATTGTTGCTGGAGCTTTTGGGTATTTAGCGACCAGATTCCCAGATGATCGTGGGCTTACTCCCATGTCACAATATTTATCAACGGTAAGAGATACTTCGATAAAGCTTGGAATCGTGCTTCTGATTGTTCTGGCAATTTTGATGGTGCTTGGCGCAAGTAATGGCGTGAATTTAACTGATGGCTTAGATGGTTTAGCCACAGGTGCGGCAGTTATGTCATTTCTTGCCTTCGTTTTAATTGGGGTTTGGGAGTTTGGGCAGCGCTGCGAGACGGCAAGTGCTGGAAATTGTTATAACGTTCGTGATCCATTAGACCTTGCAGTCCTTGCCGCAGCTCTTGCTGGCTCTTGTGCAGGATTTCTATGGTGGAACGCATCTCCTGCAAGAATATTTATGGGAGATACTGGCTCTCTAGCTCTCGGCGGAGCATTAGCTGGACTTGCAATGACGCTTCGGACAGAACTGCTACTGATTGCTATTGGCGGCCTATTTGTGATTATTACTCTCTCAGTGATTATTCAAACTAGTTATTTTAAAATTAGCGGTGGCAAGAGAGTATTTAAGATGGCTCCGCTACAACATCACTTTGAATTGCTGGGCTGGGGCGAGGTAACAATAGTTATCCGTTTCTGGATTATTTCTGGTCTCTGCGTAGCTGCTGGCCTTGGACTCTTCTATGCGCAATGGGTGGTTGCGTGAGTCAGAACTTCATTGATTCTCTAAAAGGAGCAAAGTGCTTACTCTTTGGCGCGGGAGTTACCGGGGCACCCACTCTTGACTATTTGAAATCAAAGGGTGCAACAGTGATTTCAGTAGACGAAAAAGTTGAAGGTAATTCAATAAAGAAGACTCTAGAAAAAGAGGATCTGGTAGGAGTTGGCCTTGCGATTGTCTCCCCGGGCTGGAGAGTTGATCATCCTCTTGTCTTGCTAGTGCGGGAAGCCGGAATTGAAATCATTAGTGAGATTGATCTTGCCTGGAGAGTAAAGCAGCAGATCTGCCCTAATCAGCGCTGGATAGGGCTAACCGGCACCAACGGCAAAACAACAACGATTCAGATGCTGGAATCGATGCTGCTGGAATCTGGAATTAACGCAAAAGCCTGTGGAAATTTAGGCTACACCGCAATTGAAGCGGTAGTAAACGCAAGCGCCGACATTTTGGCTCTTGAACTCTCATCATTTCAATTGGAGTGGAGCAATTTGGCTCACTTTGAAACGGTAGCAATTCTTAATGTTGCAGAAGATCATATTGATTGGCATCAAAGTTTTGAAAACTATTTATCGGCCAAGTTAAAAATCGCTCAACTTGCTGATTTAGTTATCCTTAATAAAGATGATCAGCATTTAGCCAAGAGCGGAAAAATTCTCTCAAAGCCAATCACCTGGATTTCACTTCAAGTTCCGAGTAAAGGCGAGATTGGACTTGTTGAAAACTTAATAGTCGATCGTGCCTTTATTACAGGCGATGCTGAAGCACTCTTTGAGCTAAGCGATGTAACCCCGGCTGTGGGTCATAATGTTTCAAATGCAATGGCCGCTGCAGCACTGGCAAGAAGCGTCGGAGCGAAAGCTGATGCAATCGCTAGCGCTCTGCGAAAATTCAAACTTGATAGTCACCGACTAGAGGTGGTCCATAAAAGTGGTGGCATCACTTTCATAAATGATTCAAAGGCAACTAATCCTCATGCCGCTATTGCTGCTCTCTATTCTCAAATGGAATCAATCTGGATAGCCGGGGGCCTTGCAAAAGGAGCTGCTATGGATGAATTAGCTCAGAAATGCAGGAGCCGAATCAAAGCTGCAATACTTATTGGAAGTGATGCTCCACTTATTAAAGAGGCGCTTTTAAAGCAAGACCCTGATTTTGTTATCCATACCACTGATTTAAATTTAAAAGGGATAGATGTTATGCGCAGCGTTATGAGAATTGTTAAGGAAATTGCTATTGAAGGAGATGTTGTTCTCCTAGCTCCGGCCTGCGCTTCGATGGACCAATTTAAGAACTATGCCGATCGTGGCGAGAGCTTTACTCTCGCAGCTAAGGAGGCATTTGATGAATAGATCAAGGCCATTATTTGCAACGCCTGCCTCGGCCTACTACCTGATTTTGGGCTCAGTTGTTGCCCTATCCTCACTGGGATTAGTGATGGTGCTAAGTGCATCCTCAGTTAAATCCTTAAGAGAGTCTGGAAACTCCTTTAGCTTTGTGCTGCGCCAGGCTCTATTTCTTATATTGGCTGCCGGACTTGCTTGGGTGGCTATGAAACTTCGTTATGAGCTCTGGAAGCCGATAGCGCAAGTCTCACTAATTCTCTCCTGCGCACTTTTAGTCCTACCTCAGATTGGCGGAATTGGAAAAACCGTTGGAGGAAATACCAACTGGATCGGGATAGGAAGTTTTACCTTGCAGCCTAGTGAGTTTGCCAAACTAGGTTTAATTCTATGGTGCGCGCTAAGGCTTCGTATCCATGACGAAAAAGCAAGCCAAGGGATTGCAAGTAATCCAGCAACGCTAGTTGTCCCTGGATTTATGCTCGTTATGGCATTGATTCTTCTGGGTAGGGATTTAGGAACTGCCGTGCTTGTCACTGGAATTGTTGCAGGAATCCTCTTTATCTCAGGATTAGCATTTAGAGTATTTGGCTTATTGGCAGGAGGAGCTGGATTGTTATTCGCAGCTTTCATTCTGCCAAACGCTAATCGTATGAATAGATTTTCTGCCTTTTTCGATCCCTTTGCAGAACAAAATTATCAAGGTGTTGGTTGGCAGCAAGCGCATAGCATTATGGGACTTGCCTCAGGAGGGGCGGTGGGAACTGGACTTGGTAGTAGTAAACAGAAGTGGGGAAGTCTTCCCGAAGTTCACACAGACTTTATATTTGCTGTCATTGGAGAAGAGCTTGGTCTGCTGGGAACGCTTGCAACGCTTGGCTTATTTGCAATTTTAATTCTTGGAATATTTAAAGTAGCTATCAATGCCCAGAACTCATTTGATCGCTACATCTGTGCTGGAATTGGATGTTGGATATCACTTCAGGTACTGCTAAATATCGGGACCGTCATTAGCCTAATTCCGGTCGTTGGAGTAACGCTGCCCTTGATTTCATATGGTGGCTCTTCCCTGCTTGCCACCTTCATTGCTCTTGGCTATGTCCTTGGGGTTCTGCGACGCGACCCTCAGATTGCTTCAGAGATTCGCCAGCGTAAGGCGGCAAGAACTGCGAGAGGATAAAGCCCATGGGGCATCGTGTGATCTTGGCAGGCGGGGGAACAGCCGGACATATTGAGCCGGCTTTAGCTGTTGCAGAGGCCTTGTTAATGAAAGATCCAAAAGTTTCATGCGAGTTTTTGGGTGTCTTAGGTGGCCTGGAATCTCTTTTGATTCCAAAAAGAGGTTATCGAATTCATTACATTCCAAAAGCTTCATTTCCAAGGAAAATCTCACTAGGAATTATCCTTTTTCCCTTTCACTTAGTGAAGGCGATATTAAAGGCGAGGTCCATTATCAGAGGCGCAGATTTAGTGATTGGCTTTGGAGGCTATGTCTCAACTCCGGCATACCTTGCTTCCTATAGTTTAAAGGTTCCAATTTTGATTCACGAGGCAAATGCCAAGCCAGGTCTAGCCAATCGGGTTGGACGGCGGCTAGCTAAAGTTACGGCGGTAAACTTCGAAAAAGTAGCAGAGCAATGGCCAGGGTCAGTTTTAACTGGGATGCCTATTCGTCAATCGCTAAATAGCCTTTCAGAGCTATCTAACAAGACAAGTTTCAGACAACTTAATTGTCAGAGCTGGGGATTTGATGCCAATCGCCCGGTAATTGCCGTCTTTGGTGGCTCACTTGGCTCGACTCATATCAATAAAGTGATTGCAGACTTCCTTGAGAAATATCAAGAGAAATATCATCACGTGCAAATCATTCATGCTCTAGGGATAAATAATGAACTACCTAAGGCCTTAAGTAATTATCTGCCTCAACCCTACTTTCACGATATGGCATCGATATATGGCAGCGCCGATCTACTCATTACTCGCTCGGGTGCGGTTACCTGCTCTGAGTTATCATCTCTTGGCAAGTACTCGATACTGATTCCACTCCCTCATGGCAATGGGGAACAATTTGATAATGCAGCAGCCCTGGTAGATCAAGGATCAGCCATGATGGTTTCAAATGCTGACTTTTCAGCAGAGTGGCTCGAGAAGAATCTTGCAACTGCCTTAAACAATGCTGGAAAGTATCAACCAAAATCAATTGGCAGTAACGCTAAGGCCGCGACCAAAATCGCAGAGCTGGCTCAAGATTTATTGCTAGGCAAGATCGCCAAATGAGTGACCAAGTGATTCGCGATTGGAGCAAGGCGAAGGTCCACTTTGTTGGAATTGGTGGCTCGGGGATGAGTGGCATAGCAAGAATCATGGCCTCGCGAGGGACACAAGTGTCAGGCTCTGATTTAAATGATTCCTCAACTCTAAATGGTCTTAGAAGCCTAGGGTGCAAAATTCATATCGGGCATAACCATGAGAATGTAAGTGATGCAGATTTAGTCATTATCTCTAGCGCCATCCCAGCAAATAATCCCGAGGTTGAAGCCGCAAGAAATAAAGGCATTCCGATTCTTGAGCGAGCTGCTGCCCTTGCAGAGTTGATGATTGGCACTCGCTCTGTCGCTGTGGCTGGAACTCATGGAAAAACGACAACTACATCGATGTTGACCGTTGCGCTGCAGCATTCCGGCTTTGATCCATCCTTTGCAATTGGAGCAACAGTTAGTAACTCTGGAACAAATGCACATCATGGCTCTGGCAATACTTTTATCGTTGAGGCTGATGAATCAGATGGCTCCTTTACCGCCTACAAACCATTAGGCGCAATAGTTACCAACATTGAGTTAGATCATGTCGATAATTTTGCAACCCTTGCTCAAATTGATCAGATCTTTGAAGACTTTGTTGCCACGATTAGACCAGATGGCTTTTTAGTTCTATGCGTTGATGATCCTGGCGCCGATCGTTTGATGGAGAGGGTGAAGAAGAAGGGCTCTGCCATTTCTATCTCAACCTACGGAATTGATCGAGATGCAGATCTTCACCTGGACAGAATTTATCTTCAGCCAAAGAGCGCCGAGGCAAGAGTTAGTTATAAAGGTCGGGTCTTGGGGCAACTAGAACTTGCCATTACTGGTAGACATAATCTGCTAAACGCCGCAGCAGCCCTGCTTGCAGGACTTGAGCTCGGGGCAAATGCAAATGATCTAATCAAGGGGCTATCACTCTTTAGCGGAGCTAGAAGGCGCTTTGAAGTCAAAGGAGTTTCTAGAGGAATCACAGTCATTGATGACTATGGCCATCATCCAACAGAAATCAAAGCAACTCTTGAGAGCGCTCGAATTTATGCTCAAAGTGGGCGAGTGCTTACGGTTTTTCAGCCCCACCGTTATTCGAGAACGCAAGTTTTTGCAAGTGAATTTGCCAAAGCGCTCTCTGCATCTGATTACACATACCTGCTTGAAATCTACCCAGCCAGCGAAAAAGAGATTCCAGGGGTTAGTTCACTGCTAATCTCAAAAGAAATGGAAACTGCGAACCATAGCTATCAGCCTTCAATGCCCGAAGTAGTTGAAGCTGTTGCAAAGATGGCAAAGAGTGGAGACCTTATTCTTACCCTGGGAGCTGGAGATGTCAGCTCTTTAGGTAAGTTGATTCTCGAGGCGATCGAATCCTAATTGCATGAGATTGCACCCTAGATTAATTCTGCTTTTATCAATATCACTTATTGGAGCCCTAGCCTATCTTTTGGGCTTTAGCAAAGTCTTTGTAGTAAAAGAAATTAAGGTCGATATAAAAGATAAGGCAATTGCCACTCAAATTAAAAATAGACTCTCACAACCACCTGCAGTCGTTCAACTAGGCGATCAGATTGCTAGAGTTGATCGAAGAGAAATTGCCAATCGACTCCGTGAATTTGCTTGGGTTGAAAATGTTGAATTAGACCGAAACCTAATTAATGGCAAGATACTAATAAGGATAATTTCCAGAACGCCGATTGCTCGTCTAAGCTCGACTTCGAGTTCGCAAGTCGCAAGTATTGGTTTTATGGGCGAGGACCTTGAATACTTTTATCTTTCTAGACAGGCTATTGATGAGGCCATCGCTTCAGGGGATAGTAGTTGGCAGCAGATGCCAGAGTTAACTCTTCCTGCTGGGCCAACTGATGCGGCTAATAGTGAATTAAAGGAGAGCGCGAGAGAGTTAATAGAGCTATTTGACCAAGAGCTTGAGGGCAGAGGATTTGAATTAAGGAGAGTTAGCGCCAGAGATGGCGCGAGCTTTATCACCTCAGCCAATTATTTAGGGCGCAGTATCGAAATCTCATGGGGCAGTGTTAGTGATATTGGGCTAAAAGTTGAAGTGCTGGAACGTTTATTGGCGCAAGATGAGAATAAAAAAGTTCGTAGAATCAATCTAATTGATCCATTAAAACCAACGGTTCGATAAAAAAGTATTTCACTAACTAATCGTGTCGGTCTTTGCCAGAGGAGCGCTACGCAACTACTTTTGCGCGCAGAGTAAACGGAAACTCTAAGTCTAAAGTTGAGAATTAGGGTTTGGAGAGAGGCGAAAAAAAGTGGCAACACCACAGAATTATTTAGCAGTCATCAAAGTTGTTGGAATTGGCGGCGGCGGAGTTAATGCAGTCAATCGCATGATTGATGCCGGGCTAAAAGGCGTCGAATTCATTGCGATTAATACTGATGCACAAGCCCTTCTGATGAGTGATGCTGATGTGAAATTAGATATTGGTAGAAAGTTAACTCGCGGACTTGGAGCAGGAGCTGCGCCAGAAATTGGTAAGCAAGCAGCAATTGATCACACCGAAGAAATCGAAGAAGTTCTTCGTGGCTCAGATATGGTTTTTGTTACTGCTGGTGAAGGCGGCGGAACCGGAACTGGTGGCGCGCCAATAGTTGCCAAGATTGCAAAAGAAGCAGGAGCTCTAACAGTTGGCGTAGTTACTCGGCCATTTAGTTTTGAAGGCAAGCGCCGCGCTATGCAGGCAGATGAAGGTATTGAAAACTTAAGAAAAGAAGTTGACACTCTAATTGTTATTCCAAATGATCGACTGCTCTCAATCTCTGATCGCTCGATCTCGGCTCCGGAAGCTTTTAAGACAGCAGATCAAGTATTGCTCTCGGGAGTTCAAGGAATTACAGATTTAATTACCACACCAGGTTTGATCAATCTTGACTTTGCTGATGTGAAGAGCGTTATGGATGGTGCGGGTTCTGCTCTTATGGGAATTGGTTCTGCAAGAGGCGAGGCCAGAGCAACTAGAGCTGCCGAACTTGCAATCTCATCTCCACTGCTTGAGGCTTCAATTGATGGCGCTCATGGAGTTCTTCTCTCCATCGCTGGCGGATCAGACTTAGGACTATTTGAAATTAGTGAAGCAGCAGAGCTCGTTGCTAAATGCGCTCACCCTGATGCCAATATCATCTTCGGAACTGTCATCGATGATGCGTTAGGTGATGAGGTTAGAGTAACCGTCATTGCTGCCGGATTTGATGGTGGAGCGCCAAAGAGGCTTTCGGTTCCAGTGATCTCAACTGCTGCCTTAAATGGTCAGGCAGATCCGATCGCAGCCAATGACCCAATCGCTGTGGCAATGGATACGCCAGTGACTCCAAGAAGGAAGATAACCTTTGAGGAATTAGTGGCTGAAGATGAGATTGATATCCCTGATTTCATGAAGTAGTTAAGTAGCAAAATGTCGAGGTCGCTTTTTACCTCGCGCCATGGCGGCTTAAGTAGCAATGAATTTGAAAGTTTTAATCTAGCTCTCCATGTTGGCGATGATGCAAAAACTGTTGAATCAAATCGAGATCTGCTGGCTAAAGAACTTGGCATAAAGCGAAGCGAATTATTCTTTATGAAGCAGGTTCATGGTTCAAGAGTTGTTGAAATTGATGAAAGCTCTTCTTATCTAGATGAACCTGAGGCCGATGCCTTATTTACTAGAAGAAGTGGCATCGCCCTTGCTGTTTTAACTGCGGATTGCATACCACTTCTTCTCTCATCGCCCTCTGCAATCGCTGCGGTGCACATCGGAAGAAAGGGACTTATTGCAGGAGTTCTAGAGGCAACGCTAGATAAGTTTGAAAGTTATGGGATCGCTTCAAGTCAGATCAGCGCGCTCCTTGGGGCATCAATTTGCGGCACCTGTTATCAGGTAAGTCTTGAAATATATCGCCAGGTTGTAGACCAGATAGAGCAGTGCGCCACAGATGAGAATAAGAGATGTCTTGACTTAGAGGCAGGAGTAATCTCGATACTTAAAAGCAGGGCAATCACCTGGAGCTCAAGTGGTGAGTGCAGTAAACATAGCCCTGGATATTTCTCCTTTCGTAGAGATAACAAAACTGGAAGGCAGGCAGGAGTGATTATCAGATGAGCGCTAGGCAGATAGAGATAAAGCGCGCTTTAGATGATGTCCGTGCTGAGTTAAAACCTGGGGTTGAATTAATAGTTGTTACTAAGAACTTTCCAATTAGCGATCTTGAGATACTTTATTCTCTTGGCGAGCGGCAATTTGGAGAGAATCGAGAAAATGAGTTGAGCCCTAAGGCAGAGGCGCTACCAAAGGGTATTGATTGGCACTTTCAGGGAACTATTCAGAGCAATAAATTAAGAGCAATAGTTTCAGTAGCTAGCTATATCCACTCACTTGATGAGCTACGCCATGCATCTAAAATTTCAGAGTTGGCCCTTGAGTTGGGCAAGAAGCAGAGCTGCTTTATTCAAGTTAATTTAGATTCAGAAGAGCTAGTCAAACAAGAAAGTAATCGAAGTGGGATAAGAGCAGAGCAATTTAAAGCCTTTTCTGAAAGCCTGCTAAAGCTTGCTGGAGTAGAAATTGTTGGAGTGATGGGAGTTGCCCCTTTAAATCAAGATCCTCGGCCAGGCTTTGAAACCCTAAGGAATTTGAGTCAAGAACTTTTGAAAGTCGCTCCAAATGCTGGCTTTATCTCATCGGGAATGAGTGGGGATTATCAGATTGCAATGGAATATGGCGCGACACATATCAGGCTAGGCAGCTCAATCCTCGGGGAGAGAAGGGTGGGCGAGTAAAATTCTGGTATGTCTAATGCCTTAAGAAAAATGACCAACTATCTCGGTCTCACCGAAGATGATGGAACAAGCGAAGTTGCAACACCTAAAAACAGAGTTACCCCAGTTAAGCGTGAGAACAAATCGCTAACTGTCGCTCCATCTATGACTAGCGCTGCAAAAGTTGTAGATGCTGCTCCAATCGATCGCATCGTGACTATTACTCCTAGGTTTTATAGTGAGGCTCGAGCAATTGGTGAGTATTACCGCGAAGGAAATCCGGTCATCATGAACCTTAGCGATATGGAAGAGTCAGAGCGCAAGAGATTAATTGACTTTGCATCAGGTTTAGTTTTCGGTCATGCTGGAACTATTGAGCGCGTAACTTCAAAAGTATTTCTTCTATCGCCACCAAATGTCATGGTCAGTTCAGAGGATAAGACGGCTGCAGCAAACGCTAGCCTTTTTAACCAGAGCTGATTTAATACTGCTGTGATAAATATCAGCAGTTGGATTGTTCTTGCTCTCAATCTTTTTCTATTTGCATTGTTTGCCCGACTGATTTTGGATTATGTACGGATGTTTCGTCCCGGTTGGCGCCCAAGGGGAATAATTCTTCCGCTCGCTGAAATTATCTACATGATTACCGATAAGCCGCTAGGTTTTATCCGTAGGTTTATCCCGCCGCTTCGCATGGGTCCCGTAGCACTTGATCTTTCATTCATAGTTCTCTTCTTTGGTACACAAATTCTAATTGCCTTTATTAGATAAGACTTTGCCTAAAGTGCAACTTCTCAAGTAGCTTGTATCTGACCTAGACTCAAGGTTATGGAACGCAGCCAAGCACAGGCGCTAGATGCCCAAGATGAGTTAGGTAAGTTTCGAAATCAATTTGTCATTACCGACCCAAATACTTGTTATCTAGATGGGAATTCTCTGGGGCGCTTGCCTCATGCGACAGTGAAAGCTATCAACGACTTTTTAACCCAAGAGTGGGGACCCAAAGTTGTTACTGGTTGGGAGCATTGGATAGATGAAGCTCAGAGGGTTGGGGATTTAATTGGCCGGAGCGCTCTTGGCGCAGGGCCAGGTCAAGTACTGGCCTGCGATACAACTTCCGTCAATCTCTATCAATTGGCGCTAGCTGCAATCAAGGCAAGGCCGGATAGAAAAACCATAATAATAGATGCGGCCAATTTCCCGACAGATCGCTACATCATGCAGGGAATTGCAAGGAGTTTAGGTTTAAATCTAATCACAATTGATAATGAAGATAAGGCACTTAGTGAAAATGAATTAATAACTCCAGAGTTACTAAAATCCTATCTATCAGATGATGTGGCACTGGTTTCACTTCAGGTTGTGCAATACAGATCTGGTGCGAGGCAAGATATAAAGTCTCTTACCGAGTTAGTAAGAAGTTGCGGCGCATTAATGCTCTGGGATGCAGCGCACGCAGTTGGCTCTGTCATTCTTGACTTTGATAAGAACGGCGTAGAGCTTGCCGTTGGGTGTAGTTATAAATATGGCAACTCAGGACCTGGCGCACCTGCTTGGCTATATGTTTCAAAAGGCATACAAAAAGAGTTACAAGTGCCGATTCAAGGCTGGTTTGCCCAACGTGATCAGTTTGCTATGGGTCCAAGTTTTGAAAAGGTTGACAGTATTAGAGGATTTCAAATAGCAAGTCCTTCACTAATGGGATTGCGCTGTATCAAGAGCGCATTTGAAATGATTGAAGAGGCTGGAATTGCAAACATTGAAGCAAAAGCCGGGCGAGGAACTCAAATGATGATTGAGCTCTATGAAAAATGGTTAGCTCCGCTCGGGTTTACGCTAAACACCCCAAGAAGTGCTAGTAGTCGTGGCGGACACATATCCCTCTGTCATCCAGAGGCAAGCAAGATTGCTATTGCGCTGCGCAAATATGCCAATGTGATTCCAGATTATCGAGCCCCAAATTCGATCAGAGTTGCCATTTCGCCTTTAGTTAACTCATATCTAGAAGTTTATGATGGATTTCAAAGAATAAGAGATCTAGTAAGCACTCGCCAATATGAGAAAGTTGAAGATGGACAGGTTCGAGTTACATGAGCGAGAATCACGAAGCCGCCCTTACCTATAGTTCATATTTAAAAATTGATGAACTTCTAAAGCTCCAAAAACCTCTCTCAGAAGGTCCTGAGCATGATGAGTTGCTATTTATCGTCATACATCAAACCTATGAACTCTGGTTTAAGGAACTGATTCATGAATTTCTTGCCGCTCAGAGAAGTCTTGAATCAGGCGATACTCACTACTCACTATCTATTCTTGGTCGAATCAGAACAATTATGAAAATCTGCGTTGCTCAGATTGACATTCTTGAGACTATGACACCGCTTCAGTTCAATTCATTCCGAGATCGCCTAGGAGCTTCGAGCGGATTTCAATCGGCGCAATTTAGACAAGTTGAAGCAATTTTGGGAAGGCGTGATCTAAAAGCATCAGCACACCTATTGCCTGCAGATAAGAAATGCGTTGAAGATTTGATGAGTTCGCCATCCCTCTGGGATAGCGCACTTAAATATGTAGATAGCAGAGGTTTTAGAATTGCAAAGGAAATCCTTAATCGCGATTTTACTCAGGCTTATCAGGCAGAGGAAAGCGTGCAGGCAGCTCTACTTGATCTTCACAGAAAGGATCCCGAGGGATCACTTATCTGTGAGCGTTTAGTGGATATCGATGAGGGCTTGCAGGAGTGGCGCTATCGCCATGTGAAAATGGTTGAGAGAACTATTGGTAGTAAAAGTGGAACTGGTGGTTCAAGTGGCGCTGCATATCTTGCTTCGACACTCTTTAATCCAGTATTTCCTGATCTTTGGCAGATTAGAAGTAAGTTTTAGGCCTTGCTTAGTCTTAGGCTAAGACCGAGCTCTTGCTCACTTGGTTCTAATTTTGAATCCCGTTCAAATGAGAGAGCGAGTACTTCCTGACTTATCCAGGACTTTGATTCCTCAATAGCCTTTGAAGATTGCTCATCAGAGTTCCACTTAACGTGGATTCGATCACTCACATCAAAACCCGATGCTTTTCTCTCATCTTGAATAGCGCGGATAGCTTCTCTAACGATACCTTTAGCAATTAATTCATCAGTGAGCTCTAAATCCAGCGCAACGCTCTCGCCATTATGAGAAGCAACAGCCCAACCAGTTCTCGGCGTCTCAGTAATTACTAAATCCTCTTCAGTAATCTCTGCGCTCTTTGAGCCGAATGCGATATCAGCTCTGCCATGGGTTCTAACCTTACTAACTAATTCTTGAGCGTTGGATAAGGTAATTGCTTTTGAAAGCTCTTGAACCTCGCTGCCAAATTTTGCTCCCAGGGATCTAAAATTAGCTTTTATTGAGACATCTACCAGATCTGCTCCTGCGCTTGCCAGATCATCTAGGGATTCAACATTTAATTCATCTGAGATCTGTTCGCGTAATTCAGGCGATAGAGACTTCCAACCAGATGCCGCAATTAAAGCGCGCGAGAGTGGCTGGCGAATCTTTACTCCAGATTGCGCTCTGCTAGCTCGACCAAGTTCTACCAGTCTTCTAGTCAAAGCAACTGACTTTGAAAGCTCACTATCAATTGCTGAAGTATCGCTATTGGGAAAGTCAGCTAGGTGAACTGAGATAGGGGCATCTTTTTCAACAACGCGTATCAATTTCTGCCAGACATGTTCGGTAATAAATGGAACGAGTGGAGCCATAAGTAACGTGACATTCTTTAAACAGTGATGAAGTGTTGATAGTGCTGCGCTATCGCCATCCCAGAATCTCCGTCTTGACCTTCTGACATACCAATTTGATAAATCATCGATGAATGTGGCAATGGCAGATCCGGCTAGCTGTGAATCAAAATCACTTAAAGCTTGATCAACTTCTGCAATTAATTGATTTAATTCACTAAGAATCCAACGATCCATGGTTGAGAGTTCGCTGGCCTTAGTAATGGGAGAGGGCGAGTAATTGGCAGCCGCGGCATATAAAGTGAGAAATGAAACAGTGTTCCAATAGGTAAGTAGAGTTTTTCTGACTACCTCTGAGATTGCTTCATGGCCAACTCGCCTTGCGCTCCAGGGAGAACCCGCAGCGAGCATGTACCAACGAACTGCATCTGCGCCATGTTTATCCATCAAAGCCATCGGCTCCAATACATTTCCCAGATGCTTACTCATCTTTCGTCCATCTTTATCTAAGATGTGGCCGAGGCAGAGCACGGTTTTATATGAAGATTCATCAAATACTAAAGTTCCAATCGCCATCAGGGTGTAAAACCAGCCACGGGTTTGATCAATTGCCTCACATATGAAGTCAGCAGGATAAGCCTCTTTAAATTTTTCCTCTGAACCCTGCTTATGGGGATATCCCCACTGCGCAAAGGGCATAGCCCCTGAGTCATACCAACAATCTATAACCTCTGGGGTTCTTATCATCTGTGATGAACAGCTAAGACAAGGGAAAACAATCTCGTCAACAAATGGCCGATGCAGTTCGAGGTCAGTTAAGTCTTTGCCGTAACGGCTTTGCAGTTGCGCTTTTGAAGCAAAGGCTTCTTCATGTTTATTTTCGCATTTCCAGATTGGCAGGGGAGTGCCCCAGTAGCGATTGCGCGAGAGAGCCCAATCGATATTGTTATTTAGCCAATCGCCATACCGACCACTTTTTATGGTCTCTGGATGCCAATCGGTGGCGGCATTTTCCCTAAGTAAATCATCTTTGATTTTTGTGGTTCTGATGTACCAAGAAGGTTGAGCGTAATAGATCAGTGGCGTGTGGCATCTCCAGCAATGTGGATAGGAGTGTTCGTATTGCTGGTGCTTATAAAGTGCTCCAGATTTCTTTAGCTCTTTAATCAAAACCTTATCTGCTTGCTTAAAGAACATTCCGCCAACTGTTGCAATACCTGCTTCAAATTCACCATTCGGGGCGATGGGATTTACAACCGGTAGGCCATATTTCCGACAGGTTTGAAGGTCATCTGCGCCAAAGGCTGGGGCTTGATGAACTAAACCAGTTCCATCTTCGGTAGTTACATAATCTGCCAGAACCACATAGTGAGCAGCAGGAATATCTACATAGTTAAAAGGGGGTTGATATTTCAGCTTCTCAAGTTGGCTTCCCTTTAGCTCCCTAAGAATTTCATAGCCACTGCCTATCAGAGCAACCAAATTCTTTGCCAACACCACTACTTCAGAGATAACTTCCTTCTCAGGATCAGCCTTAGTTCTAACTACTAGGTAATCAACATTTGGATTGACTGCAATTGCAGTATTGGATACCAAGGTCCACGGGGTTGTCGTCCAAACCAATAAAGATGCCCCGAGATCTTTTAGTTCTCCATCGATGATTGGAAAACGGAGATAGACACTTGGATCAGTTACGCTTTCATAGCCTTGAGCTAACTCATGATCTGAAAGGCCAGTGCCACATCTTGGGCAATATGGAGCTACGCGATAGTCCTGAACTAGAAGACCTTTATTATGAATCTGAGCCAGTGACCACCATACGCTCTCAATGTATTCATTAGACATCGTCCAATAGGCCTGATCAAAATCAACCCAGAAACCCATTCGTTCAGTCATTTGCGTGAATGCACCTACATGTCGCTGCACTGATTGACGACACTTGTCATTAAATGCAGCTATTCCGAATTTTTCAATATCGCCTTTGCCAGAAAAACCCAGCTCTTTCTCAACCGCTATCTCTACCGGAAGGCCATGGCAATCCCAGCCCGCTTTACGGATTACATACTTGCCCTTCATTGTCTGAAAACGAGGAAATACATCCTTAAAAACTCTTGCCTCGATATGGTGAGTTCCTGGCAATCCATTTGCGGTTGGTGGCCCTTCATAGAAAGTCCAACTCTGCCCGCCCTGACGCATCCTCACACTGCTATGAAAAATGTCTTGTGTTCGCCAAAAATCTAAGATTTCATGTTCAACTTTTGGAAGATCGATTGAGGCAGATAGCGCTAGATAAGGAGAATTATTTGCCACTAAAGACCCCCTCGAAATTCGAATAAAAACAATTTTCGATCTCTTGGAGGGGCGATCTAAAGACCGCGGTACCACCCGCCTTGCAGCTCTTGGCTGCCGCTTATAAGCAAACTTACTGTTGGTTCTAGATGAGCTCTTAACTCACTTCTTCCAACTCGCTCGCAGGTGATTGCCTGGTCATAGCGATAACTGATGTAAGTGAGCCCATTCTAGCCCATAGCGGGGCGAGTGGCATTTAAATCAATAAACCTTTAGCCTTCGCGGTTGTGGCGTTAAAAAAGAAAGTCCGCTCAGCGGTTAGCAAGTTCACGAAGAAATCTAGCCCAGTTAAGGCGAAATCTAAGGCAAAGAGCGTTAAGCCAAAGAGTAAGAAAGCTCCTGCAAAAAAAGGTGCACCTAAGAAAGCTCCAGCAAAGAAGGCGCCAGTTCGCCCAACTCTTGCTAAGAAACCCCCAATCAAGAAGGCCCCTGCTCAGATAATTAAGGGTGCTCATAAGACTGCGCTCACTAGCAGCACAGCAAAAGGCGGAGCTACAACAATTTCAGTTTATAAACCAGAAATTGAGGCAAGTGATCTGGTAGTTGTTCCAGAGAAACGATTAGTAATGCCGCCGCCAATTAGAACTCCAAAGCCAGGCAAGAAAGCCCCAGCGCTAAAACCAGTTAAAGCTGCGCCTTCTCCCTTCGTTCTAGATGGCGAAGAGTCCTGGAGCGCAACTGAAATGAAGGCGATTAAATCTGAACTTTCAAAAGATCTAGTTCGATTACGGAAAGAACTTGAAAAAATCGAGAGTGAAATGGATGAGCTAATCGAAGCTTCAGGTGTTGGAGCGGGCGATGATCAAGCTGATGCAGGTGCAAAAACTTTTGAACGCGAACATGAGATATCACTGGTTTATAACGCAAGGGATATGGTTTTACAGACGGAGCGAGCCTTAGAGCGAATTGAAACTAAGACTTATGGGCGATGTGAGGATTGTGGTAGCGCCATCGGAAAGGCTCGTCTCCAAGTTTTCCCACGTGCCACCCTTTGCATGTTATGCAAACAGAAGGAAGAGCGCCGATAGGGTCGTCGGGTGCTAATCGCGCGCGACGACTGTTCATCATATTTTCGGTATCAATATTTGCCCTAGATTTAATTACCAAGAATTGGGCTCTTTCTTACCTGCAATATCGGCAACCGGTAAAAGTCATTGGAGACTTTCTCCAGTTAACTTTTGCCACAAACCCAGGTGCTGCTTTTAATCTAATAGGAGATTCGACTTTAATTTTGAGTTCATTAAAACTCTGTGTGGTTGCCTTTATTCTCTATTTCATTGGCAAGGTTACCAATGGACCTTGGGCAATTGCATTGGGCTTACTGCTTGGCGGAGTTCTTGGGAATTTGGTAGATCGAGCCTTTAGACCACCGGGGCCATGGCGAGGCGAAGTTATTGATTGGATCGAGCTGCCAAATTGGCCAGTATTTAACGTGGCTGATTCAGCAATTGTAGTTTCAGCGCTTTTAATGAGTCTGCTTGCGATTCGAAATATTGAGCCATTCAAAAAGGTAATTTGATGCAACGCGAGATCAGAGCGATACAGATTGACCAAGATCAAGATGGTCAGAGAGTTGATACCGCGCTATCAAAAGTCTTGGAGCTATCAAGAAGCATGGTGGCTGATTTACTAAATGCTGGAGATGTTTTGCAGGGAAAGAAACCACTATCAAAGTCAGATCGGGTGAGGGCAGGAGATCGTCTAACTGTTTTAATGCCAGCGATCTATGACCCGCTAGAACTAAAAGAAACTCCCATTGATACCCTTGAAATCATCTATGACGATGATGATGTAGTTGTGGTCAATAAACCTGTTGGTTGTGCGGCGCATGCAAGCCCAGGCTGGATGGGGCCAACTGTTGTTGGTGCACTTCTTGCTCGGGGATATCGAATCTCAACGACTGGCCCACAGGAGCGACAAGGAATTGTGCAGAGGCTAGATGCCGGAACTTCTGGATTAATGCTGTTAGCAAAGCATGAACGCTCTTATATCTCGATGAAGAATCAATTTAGAAACCGTAGCATTGAAAAGGTTTATCGCACGTTAATTCAGGGACATATTGATCCAGCAGAGGGAAGTATTGATGCTCCAATAGGGCGCCATCCAAGGGAGGATTATCGTTTTGCTGTAGTTGCCGATGGCAAGGCCAGCATTACCCACTATGAATTGATTGAGTATTACCAGGGAGCATCTCTACTAAAGGTAGTTCTAGAAACTGGAAGAACTCACCAAATTAGAGTTCACTTTAATGCCCTCCGCCACCCTTTAGTTGGAGACCTAGCCTATGGAGGAGATCCAATCCTTGCTGCGCGCCTGGAGTTGAAGAGACCTTGGTTACATGCCTTAGAGCTAGCTTTTAATCAGCCAACAAGTGATAAGCGAATCACCCTAAATGCCCCACTGCCTGAGGATCTAACGCGCGCCCTTGCGTTGCTCGCTGTCAAGTGAGAGCAAGAGAGTAATCTCGCCGACCGTGAGCCAGGGTTTTGTTCATCTTCATGTCCATACTGAGTATTCGATGCTCGATGGAGCAGCTCGGGTTGAAAAATTAGCTGAAGAAGTCGCCCGCTCTGGCGATGGCGCAATAGCTATGACCGATCATGGAAATGTTTTCGGCGCATTTGATTTCTATAAAACAATGAAGGACTCAGGGGTTAAACCCATTATTGGAATAGAGGCCTATGTAGCACCTGAATCTAGGTTTGAGAAAAAACGAGTTAAGTGGGCTGAGGGTGGAGAAGATGATGTCTCAGGAGGCGGGGCGTATACCCATATGACGCTCTGGGCTGAAAACAACGTTGGTCTTGCTAACTTGTTTCGCCTCTCATCCCTTGCTTCTCTGGAAGGTTTTTACTACAAACCAAGAATGGATCGCGAGTTGCTCTCGCAATATAGCCAAGGGGTAATCGGAACAACAGGATGCGCGGCAGGTGAGATTCAAACCCGTATCAGAATGGGAGCGTATAACGAAGCACGTTCAGCGGCAGCAAATTATCGCGATATTTTTGGAGCAGATAATTATTTTGTCGAAATTATGGATCATGGCATTGAAATTGAAAGAAGAGTTAAAGATGACTTACTAAAACTTTCAAAAGAGCTGGGACTTCCACTGGTTGCAACAAATGATCTCCACTACACCTATGCTGATGATGCAAAACATCATGAAGCGCTTCTATGTATTCAATCAGGGACAACACTGGCAGACCCAAAGAGATTCAAATTTGAAGGTAAAGAGTATTACCTAAAAGATGCCGCAGCGATGCGTCGTATATTTAAAGATCTGGAAATCGCATGTGACAACACACTAGTAATTGCTGAGCGATGCAATATCACGATGCGCGAGAATGAGAATTTACTCCCGCGATTTGTAGTTCCAGAAGGCGAGAGTGAGAGCTCTTGGTTGGTCAAAGAGAGTGAACGAGGATTATTGGAGAAATTTGGCGTGAAAAGTATGGATCAGATTGCGCCGCAATATCAGGCCCGACTTCATTTTGAGTTAGATGTAATGACCAATATGGGATTTGCTGGCTATTTCCTGGTCGTTGCTGACCTAGTGGCTCATGCAAAGAAGGAGGGGATTCGCGTGGGGCCGGGAAGAGGCTCTGCTGCCGGCTCTTTAGTTTCATATTCTTTAGGAATTACTGGGCTAGATCCAATAAAACACGGATTGCTTTTTGAGCGCTTCTTAAATCCAGACCGAATCTCGATGCCCGATATAGATTTGGACTTTGATGAGCGCAGACGCTCCGAGATGATTAGGTATGCCACAAATAAGTATGGCGATGATCGAGTTGCTCAAATCATTACCTACGGAACAATTAAATCTAAAGCTGCGATTAAGGATGCGGCTCGAGTTTTGGGTTATCCATACGCGCTAGGCGAGCGACTAACTAAAGCGCTACCGCCTTCCATTATGGGTAAAGATATATCACTTCAAGGTGTCTTTGATCGAGATAATGAGCGTTTCGGTGAAGCGCAAGAATTTAGAAATATCTATGAGAGTGATCCTGATTCCAAAAACATTGTCGATATGGCAAGAGGGCTCGAAGGCCTTAAGCGACAATGGTCAGTTCATGCTGCGGGAGTGATTCTTAGTAGAGAACCACTAATCGATGTGATTCCAATTCATCGTCGCGATGCTGATGGCTCGATCATTACTCAGTTTGATATGGGCGCATGCGAAGCAACCGGGCTATTAAAAATGGATTTTCTTGGTCTTAGAAATCTCTCAGTGCTCGATGACTGTCTAGAAAATATCAAGAGCAATCAGGGAAAAACTTTAGTATTGGAGGATCTAGAACTTTCAGATAAGAAAACATTCGAATTACTCTCAAGAGGCGAGACTCTGGGTGTATTCCAATTAGATAGCGCCCCTATACGAGCGCTACTTCGATCGATGGCGCCAGATTCATTTGAAGATATTTCAGCTGTTATCGCACTCTATCGCCCCGGCCCGATGGGAGTTAATGCCCATAATGATTATGCTGATCGCAAGAATAAACGCAAGCGAATTGAACCTATTCATCCTGAGTTAAGCGCAGCACTTGATGAGATTCTGGCAGACACCTATGGACTAATTGTTTATCAAGAACAAGTAATGGCAATTGCACAAAAACTTGCTGGGTTTTCGCTAGGGCGAGCAGATTTGCTGCGCAAAGCTATGGGCAAAAAGAATAAAGAGATTCTAGATAAAGAATATGTTCACTTCGAAGAGGGCATGCGCAATAATGGATTTTCAAGCATCGCGATTGAAGAGCTTTGGAAGACCCTCATTCCATTCTCTGACTATGCTTTTAATCGAGCCCATAGCGCAGGCTATGGCGTGCTCTCATTTTGGACTGCGTATTTAAAGGCGAATTATCCAACGGAGTATATGGCAGCACTTCTTACGAGCGTCAGGGATGATAAAGATAAGTCAGCGCTTTACCTAAATGAGTCTCGTCGAATGGGAATCAAAGTCCTACCCCCTGATGTGAATTTTTCAAATGCTGAATACACACCTGGTGGCAGAGATATTCGATTTGGACTTACTGCAATTAGAAATATTGGAGAAAATGTTGTCGCATCAATCGTCAAAAATCGCAATGAGAAAGGCAAATACACATCCTTTAGTGATTTTCTGACAAAGGTCGATGGAACTGTCTGTAATAAAAAGACCATAGAGTCCTTAATTAAAGCTGGGGCCTTTGACTCCCTGGGCCATTCTCGCAAGGGGCTGATGAGTATTTATCTCGAAGCACTTGATTCCGTATTGGAAGAAAAGCGCGCCCAGGCTATTGGTCAGTTTGATTTATTTGGCGGAGCGAGTGAAGTTAGCTTTAATGGCATGTCAACTCTAGCGCTAGAAGTTAGTGATCAAGAGTGGGAGAAGGCGCTTCTGCTTGCCTATGAGCGAGAAATGCTGGGCTTATATGTCTCAGATCATCCACTTCTTGGAGTTGAACATGTCTTAAGGAGCGCAACAGATACAACTATTAGCCAAATTCTAGATGAAGGGGTAGTTCACGAGCAGATAATCACCATTGCAGGGCTAATCACAGCAGTGCAACGAAAAGTGAGCAGGCAAGGTCAATCTTGGGCAATTGTTACAGTTGAAGATCTTGAAGGAGCTATTGATGTGCGTTTTTTCGCATCAACTTATCAAGCTCACGCACTTAATCTGATTGAAGATAGAATTGTAATTATTCGCGGAAGAATTGATAAGAGGGAAGAGACGCCCCAGATTACTGCGCTTGATTTAACTCTTGCTGATATTAATCAAGCACCTATTGGGCCCTATGTAATAAAGCTTGAAGCCGAACGCTGCACACCTCCCGTTGTTGATCGAATGAAGGAAATATTGCGTTCTCATCCTGGAACTAGAGAAGTTCACCTAAAAATTGAAGGCGGATCAAAGAACACCATCCTTAAGCTAGATGATGGATTGAAAATTACGGCCTCGCCAAGCTTGAGCGCAGATCTCAAGTCAATCCTTGGCCCAGATTGTTTGGTTTAGCCAAGGAACCCTCTGCGAGGACGTTGCTTACTCAATTAGAATAGTCAAGTGAGCCAAGCAAACCTTGTTAGAACCTTAGATTTACGGGGTAAAAAGTTATCTAAAGCTGGCTACCAAGAACTGCTCCCCAGAGCTGAGATGGATATCGCCTCTGCACTAAGTGAAATTGAGCCAATTATTGAATCTGTAAGAAAGGGAAATGAGCAGACCCTACTTGATCTAAGTCTCAAATTTGATGGCGTTGCTCCAAGTGGTCTTAGAGTTCCCCAGAAAGAGATCGATAAAGCTCTTGCGCAATTGGATCCTAAACTTGAAAGTGTAATTAAAGAGGCTATTAAAAGAGTGCGAAATGTTCATAAGGATCAAGTTCGATCAAGTGCGATGATCAAAGTTGTTGATGGTGGAGAAGTTGAAGAGCGTTGGATTCCTGTTGATCGAGTTGGCCTATATGTTCCAGGTGGAAAAGCGGTCTATCCCAGTTCAGTGATTATGAATGTAGTTCCAGCTCAAATTGCTGGAGTGAAAAGTATCGCCCTGGCATCACCTGCTCAGGTTGATAACTCTGGTTGGCCAAATCCAACAATCTTGGCAACTTGTGCAATCCTTGGAGTAGATGAGATTTATGCAATGGGAGGCGCGCAAGCAATAGCGGCCTTTGCCTATGGAGTTCGCAGCATTGTCGATGGGCTGACTCAAGAGATATTAGAGCCAGTTGATTTAGTTACCGGTCCAGGAAACATTTATGTAGCGGCAGCAAAGCGAGCACTTCGTGGAAAAATTGGCATTGACTCCGAAGCTGGACCAACTGAAATTGCAATCGTGGCCGATAAGAGCGCTAGAGCAGGTGAAGTAGCTGCAGATTTAATTAGTCAAGCCGAACATGACATTATTGCAGCAGCTGTCCTAATAACAGACTCCTTAGAGTTGGCAGATCAAGTACAGAGTGAGTTAAAGCTGAGGACACAGGTTACCAAACATAGCCAACGGATAGTTCAAGCGTTAAGTGGAATTCAATCAGCTATCGTAATTACAGATAATCTTGAGCAATCTCTAGATGTTGCAAATGCATATGCTGCTGAGCATCTGGAGCTGCTAACTTCAGATCCTAAACGCGATAGCAGGAAAATTAGGAACGCAGGAGCTGTATTTCTTGGCCGTACCTCGCCGGTTTCACTTGGTGATTATTTAGCAGGCTCCAATCACGTTCTTCCAACAGGAGGATGCGCCTGTCATTCAAGCGGGTTATCGGTGCAAACTTTTTTACGCGGCCTTCACTTTATCTCCTATAACGAGAAAGCCTTTAGCGAAATTGCCCCTAGCGTTATTACCTTTGCAAACGCTGAAGATCTCCCGGCTCATGGAGAGGCAATATCTGCACGTTTTGAAGTGGGTAAGGATTTGTAATGAATGATCGCTGGCCAAAATGGCTCAAATTAAATGAGAGTTTAAAGGCTTTAACGCCATATGGTGCGCCGCAAATCTTGCTCGCTAATCGATTAAATACCAATGAAAATCCATATGAGCTAAGCGCAAGTTTGCAGGCAAGTATTAACGCCGCTATCGCTAAAGAAGTAAAGAGTCTTAACCGCTATCCAGATCGTGATGCGATAAATCTCAGGAGTGCACTTGCAGATGAGATCAAACGGCAAAGCTCTTTGAGTTTCGGAGTTGAAAATATCTGGGTAGCAAATGGAAGTAATGAAATACTTCAGAGTATTGCACTTGCTTTCTCTGGTGATGCTATGGGCTTTGAGCCCTCTTACTCTATGCACCCCCTTATTAATCGCTCGGCCGGTAAGAAGTGGATTTCAATTCCAAGGCGGGCCGATTTCTCAGTAGATATTCCCGCCTCCTTAAACGCCATTAGTGAACAAAAGCCTGGGCTGGTATATCTAACGACTCCAAATAATCCAAGCGGTAACACCACAGATATTGATCAGATAGAAAGTTTAGCCAAAACTTGCCAAGAAGTAGGAGCAATTTTCGTTGTTGATGAGGCCTATGCAGAATTTTCAAATTCTCCATCAGCTCTCTTGTTGTTGCATAAATTTCCAAATTTGATTATCTCCAGAACCATGAGCAAGGCATTTGCATTCGCTGGAGTAAGAGTTGGATACATGATTGCAGATCCGATACTCATAGAAGCAATGTTGTTGATACGCCTGCCATATCACTTAAGCTCTTTAACGCAGGCAGCGGCTCTAGCTGCTCTCTCTCATAGCCAAGAGCTATCGGCCCAGATTGCGCAGATTATCGACTCACGTAAATCTTTAGCCAGAGAGCTAGAGAGTCTTGGCCTTGTCGTTATTGAATCGGAGGCAAACTTTCTCCTCTTTACTGGATTTAAAGAGAGCTCAGGTGAGCTATTTTCTAAGTTGGTAGATAAGGGAGTATTGATTCGTGATGTCTCAATACCTGGATATCTACGGGTAACAATCGGCACCGAAGATGAGAATAAGGCTTTCCTTGCAGCTTTAACCTCAACTCTTTAAGCAATTTGCGCTGCTAAGCCCAGGATATTTGAGTCGCAAGCGATGGCCTTAATAGGGGATAATTTCGCCTATGGTCAATCCCAGAAAATCTCGTGTGGAGCGCGTTACTAAGGAATCTAGTGTTTTAGTTGAGTTAACACTTGATGGCACGGGGGTCTGCGATGTAACAACTGGTGTCCCATTTTTTGATCATATGATTTCGCAACTTGGAAAACACTCTGGTTTTGATTTGATTGTAAAAACGAGCGGAGATATCGCGGTAGATTCCCATCACAGCGTTGAAGACACCTCACTTGCTATTGGCCAGGCTTTGAGAGAGGCACTTGGTGATAAATCAGGAATTAGAAGATTTGGAAACTCACTTGTTCCACTTGATGAAGTTTTGGTGCAAGCAGCTGTTGATTTATCAGGTCGTCCATATTTAGTTCATCGCGCACCTGAGATAGTTGAATTGATAGGAACTTTTGATACCACTCTGGGAAGGCACATTTGGGAATCAATGGTCTCTGAGGCAAGAATTGGGCTACACATCAGAGTTCTTGAAGGAAGAAATGCCCACCATGTTCTTGAGGCACAATTCAAAGCTGTAGCACAAGCATTTAAAGATGCGGTTGCTTTAGATCCTCGCTCTGGAGGAATCCCTTCGACTAAGGGCGTTCTTTGATAGCCATCCTCGATTATGGCTCAGGAAATATTCGTTCTGCACAGAGAGCATTTGAAAAAACAAAACATGAAGTCATAGTCACATCCGATTATCAAGAGGCGGTCAGCGCTGAGGGTTTAGTCGTTCCTGGCGTCGGAGCTTTTGGATCTTGCATGAAGGCTCTACTAAAAATAGATGGCGACAAAATCATCAGACAAAGAGAGCAAGAGCAGAAGAAGACCCTTGGAATCTGCGTTGGAATGCAAATTCTCTTTGAGTCCAGCGATGAACTATTAAATGGCGAAAGCATTAAAGGATTGGGAATCTTTCCAGGCAGGGTAGTTCGACTAGACGCGCAAGTTATTCCACATATGGGCTTTAATGAAGTTAAGGTTGATGAAACAAGTAAGTTATTTCAAGGCATCGAAAAGGAACGCTTTTACTTCGTTCACTCATATGCCGCTAAAAATCCAGTATTTGGCGCTAACTCCTACTGCGACTATGGTGGAGGGTTTCTTGCTGCGATTGAAAGTCAAACAATTAGCGCTGTGCAATTTCATCCAGAAAAAAGTGGAGCAGCAGGACTTGCTCTAATTGAAAATTGGGCATCAACGTTATGAAAAAATTGGAACTTCTTCCAGCTGTTGACGTTCGCTCAGGTCAAGCGGTTCGCCTGGTCAAAGGCGAGCTATCTGCTCAAAGTAATTATGGTTCGGCGCTGGATGCTGCCCTTGATTTTCAAAACGCAGGCGCTGAATGGATTCATCTAGTTGACCTCGATGCTGCTTTTGGAACGGGATCAAATCATGAACTTTTTGCTGAGGTAGTGGGAAAGTTGGATATAAAGGTTGAGCTATCGGGGGGCATTCGAGACGAGGAGAGCCTGGAGCGAGCACTTGGCACGGGATGTCAGCGAATCAATTTAGGTACAGCTGCCCTTGAAAGCCCTGATTGGAGCGCTTCAGTAATTAAGCGTTTTGGGGAGAGGATTGCAGTTGGTCTTGATGTGCGAGGACGAACGCTAGCAGCAAGAGGTTGGACTCGAGATGGCGGTGATCTCTTTGAAACGCTAGAGCGCTTGGATAATGATGGGTGCGCTCGATATGTTGTAACAGATGTTAATAAAGATGGAACGCTTCAAGGACCAAACTTGGAGTTGCTTAAAATGGTTTGCGCAGCAACTAGTAGTCCGGTAATTGCATCAGGCGGAATCTCTCAGCTAAGTGATATTCAAGCCCTTCGTGAGTTAACTCAAATTGGTATCGAAGGAGCGATTGTTGGAAAAGCGCTTTACGCTCAAAATTTCACGCTCGAGCAAGCTCTAGAGATGGCTTCTAAATGAGCCTTGCCACGCGAATAATTCCTTGCCTTGATGTTAAAGATGGTCGAGTAGTTAAAGGTATTAACTTTCTTAATTTAGTTGATGCTGGAGATCCAGTAGAAATGGCTCAGATCTATAACAACGAGGGTGCTGATGAGATTACTTTTTTGGATATCACCGCTAGTAGCCAGGGACGTGGCACAACCCTTGAGGTAGTGCGAAGGAGCGCAGATCAATTATTCATTCCACTAACCGTTGGCGGAGGGATAAGTAGCGCAGCTGATGTTAATCAACTCCTAAGAGCAGGAGCCGATAAAGTTTCAATTAATACTGCTGCCCTGAAGCGTCCAGAATTGATAAATGAAATTAGTGAGAGCTTTGGAAGTCAAGTTTTAGTTATTTCAATAGATGCAAAGAGATCTCGAACTAGTAGTGGATTTGAGGTGACCACACATGGTGGTTCCATTTCAACTGGTATCGACGCTCTTGATTGGATTAAAGAGGCAATCGAAAGAGGCGTAGGAGAGATTCTTCTTAACTCCATGGACACTGATGGAACTAGAGCCGGATATGACTTGGAGTTGATACGTTTAGTTCGTTCAATTTCTCCGGTTCCAATAGTTGCAAGTGGTGGAGCCGGGGATATCTCAGATTTTGCTACAGCGCTGGAATCAGGGGCTGATGCTCTCCTTGCCGCAAGCGTCTTTCACTTTGGCATCTATCGCATCTCAGATATTAAGCGTGCACTTGCTACAGAAGGCTTTACCGTGCGCCAAAGCAATCAAATAGGTCAGAATTAGGCCATGACGCAGGAAATTGTCAATCGCTTGATTAAGCCTGGAGAGTTAATCCCGGCAATCGTTCAAGATTGCGTAAGTAAAGAGGTATTGATGCTTGCATGGGTAAATCTGCAGGCCTATGAAGCAACTATTGCTACCTCTAGAGCCACTTTCTGGAGTCGAAGTAGGAATCAGCTCTGGGTAAAAGGGGAAAGTTCTGGAAATTTCCAAGATGTTGTAGAAATAAAATATGACTGTGACTCTGACGCACTACTTTTTCTAGTCCACTCACATGGCCCGGCCTGCCACACAGGTCAAAGCTCTTGCTTCTACCGAAGTGTTGAGAAAATATAGATGGAACGATTAAGTCTCGAACAATTTCGTGCTTATGCAAAAGAATATAACGTCATTCCCGTTGCCCAACTACTACTTGCAGATAACGAAACCCCGCTAACTCTCTATTCAAAATTAGCTCAAGACCGTGAAAATACATTTCTCCTCGAATCAGCAGAACATGGCGGAGCATGGTCTAGATACTCATTTATTGGCGTTAGAAGCGAAGCAACCCTTACAGAAAAAGATGGAGCAGCTCATTGGCTTGGCACTATGCCAGCAGGTGCGCCAAGTGGAATTGATCCCTTAGAGGCTTTGATGATTGCCTCGAAACATCTACGTTCACCTAAAATTGAGAATCTTCCACCATTAACTGGCGGCCTCGTTGGCTATATGGGATATGACGCGGTGCGAAGGCTTGAAAAACTTCCAAATCTAGGAATAGATGAATTAAAGCTTCCAGAAATTGCTTTCATGTTGACTTCAGATTTGGCTGTTTATGATCATCTCCAAGGAACTGTAATTCTGATAGCGAATGCCATCAATTGGGATGGTTCGGATGAACGCGTAGATCTGGCCTATAAATCGGCGATAGATAGATTAGATCAAATGCAGAAATCGCTTCTAAGTACGATAGATAGCAATATTTCGAAAATTGCAAAGAAAAGTGCGCCTATCTTTACCGCCAATTTTACTAAAGATCAATTCTGTCTGAGCGTTGAAGAGATTAAGGAGCAGATTAGAGCCGGCGAAGCATTTCAAGTTGTCTTATCTCAGAGATTTACGATGGATTGCCAAGCATCCTCACTTGATGCATATCGAATGTTACGACTTCACAATCCCAGTCCATATATGTATCACTTCAGATTTGCAGATGGTTTAAGCGTCGTTGGTTCAAGTCCTGAAGCGTTAGTTAAAGTAACTGGTAGTGAAGTAATGGTGCACCCTATTGCTGGAACTCGAAAGCGCTCGACAAATCAAGAAGAAGATTTAAGGCTGGCAGAGGAGCTCTTGGCAGATCCTAAAGAGCGCGCCGAGCATTTAATGCTTGTAGATCTTGGTCGAAATGATTTAGGAAGAGTTTGCGCACCTGGCACTGTAAACGTAATTGAATTTATGCAGATTGAGAGATATTCCCATGTGATGCATATCGTTTCAACGGTTATTGGCCATCTCGATAGCTCTAAATCATCTGTGGAAGCTTTATATGCAGTCTTTCCTGCAGGCACACTCTCAGGAGCACCTAAGCCCAGAGCGATGGAGATAATTGAAGAGTTGGAACAATCGAGGCGAGGAATCTATGGCGGGGCAATTGGATATATCGACTTCACTGGAAATCTCGATACCTGTATTGCGATTAGAACAGCATTGATAAAAGATAGTAAAGCACATGTTCAAGCCGGTGCTGGAATAGTGGCAGATTCAAATCCAATTAGTGAATATGAAGAGTGTCTAAACAAGGCCGCAGCTGTGCTTGGTGCAATTGGAGCGGCAAACTCACTAGAACCAATAAGATATAAGGATTAATTTTGATGAGCGTTCTTGATTCAATTATCGCTGGGGTTCTAGAAGATCAATCTAAGCGAGAGCTATCTACCTTTGCACTAACGGAGAAGATGGCATCAGCAAATAAGCCTCTCGATGCCTTGGCCGCTCTTAGTAGCGATAAATTTTCAGTTATTGCTGAAGTTAAACGATCTAGTCCTAGCAAGGGAGCACTTGCCCAAATCCCTGCTCCGGAGAAACTAGCGAGGCAGTATCAAAATGGGGGAGCAGCAGTAATTAGCGTACTGACTGAGCAGAGACGCTTTGGTGGATCTCTTCAGGACTTTTCAAGTGTTAGAGGCGAAGTCTCAATACCGTTGTTGCGAAAGGACTTTATAGTCAATGAATATTTAGTTAAAGAATCAAGAGCCTACGGGGCAGATCTTGTTCTTTTAATTGTTGCAGCGCTAAGTGATGAAGCACTAGGGCAGCTCTATGACCTAGTTATAGCTCTTGGAATGCAGGCACTTATAGAAGTTCACAATCAAGAAGAACTTGAGCGAGCCCTTGCCATCAATCCTAAAATTATTGGAGTAAATGCGAGAAACCTCAAAACGCTAGAGATTGATAAGAATAATTTTTCAACGCTTCTGCCGCTAATTCCCCCTGGAATTATTCGCATAGCTGAGTCTGGAATGCTCGAACCAGAAGATGCTCAGCAGGCCTTTTTGGCAGGAGCGGATGCGATCTTGGTTGGCGAGGCTCTTGTGAAATCAGATAATCCTGCAACGAGAGTTCGTGAATTCCTAAATGTTGCAAACTCTTGAGGGAAAGTAGACTAAAGGGCATGGAGCGCATTGAGCTTGTTGGCCACTTTGGCCCCTATGGTGGACGTTTTGTTCCAGAGGCTTTGATTGGTGCGCTAGATGAATTAGAAGCAGCACACAACTCGGCCTTGAAAGATCCTGAATTTCAACGGGAACTTAACCATCTACACAAGAGCTACACCGGTCGCCCATCAATCATCACTGAGGCGAAAAGGTTTGCAGAGCATGCTGGCAATGCAAGGATTTTATTGAAGCGAGAAGATTTAAATCACACTGGAAGTCATAAAATAAATAATGTGCTGGGTCAAGCACTCTTAACCAAGCGCATGGGCAAGAAGCGAATAATTGCTGAAACTGGGGCTGGACAACATGGCGTTGCTTCAGCCACTGCAGCAGCCCTACTTGGTCTTGAATGTGTCGTTTATATGGGTGAGCAAGATACTAAGCGCCAATCTTTAAATGTTGCAAGAATGAAGTTGCTTGGCGCAACAGTTATTCCAGTTACAACGGGATCTAAAACGCTTAAAGATGCGATTAATGAAGCGATGCGTGATTGGGTAACTAATGTTTCAACTACGCATTACCTATTAGGAACTGTTGCGGGTCCCCATCCTTTCCCAACAATGGTTAGAGATTTTCACCGAATAATTGGGATTGAAGCAAGGCAGCAGGTTTTGGAAATGACTGGCAGGCTTCCTGATGCTGTTTTAGCTTGCGTTGGTGGAGGGTCTAATGCGATAGGAATCTTTCATCCTTTTATTGATGATGTAGGTGTGCGCTTAATTGGTTTGGAAGCCGGAGGCGCTGGAGTCGAAAGCGGCAGACATGCTGCAACTATCGTTGGGGGAATGCCTGGAGTTCTTCATGGCACCAGGTCTTATCTCCTTCAAGATAGCAATGGTCAAACCATGGAGTCACATTCAATTTCTGCTGGCCTTGATTATCCAGGAGTCGGCCCGGAGCACGCATACCTGCATGACATAGGACGAGCTGAATATCGAGCAATCACCGATGATCAAGCGATGCATGCTTTCTCACTACTTTCGCAAAGCGAAGGAATAATTCCTGCGATAGAGACGGCGCACGCTCTAGCCGGGGCACTTCAGGTAGGAAATGAATTGGGAAGTGGAGCCATTCTTCTTATAAACCTTTCAGGGCGCGGCGATAAAGATGTACAAACAGCTGCTCAATACTTTGGGATTCCACTTTAGGATTGAGACAAAAAATGAATAGTGAAAGCTTGGAGCAGGTCTTTGCGCGAGCTAAGAGTGAGAATCGGGCAGCATTAATAGCCTATATGCCAGCGGGATTTCCAACCCTCAAGGAATCTAAGGATTTAATCAGAGCTCTCATTGCTGGCGGAGTGGATATTGTCGAAGTTGGTTTTGCATATAGCGATCCAGTAATGGATGGACTGATAATTCAGGAAGCCGCCGAGATTGCTCTACGAAACCAAACTGGAGCTAAAGAAGTTTTGGAAGTCGTTTCTAGCGTTAGCGTTCCAACACTGGTTATGTCTTATTGGAATCCTATTGAGCGATATGGAGTTAAGCAATTCACAGCCGACCTTGCTAGCGCTGGAGGAGTTGGAGTTATCACGCCAGATTTAACTATTGAGGAATCTAATGAGTGGATTGAAGAGACAGAGAGAAATGACTTGTCTCGCGTCTATGTGGTTGCTCCGAGCACAGATGATTCAAGATTGGTTAAGGTTGCAGCTCGATGCTCAGGCTTTGTTTACGCAGCAAGTCTTATGGGAGTAACTGGTGCTAGAAATTCTCTCTCAGAGGCCGCTACTGAATTAGTCGGAAGGCTTCGCAAGGTCACAAACCTTCCAATTGCCGTAGGACTTGGAGTCTCAACTGCTGAGCAGGCTGCCAGTGTTGCAAAATTTGCTGACGGGGTTATTGTGGGCTCAGCATTTATTAAGTTAGTACTCGAAGCTGCCGATATCACCCAAGCATGTAAAAGTGTTACTTTGCTAGCTCAGCAGTTGTCAGCAGGTGTCAGACAGGGCCAAGTCGTCTAGTTTGTTGAATTTGGTTTAGACTTGAGGTCTTAGATACTTCAAAAAATCCAAAGGAGTAAAAAATAGTGCCAAAAGAACCGCGCCAAAGAAAAGTAAGCAACTCTGCGAAATCTGGAGATACGGTTACTAGAAACATCGTGATTGGCATGATTGCACTTGTAGTCTTATCTGGAGTTATTTTCACTATTTTGGATAAGCGATCTGGTTCTAGCGTTGCACTACCTGCATCAATTGAGAGCATTTCAACTGCTAATAATGGTGAACCTCTAATTCCAACGATTACTCCTGAGGCAGATTATGGTGTGGTCTTTAATGCCGATAACCCACTTAAAATAGATGTTTGGGAAGATTTCCAATGCCCATATTGCAAGTACTTTGAAGATGCGATGGGAGAGTACCTAGAGACTCTGATTAGAGGCAAGCAAGCAGAAGTCACCTACCACATGGCTTCATTTTTGGGTCAAGAGTCAGTTCGTGCCTCAAATGCTGCAAACTGCGCAGTACCTGAGGGAAGATTTATCGAGTATCACCGAGCACTTTTTGACATCCAAGGTGGAGAGAACAGCGGTCTATTTTCTAATAAAAATCTAGTAGAGATCGGCACGCGCCTTGGAATCACTAGCGAGAGCTTTGCCAACTGCGTCAATAATAATGAATCAGGTGATGCAGTTGAAAATGTCGCATCGTCAATGAAGAAGAATGGCGTTGAAGGAACTCCCACAATTTTCATTAACGGCAAGCCGTGGAATCGCACCACCTCTGAATTTAAACTAGATGAGTTTAAGGCGGCGGTCGAAGCAGCAAAATCGTGATATTTGCTGCGATCCCTTCTCCAACTCAATCACAAATAGAGATTGGACCGCTAACTTTTCACTTCTATGCCCTAAGCATAATTGCTGGAATCCTGGCTGCGGTTTATATTGGAAATAGAAGATATGTCGCACTTGGTGGCAGAACTGGTGTAGTTAGCGATGTTGCAATTTATGCGGTTCCATTTGGAATTATTGGTGGTCGCCTCTATCACGTGATTTCCTCACCCCAAGCATATTTTGGAGCTAATGGCGATCCAGTCAGCGCTCTCTATATCTGGAAAGGTGGACTAGGAATCTGGGGCGCAATTTCTTTGGGACTTCTTGGCGCCTACATTGGATATCGCCGGAATAAATCTCGTGGCGATATTTCCTTTGCAAGCTTTGCTGATGCACTCGCTCCTGGGCTATTAATAGCCCAAGGCCTTGGACGTTGGGGAAATTGGTTTAATAAGGAACTCTTTGGGCGTGAGCTGAATGCCCCTTGGGCCCTTGAGATTCCAGCTGCCTATCGCCCCATTGGATACTCAAGCGTTGAAACTTTTCATCCAGTCTTTTTATATGAATCCATCTGGTGCTTCATTGCCGCCTTCATTCTGATAAGGCTTGGAAGAAGTAGGAAGCTGGCTCCAGGTTCAATGTTTGCCCTATATGTCTCGCTTTACTGTGTAGCCAGAGCCCTGATTGAGACAATTAGAATTGATGAAGCAAATTTAATTTTTGGAGTAAGACTCAATGTTTGGACGAGCGTAATCCTACTTTTCGCCTCTCTTATCTACTTGCGTCAGAATCAATTACCGAAAGATTCGAGTGTAAAGTAGGGCTGTGAGCAAATCTAATCTAGAGCTTAGAAACTCTGAGCATCGAACTCATCGAGCAGGCTGGCTTAGGGCGGCTGTATTAGGCGTTAATGATGGATTAGTTTCAACTGCAGCTTTAATGATTGGAGTTGTCTCCGCACAAAAAAACGACTTTGTAGTAACTGTTGGGCTGGCGGGAATTGCAGCTGGGGCGATGTCGATGGCAGTTGGTGAATATGTCTCCGTTAAATCGCAGAACGATATTGAAGAGTCAGATCGAATCTTAGAAATAGAGCATCACAGAATTGATCCTGAAGGCGAACTTGAGGAGTTGACTCAGATCTATCAATCAAGAGGTCTATCCAGAGTAACTGCCGAAAAAGTGGCTCAAGAACTTCATGCCCATGATGCGCTAGGAGCTCACCTTCGTGATGAGTTGGGCCAATATGAGTTAACTAAGGCTCGGCCAGTTCAGGCAGCCTTTGCCTCTGCTATTAGCTTTGCATTTGGAGGGGCCCTTCCACTTATTGGCGCACTCTCTCCAAGTCTTGGCGGAAAAGCCGTTTCAATTATAGGAATTACATTCCTTGGCCTGCTCATTGCAGGAGTTATCAGCGCAAAGACTTCAGGTTCAGCGCTAGGCAGACCAACCCTTCGCATACTCCTCGGTGGCGCTCTGGGAATGGCGATAACAGCATCAGTAGGTCAGATTGCTCATATCTCTGGGCTCTAGCCAGCGCCAAAAAAGCTAGTTCTTGATAGATTAACGCCCCTCTAAGGGCCGTCGTTGTCCCAGTAACTTCGAGAAATAAAGAATAGATAAAGTCGAAGTAAACCAATTTTTCTCTGGGAGTGATAAGTGGTCTTCTCATCTCTACCGAAGGCAGTAGGTCTCTACGACCCTGCCAATGAGCATGATGCTTGCGGTGTTGCGATGGTGGCTACCCTTAATAAAGTCGCAACTCACGAAATAATTGCCAAAGGATTAATTGCCTTAAGAAATTTAGAACATCGCGGCGCATCTGGCTCTGAAGTCAATAGCGGCGATGGGGCTGGAATTCTAATCTGTATTCCCGATCAATTTTTCCGCGAAGTTCTCCCATTCGAGTTGCCATTGCCCCTTAGTTATGCGGCAGGAGTTGCATTCTTACCAAAGGATTTTGCAAATAAGTCTCGGATTGAGCAGATTGCAGGCGAGGAGAATCTTAAAGTTCTTGGTTGGCGCAAGCTACCGATTAACGCAACATCCCTTGGAGCAACAGCCTTATCAGTGATGCCAGACTTTGAACAACTATTTATCTCATCAGATGATGGCGTTAGTGATTTAGACTTAGATCGAAGAGCATTCTGCTTTAGAAAAAGAGTTGAACATGAACTCTCGATTTACTTCCCTTCCTTATCAAGTAGAACGATTGTTTATAAGGGCATGCTTACGACCGGACAATTAGAAGAGTTCTTTCCTGATCTTTCAGATTCTCGATTGGTTTCACCTCTTGCTCTAGTTCACTCAAGATTTTCTACCAACACTTTTCCATCTTGGCCACTTGCCCATCCCTATCGATTCATCGCACATAATGGTGAGATAAATACGGTTAGGGGAAATCGCAATTGGATGGCAGCTCGCGAAGCGCTATTAGAAAGTGAGCTGATTCCTGGCGACTTATCTAGGCTATTTCCAATTGTTGATCCCTCAGGTAGTGACTCTGCCTCCTTTGATGAGGTATTAGAACTGCTCTATCTTGGGGGGCGCAGTCTGGCCCACTCTATTCTTATGATGATTCCTGAGGCTTGGGAAAATCATGAAACGATGCCAGAGAAGTTAAAGGACTTTTATCGTTTCCATGCCTCTCTTATGGAACCATGGGATGGACCAGCTTGTGTCACATTCACTGATGGAAAGCAGATTGGCGCAGTTTTGGATCGAAATGGATTACGCCCATCACGCTACTGGGTGACAGACGATGGCTTAGTAGTTCTTGCAAGTGAAGTGGGAGTGCTTGATATTCCACAAGAAAAAGTAATTCGAAAGGGAAGACTTCAACCAGGCCGAATGTTCCTAGTTGATATTCAATCTGGACGAATCATTGAGGATGAGGAGATTAAAGAGAGTCTTGCAAATAACGCGCCTTATGGCGAGTGGCTCCATGCAGGAATTGTGCGACTTTCAGAATTGCCAGCAAGAGAGCACATTATTTATCCGCACTCATCTGTTTTAAGAAGACAGCGTGCGTTTGGTTATACCGAAGAAGAGTTAAGAATAATCATCACTCCCATGGCCAAGAGTGGAATTGAACCAATAGGTTCTATGGGAACCGATACTCCCATTGCAGCGCTTTCGGCTAAGCCACGTCTTTTGTTTGATTACTTCTCACAACTTTTTGCTCAGGTAACCAATCCACCACTTGATGCCATACGAGAGGAGCTAGTTACCTCACTTGGTGGATCCATTGGTCCAGAACATAATCTTCTAGATCCAGGTCCAGCATCGTGCAGACAGATTTCGTTAGCTTTTCCAGTGATTGACAATGATGAACTTGCAAAAATAATTAACGTTAACGCTGACAATAATCATCCAGGGCTCTCTACCTATGTAATTCGCGGCCTCTTTCCAATCTCTCAAGGGGGCCAGGGATTGCAAGAGAGAATCGAACAGATTCGAGCAGAGGTTTCTGAAGCAATATCTAAAGGATCTCGAATAATCGTTCTCTCCGATCGTGATGGTGATGCAGAAAATGCACCAATTCCATCTCTTCTTCTGACCTCTGCTGTGCATCACCACTTAATTCGCGAAAAGACTAGAACCAAAGTTGGTTTAGTCGTTGAAAGTGGTGAGGTAAGAGAAGTTCATCATGTTGCGCTTTTGATTGGATATGGCGCAGCTGCTGTTAATCCTTATCTTGCGATGGAGAGCGCAGAAGATTTAGTCTTAACAGGAGTAATTACTGGGATTACACCAGAGAAGGCAGTTAAGAATCTAATTAAGTCGTTGGGCAAAGGCGTGTTGAAAGTTATGTCCAAGATGGGAATATCAACCATTGCTTCCTACACCGGAGCTCAAGTTTTTGAAGCAATCGGATTGTCGCAAAGCCTAGTTAATGAATACTTTGTTGGAACAACCTCGCGCCTTGGCGGGGTGAATCTTGAGGTAATTGCGCAAGAAACAATTGCGCGCCATCACATCGCCTATCCACCTGGGGGAGAAGTTCCAGGTACTAAGCGCCTTCCAAGTGGCGGGGAGTATCAATGGAGGAGGGATGGCGAACCACATCTTTTCGATCCAGAGACTGTCTTTGCTCTCCAACATGCCACACGATCAAAGCGCTATGACATTTTTCAGCGATATACCAAACGCGTCGATGATCAATCCAAATCTTTGATGACGCTTCGAGGACTCTTCTCATTCAAGCAAGGCCTAAGAACCCCGGTATCAATAGATGAGGTTGAACCAATTTCAGAAATTGTTAAGCGGTTTTCAACCGGAGCAATGTCTTATGGCTCAATCTCACAGGAAGCTCATGAAACGCTGGCAATTGCCATGAATCGAATTGGCGCCAAATCAAATACTGGAGAAGGCGGCGAAGATCCTGAGCGTTTCATTCCTCAAACCAATGGTGATTCAAAAAGATCTGCTATCAAACAAGTTGCTTCGGGAAGATTTGGAGTAACTAGCGAATACTTAGTTAATGCCGATGATATTCAGATAAAGATGGCGCAAGGTGCTAAGCCTGGTGAGGGTGGTCAGCTGCCTGGAAATAAGATTTATCCCTGGATTGCAAAGGTGCGCTACTCAACTCCCGGTGTTGGGTTAATCTCTCCGCCGCCCCATCACGATATTTACTCGATTGAAGATTTGGCTCAGTTAATCCATGACTTAAAGAATGCCAATAACAGAGCTCGTATTCACGTAAAACTCGTTGCTGAAGTTGGTGTGGGCACCGTGGCAGCAGGGGTGAGCAAGGCGCATGCCGATGTAGTTTTAATCTCTGGTCATGATGGTGGAACTGGTGCATCTCCGCTAACTTCTCTTAAACATGCTGGTGCGCCTTGGGAACTAGGTCTTGCTGAAACCCAACAGACTCTGATGCTAAATGGACTAAGAGATCGCATCGTGGTTCAAACCGATGGACAGATGAAGACAGGAAGGGATGTGGTGATTGCAGCCCTACTTGGAGCAGAGGAATTTGGTTTTGCTACCGCCCCTCTTGTGGTTTCAGGTTGTGTGATGATGCGAGTCTGTCACTTAGATACCTGCCCAGTGGGTGTTGCAACTCAAAATCCAGAGCTAAGAAAACGCTTTACTGGAAAGCCAGAATTCGTTGAAACTTTCTTTGAATACATTGCTCAGGAGGTAAGAGAGATTCTTGCAAGCCTAGGTTTTAGAAGTCTTAGCGAAGCAGTCGGCGCAGTTGAAAGTTTAGAAACTTCTGCTGCAGTGGAGCATTGGAAGGCAAGTGGACTTGATTTATCACCAATTCTTGCTGCGCCAGAATCAGCATCAGGATCTGCGCGTGGGAATACCACGACTCAAGATCATGGGCTTGAAGCTGCTCTAGATAATGAGCTAATAAAACTCTCACAGAGCGCCTTACAAAGTAAGTCTCCAATCAAATTGCAGATGAAGATTAGAAATGGTAATCGAACAGTTGGAACAATGCTGGGTTCTGAAATTACTAGAAAATATGGCGGTAAAGGCCTTGCCGATGACACAATTGATATCACCTTCCATGGCTCAGCAGGTCAATCGCTTGGAGCATTTATTCCACGCGGACTTACTCTTCGTCTCTATGGAGATACCAATGATTATCTTGGAAAGGGTCTATCTGGCGGGAGAGTAATTCTGCGCCCTGATGAGAGGGCAAAGTTTGCCTCCCATGAAAATGTAATTGCTGGAAACGTTATTGGCTATGGCGCTACTCAAGGGGAAATATTTGTAAGAGGAATAGTGGGCGAGAGATTCTGTGTAAGAAACTCTGGAGCGCTAGCTGTTGTAGAAGGTGTTGGTGATCATGGCTGCGAGTATATGACTGGCGGAACCGTGGTCATTCTTGGCAAAACAGGGCGAAATTTTGCGGCTGGTATGTCAGGTGGTCGAGCATTCGTTCTTGATTTAATCCCATCTCTGGTAAATACCGAGATGGTAGATGTTTTATCCATTCCAAAGGATCAAGAGGAAAATCTCAAATCCATACTCTCTCGCTTCTATGCAGAGACTGGTTCTTTGATTGCTCATCAACTACTTGGCGATTGGCAAGCAGCCTTAAAGAGATTCTCGCTTGTGATGCCAAGAGATTATGCAAAGGTTCTTGCAGTTATTGATAAGGCAGAGCGTGAAGGAAGATCTGTAGATGATGCAATTATGGAGGCGCTAAATGGCTGATCCCCGTGGTTTTCTAAATACCGGAAGAGAAGTTCCTAAACGCCGCCCTGTAGATGTTCGAATCAGAGATTGGCGTGAGGTCTATGAAGAACAGGAGTTCTCATCGCTTCAGAAGCAGGCCGGAAGGTGCATGGATTGTGGAATTCCTTTCTGTCATCAGGGGTGTCCACTAGGAAATTTGATTCCAGAGTGGAACGACCTAATTTGGCGAAATGAAAAGAGTGATGCTTTAGATCGCCTCCATGCAACCAATAATTTCCCTGAATTTACTGGACGCCTCTGCCCTGCTCCCTGCGAGACAGCTTGTGTTCTAGGAATTAATCAAGATCCAGTGACTATTAAGCAAGTTGAGTTAAGAATTATTGAAGAGGGATTTCAAAGTGGAAATGTGAAGCCGCTTCAACCAGATCGGATGACTGGCAAAACCATTGCAGTTATTGGTTCAGGACCAGCAGGTCTTGCCGCAGCCCAACAGTTAACAAGGGCAGGTCATACTGTTGTGGTCTATGAAAAAGGCGAAAAAGTTGGCGGATTACTCCGCTATGGCATTCCAGAATTTAAAATGGAGAAAGCGATTCTTGATCGTCGTATAAATCAAATGCAGCTTGAGGGAACAAGATTTAGATCGGGAGTTAATGTTGGAGTTGATATAAGCGCAGCAGAGCTTCGTGCTAAATATGATGCAATAGTTCTAGCCGTGGGTGCTACCCAGTGGCGCGAGTTAGATATTCCTGGAAGATCACTAAATGGCGTTTATCAGGCTATGGAATATCTGCCTTGGGGAAATAAACAAGCACTCAACGAATTACCTTCTGAGCCACCGATTAACGCCAAGGGCAAGAATGTAATCATTTTGGGAGGAGGCGATACTGGAGCCGATTGTTTAGGAACAGCCATCCGCCAGGGGGCTGCCAGCGTTACTCAAGTTGAGATTATGCCAAGGCCAAGTGATGAACGTCCTGACTCACAGCCATGGCCGACATATCCAATGACATATCGAGTCAGTAGCGCTCACGAGGAGTCCGGCGAGCGACTTTACTCAATCTCAACTGAAGAATTTATTGGCAATAGCGCTGGGCAATTGAGTGCGTTGAAGATAGTTGAGACAAAGTATGTTGATGGAAAGTTTGAAAAAGTTCCTGGAACTTCAAGAAATCTTCCAGCAGATATGGTCTTGTTAGCAATGGGCTTTACTGGACCTGAGAAAAATGAATTAGTTAACGCACTTGAGTTAAAACTTGATTCTCGAGGAAACATCGCTCGGGATAACTCATATCGCACCAATATTGATTCAGTCTATGTTTGCGGCGATGCCGGGCGTGGTCAATCGCTAATTGTTTGGGCGATTGCAGAGGGTCGAAGCGCAGCTTCAGCAATTGATGCAGATTTAATGGGAAATACTCAGTTGCCATCACCGATAGAGCCAACCGCTCGACCGCTAACCGTTTAACTCCTGTCTAATTACTCTTATGCCAAATAAGGCAATAAAGTAGGGCTATGCGCCGCGCCAAAATTGTCTGCACCCTGGGTCCAGCCGTTGAGAGCGCTGAGAAAGTCTCTGAGTTAATTAGAGCTGGAATGAATGTGGCAAGACTCAACCTTTCACATGGTGGATATCAAGAGCATCAAACCCGTTTGGATTTGGTGAGAGCTGAAGCCTCTAGAGTCAAGCAGCCGGTGGCAATCATGGTTGATCTTCAAGGGCCTAAAATTCGCCTAGGAAGATTTGAAAATGGACCACATGAATTATTTCGCGGTGAAACTTTCATAATCACCACTGATGATATAGCTGGCGATAAATCACGCGTCTCAACAACTTATAAAGGACTGACGGGAGATTGCAGAATCGGAGATTTTATCCTGATTGATGATGGAAAAGTAACGGTTCAGGTTATTGAGGTGAAGGGTAGCGAAGTAATCACTAAAGTAATTGAGCCAGGATTTGTATCTAACAACAAAGGCATTAATCTTCCAGGAGTTGCAGTATCTGTTCCGGCCTTGAGCGAGAAGGATATTGAAGACTTACGCTGGGGACTTAAAGCCGGCGCTGACTTCATAGCCTTATCGTTTGTTAGATCAGCAAGAGATATAGATGATGTTCATAAGATTATGGATCAAGTCGGACTTCGCATTCCAGTTATTGCAAAGATTGAAAAACCGCAGGCGGTAGATAACCTGGAGGAAATAGTTTTAGCCTTTGATGGAATTATGGTTGCCCGCGGGGATTTAGGCGTAGAGATGCCAATTGAAGATATTCCGCTAGTTCAGAAGCGTTGCATCACTCTAGCTAGAGAGAATGCAAAGCCAGTGATTGTTGCAACCCAGATGCTTGATTCAATGATTAGCAACTCCCGGCCAACTAGAGCTGAAGCTACAGATTGCGCTAATGCAGTTCTTGATGGAGCTGATGCTTTGATGCTCTCAGGGGAGACAAGCGTAGGAGCATTTGCAATTGAGGCAGTATCCACCATGGCTAGAATAATTGAAAAGACTGAGCAAGATGCTCTGCATTTAATTCCAGCACTTCAGCACAACCCAAAAACTAAAGGCGGGGCTATTACTAAAGCCGCAACTGAAGTTGGTCTGACAATTGGCGCTCAAGTTTTAGTCGCTTTTACTAAGAGCGGAGATTCTGCAAGACGTATGTCCAGGCTTCGATCGCCAATTCCAATATTGGCACTGACTCCAGAGGCTGCTACCTATAATCAAATGGCGCTCACCTGGGGGGTTGAACCACTTCTAACGCCATTAGTTACCACCACCGATGAGATGGTTAAGCAGGTAGATGCCATTTTGATCGAGAGTAAAAGAGTTGCAACCGGTGAATTGATTATGATTGTTGCAGGTTCACCGCCAGGAATTCCTGGCTCAACTAATGCAATGCGGGTCCATAAAGTGGGAGATGCTGTTAGCGGCGTGGCTCCTGCCTATCGCTAGAATATTGCTGAATTTAATCTAGCCTCGGTACTCCAACGGTAGAGAGGGCGGTCTCAAACACCGCATAGTGTCGGTTCAAATCCGACTCGAGGCACGTGAGTACAAATAGTAATTCTCGATCTCATCGCATCTTAATTGCTGAAGATGAAACTTTAATCCGAATGGATTTAGTTGAGATGCTAAGTGAGTCAGGATATGAAGTGGTAGCTCAGGCAGGAAATGGCCAAGAGGCAGTAGATCTTGCAAAAGAGTTAAAGCCAGACTTAGCAATTCTTGATGTGAAGATGCCAATCCTTGATGGAATCTCTGCTGCAACTCAGATAATCGATATCTCTCCAGTTCTAATGCTTACCGCTTTTAGTCAAAAAGATTTGATAGAGCGAGCAAGTGATGCTGGAGCGATGGCATATGTTGTTAAACCCTTTACAATTACTGATTTAATTCCAGCAATTGAGATCTCAATTAGTCGTCATAGACAGATGAAATCTTTAGCACTTGAGGTAAGTGATCTTCACGAAAGATTAGAGAGCAGAAAATTGATTGACAGAGCTAAGGGAATTTTGATGACGGCCCTAAACCTCTCAGAGCCTGAGGCATTCTCATGGATTCAGAGGGCGGCGATGGATCGACGAATTTCCATGAAAGAGGTGGCCCAAGCGGTGATTGACCCCGCCTCAGCCCTAAATAAGTAAGGACTCGACGGTTTTGGGCGAAAAAGTAACAGGAATGTAATGCTCCAAGCGATAATCCCGGTTGCCCTGCGAATGAACCTAAGGCTAACCTTCACCCCTCCCTGTCCCAGGGGGCATGATCATGAATGAAAGGTACTAAATGAAGAAGCGTGGATTAATTTCGGTTGCTGCAGCGGCCGCATTGGCAGCTGCGTCACTGGTTGCAATTGCACCAGCGTCAAATGCAGCAGCTAAGACAATCACCCTCGCGTTTCAGGGTCCTCTAACTGGCGAAGAAGCATCAGTTGGTCAGGATGAATTGGCTGGCATGCTTTATGCAGTCAAACTCTTTAATGCGAAGAACAAAGGTAAGTATGTAGTTAAGGTTGTTCAGGCAGATGACCAGGGCGATCCAGCACAATCTGCAAAGGTTGCTCCAGGAATCGCATCGAACAAGAAGATCATTGGACTTGTTGGAGCTGCTTATTCAGGTGCAACAATTGCTGCACTTCCTTATTACAAGCAGACTCTATTGCCGATGATTTCTCCATCAGCAACACGTGTGTCGATTACAAACCCAGCTGCTGAAGGCGGCGCCATGGGAGTTCCTGTATTCCACCGTGTACCACCAACCGACAAGGTTCAGGGTCCATCACTATTTAAGTTGGCTACAAAGGGTGTTTCATCACCTAAGGTATTCGTAGTTGACGATCAATCAGCTTACGGCGTTGGTCTAGTTGATTACATGAAGCCTTCAATTCCTGCTGGTCAATCAGCTGGATTTGATAGCGTTTCTGACAAGACAACTGACTGGTCTGCAACGATCTCTAAGATCAAGACTGCAGCTGCAAACGTTGTTATCTACACCGGTTACTTCCCACAGGCTGCACCATTCTTCAAGCAGCTACGTGATAGCGGATACACCGGAATTCTTGCAGGCGGCGACGGCGTACTAAGCCCAAGCTTCGTAACTCTGGCTCCAGCTTCTGTGCTTGAGGGAGTTCGTCTAACTGCAGGAACAGTCCCACTTGCTGAAATCAGCGCAAAGCTAGAAGCAGATTTCAAGAAGCAGATGGGTAAGGCCTCAGGCGTTTACGCTGCTGAGTCCATTGATGCTACAAACGTATTCCTAAGCTGCGTTGCAAAGGGTGTTTCAACACGCGAAGCAATGCTTAAGTGCGTTAAGGCATATAGCGGAAAGTCACTTACCGGTTCCACCATTAAGTTTGATGCTTATGGTGATGTCGCTGGTGGCGTCATGAATGGCTTCGAAGTCAAGGGTGGCGTTATCAAGTTCACAGGACCAGTTAAGTAAAGAAGAAGTAAGAAAATTTCGGCAGGCTCTCTTTTCGAGGGCCTGCCGAAACTTTAATTCAAAGTTTTGGATAGGAATAAGGCGCCTTGATAGGAAACTTTCTAGATCAATTCTGGTCGCTCACTTTCGGTGGTTTAAGCCTTGGCTTTATATACATTCTCATCGCTCTGGGCTACACCATGGTCTACGGCGTCCTACGCATGATCAACTTCGCAAATTCAGAGATCTTTATGGTTGGCACATTTGCCACAATTATTGTGGTTCGAGATGTATTTAAATTTACTCAAGCCTCAGAGCCAGCAACTGGTTTCCGGCTCGTGCTAATACTTGCAACGGCCTTGATATTTTCTATGTTGGTCTCTGGTGTCCTTTCAATGTTAGTAGAAATTGTTGCATATAGAAGATTGAGAAGAATGAACTCAGGAGTTCTTGCTCCCTTGATTTCAGCTATCGGCGTTTCAATGGTTCTTGCAGAAAGTGTTCGAATTCTTACCGATTCACGTCCAGTTGCAAGTCCGCGGGCGATGGAAAAGAAGTTTATTGGACAGTTCTTTGACGCTGGTATTCGAATAGATAACACCATTATCGTTATTTCAGCATTAATTCTTTTTGCGGCGCTGATGACGTTTGTAAATAGGACTCGAATGGGCAAGGCAATTCGTGCAGTTTCTATGAACCCAAATGCAGCTCGTTTAATGGGAATTAATATTGATGGCGTAGTCTCGGCCACATTCTTAGTGGGCGGCTTGATGACCGGAGCTGCTGGATTTTTCTATGTATTGAAGTATGAAAATACTGCCTCAAATATTGGATTTGAATTAGGAATCGCGGCGTTTACGGCAGCAATCTTGGGTGGGATTGGAAATATCAAGGGTGCATTTTACGGTGGACTGGCTTTGGGACTTCTTGAAACTTACGCATCATTCTTTCTTGGAACACAGTGGAAGGCCGTTACTGTATTCGTTGTGCTCGTGCTTATTCTTTACACCAGACCGAACGGGTTATTCGGTGAAGCTTTAACCCAGACGAGGGCATGATGATTAATCTTCGTGATAAGGGGGCGGAAATTTGGGAGAGCCAAGGCCGCCTTGGTCGTATTGGGATTGCCTTAAGTGGAGTTGCGATCGCAGCCGCGCTTCCATTTATGGGAGGCACAATTCTAAATACTCCAATTGCTGATTATGAATCGGTGCTGGTTTATCCAATAGCCATGTATGTTCTTATGGCAATTGGCCTAAACATTGTAATTGGAAAGAGCGGATTACTCGATCTCGGTTATGTTGCCTTTTTTGCCATCGGCGCCTACACGATGGGCTTGCTGGGAACAAAAACAGATTTAAACACCTGGGAGATTTTGCCAATTGGAATCGCCATGGCAATGTTTTCTGGAATTATCCTAGGAGTTCCTGCCCTCAAGCTTCGTGGTGATTATCTTGCAATTATTACTCTTGGATTTGGCGAGATTGTAAGAATCGTTGCTCTTAACCTTGGCGCGCTTGGACGCTCTGAAGGAATCATTAACATTCCGACCCCTCCTGCTATTTTCGGAATTGAGTATAGATTTGATAGCCATCGAATCTATTACTGGACCCTATTGGTTCTTATCTTGTTCGCAATCTGGATGGTGCGTCGTCTTTCAGTTCGCCGCGCTGGTAGAGCGTGGGAATCAATTCGCCAAGATGAGGATGCCGCAGAATTGCTAGGTGTCCCAACTTTTAAATACAAAGTCTGGGCCTTCGTTTTAGGTGCCTCCGTTGGTGGTGCGGCTGGAGTTTTCTATGCTTCAAAGACACTATTCATTGCACCAGATAACTTCACACTTCAGATCTCCATTTTGATTCTTGCTTGTGTGGTCTTTGGTGGCATGGGAAATATCTGGGGCGTAATTCTAGGGGCTGTAATTCTTGGCTACCTACCAGATCGTATTCGCTTCCTTTCTGACGCCAGACTTCTAGTCTTTGGTCTTGTTTTGGTGATCATGATGAATCTGCGACCAGATGGCTTGTTGCCACGAAAGAAACGAGAAAAGGCTATAGTCAAAAAGGATGCATCATGAGTTCATCCTTAATTCAACTAAAGAACGTCACCATGAAATTTGGTGGTGTAACTGCTCTAAGTGATGTGACATTTGATGTCAAGAATCAGGAAATCCTTGGGCTTATTGGGCCGAATGGTGCTGGCAAGACCACGGTCTTCAATGTAATCACAGGCGTTTATCAGATAACCTCAGGAGAAATTATTTTCGATGGAAAATCATTGGCTGGGGTTAAGCGCTATAAGATCACGAAAAGAGGCGTGGCTAGAACTTTCCAAAATATTCGACTCTGGGGAGATATGACTGCCCTCGAGAATGTTATGACCGCAACTGATACGCATAAAAGGTCTGGGTTGGTTTCAGGATTATTTGGTTTCCCAGTTTCACGTCGAGAAGAAAAGCGCGATAAGGCAAGGGCGCAGGAGTTATTGGATTTCATTGGAATTGGAGAGTATGCAGATCGCCTAGCAAAGAACCTTCCATATGGTGTTCAGAGAAGGCTTGAGATTGCAAGAGCCATGGGAGCAGAGCCCAAATTATTGCTTCTCGATGAACCTGCAGCTGGGTTTAATCCTGCAGAGAAAGTTGAGCTGGCGGCAACAATAAGGAAGATTCGCGATGCTGGATACACGGTCCTTCTAATAGAGCATGATATGTCTCTAGTTATGAAGGTTTCAGATCGAGTGGTTGTTCTAGATTTTGGACAGAAAATTGCAGATAGCTCGCCGGGCAACGTCCAGAATGATCCAAGAGTTATCGAGGCTTATTTAGGAGTACCTGAAGATGCGTCTTGAAATTAAGGATCTACGTGTTGCTTATGGAAAAATTGAGGCAGTAAAGGGTATTTCCCTGGTAGTAAATCAGGGCGAAATTGTTTCGCTAATTGGAGCTAATGGAGCCGGGAAAACTACATTACTAAAGACCATCTCTGGAATTTTAAATCCAACTTCAGGCAGTATCACCTACGATGGTGAAGACATATTGAAATATAAGGCGCATCAGAGAGTTTCGCTTGGAATATCTCAAGCACCAGAAGGTCGCCAAATCTTCCCTGGTATGAGCGTTCTTGAAAATCTTGAGCTCGGTAAATACCACCTCAAGATGAAAAAGTCGGAGATTGCAGAGGATTTGGCAACAGTCTATGAACTATTTCCTCGCCTAAAAGAGAGATCCACGCAGGCCGGAGGAACTCTCTCAGGTGGTGAGCAACAGATGCTTGCTATCGGGCGCGCGTTAATGGCAAAACCCAAGGTGCTTCTTCTAGATGAGCCTTCAATGGGCCTTGCTCCGCAGATGATTGCCAATATTTTCCGCATCATTACCCAGATTAATAAAATTGGAGTGACAATTCTTTTGGTTGAACAGAACGCACAGCAAGCTCTTCAGCGCTCTGATCGAGCCTATGTATTGGAAGTTGGAAATATTACTAAAGAAGCAAAGGGTAAAGACTTGCTAAATGATCCGCATGTTAAGTCAGCTTATCTTGGAACAGGGGCGCACGAGCTAGATTAACTAGCGCTGAGCAAGAATTAAGCATGTAATTCTTGCGGTGCAGGTTTTCTCGCCTTTATCGTTTGTAATCTCTACGTTATAAGTGCAGAGAGTTTTTCCAAGTGTTACTGCTGTTGCAACTGCTGTTACATAGCCCTCTGTTGCGCTCTTATGATGGCTTGCACTTATCTCAATTCCAACAATTCTTCTAGAGGGTCCTGCATGTAGGTGGGTTCCAACTGAGCCTAAGCTCTCTGCCAGAACAACATTTGCTCCACCATGAAGGAGCCCAAATGGTTGAGTATTTCCCTCCACAGGCATCCTGCCAACTAGGCGCTGCGGGCTTGCTTCAGTGATTTCAATTCCCATCTTCTTATCAAGGGCCCCGCGGCCACGTTCATTTAATATCTCATTGAAGTCTGTCATGTGGGCAATTGTATGTGGCAATGCCTAAGATTAAGTGCGATGAATAAGAAGTTGCTAATACTCGATGGCCATTCAATGGCCTTTAGGGCTTTCTATGCCCTACCAGTTGAGAACTTCTCTACCTCTGCCGGCCAGCCCACCAATGCAATCTATGGTTTTGCCTCGATGCTTATTAATCTAATCAGGGATGAAAAGCCGACTCACATTGCAACAGCATTTGATGTCTCACGCAAAACCTTTAGATCCGAGAAGTTTCCAGAATATAAAGCGAATAGAGCAGCAACCCCAGAGGAGTTTCGCTCCCAGGTCTCATACATAAATGAGCTTTTAGATGCTTTTGAGATTCCCCACTTTGAACTTGAGGGATATGAAGCTGATGATGTAATTGCAACTTTTGTTAAGAAATTCAGCAATCAAGCTGAGATCTACATCTGCACTGGAGATCGTGATTCATTTCAATTGGTAAGTGATCGCGTAACCGTTCTCTATCCAAAAAAAGGTGTTACTGAGCTTGCCAGAATGACACCGGATGCAGTTTTGGAAAAGTATGGGCTAACACCAAAACAATATCCTGATTTTGCTGCACTCCGCGGTGATCCTAGTGATAATTTGCCATCAATTCCTGGAGTTGGAGAGAAGACAGCAACTAAGTGGATTCAAGAATTTGGCACACTTTCAGAGCTAATTGCCAAAGTAGATATCGTTCCAGGCAAGGCAGGTGGGGCGCTCAGGGCGGGCCTTGCTTCAGTAATCACTAATCGTGAATTGACTCAACTAAAAAGCGATTTGCCGCTGTCTACAGAACTAGATGAGCTCTCATGGAGCGGTGTTGAAATTTCAAAAGTTAATCAGTTATTTGAAAAGCTAGAGATTAAGGCCCTAAAAGCAAGAGTTGCTCCTTTTGCTAAGGATGGGCAAGTTAAGGAAGTTGCGGCGAAAAAGAAGAACCTTCGCGATGTGACTAATTTCGAATTTGAAAAGGCCCTCAGTGATAGCACAGGCTTTGTCGGCCTACTTCTCTCAGAGAATCAAGCTGCAATTTCGATTGAGCCTGATACGGTATTGGTTGCACCGATTGGCGATGTGGCAAGTGCTATTTCTGGTTTTAAGAATTTTATCTTCCATGGCGCCAAACAGAAAATATCATCTAAGATGTTAAAGACGGTAGCTGTTGATACTGAGGTGGCGGCCTATTTAATAAATGCAGGTTCAAGAAATATTGCGCTGAGTGATCTCTTGCAGAAGTATCTTGGAATTGTAAGTAATAACTCATCTGATGACCTCTTTACCTTAGATTGGGACCCAAGCATTACTTGCCACCTTCCAGGGCTCTGGGAAGTGCTTTCAAAAGAACTCGAAGGCATGAACTGCCTTGATCTCTTTAACCAGATTGAAATGCCAACGATGCATATTTTGGCTGCCATGGAAGCAACTGGCATTGCTATTGATAGACAGGAGTTGCAATCATTATTGACCTTCTTTGCGAAAGAGGAGGCGGAGGCAACTTCGCTTGCATACAAGTCTGTGGGACATGAATTTAATGCAGCCTCTCCCAAGCAACTACAGGCAGTTCTATTTGAAGAGCTAAAACTTCCTAAGACGAAACGGATTAAAACTGGCTTCAGTACTGATGCAGAATCTTTAGAGTGGCTATTTTCAACAACAAAGCACCCAGTTCTAGCCTCATTACTTCGAATTCGAGAGGTAGGCAAACTAAAGACAACTGTTGAGGGGCTGCTTAATTCAACGAAGGCAGATAACCGAATTCACACTACATTTCAGCAGACCACAACTGCAACGGGCCGGCTTTCATCAACAGATCCAAATCTGCAAAATATCCCGATTAGAAGTGATGAGGGGCGAAGAATTAGAAACTGTTTTGTCGCCCAAGAGCCTTTTGTCGATCTATTAACTGCCGATTACAGCCAGATCGAAATGCGCATCATGGCCCACCTATCTGATGACAAGGGGCTTTTGGAAGCCTTTAGAACCGGGGAGGACTTGCATTCAACTGTTGGCGCACAAGTATTTGATGTACCAGTAGCACAAGTCGATGCAGATATGAGAAGGCAGATAAAGGCGATGTCGTATGGACTTGCCTATGGACTCTCCTCCTATGGACTTGCCCAGCAATTAGATATCTCGCCAACTGATGCAAGTATTTTGATGAGTAAATATTTCGAGCGATTTGGTGGAATCCAAGATTATCTAAAAGAAGTTGTGAAAATTGCGCGAGATAAGGGCTACACCGAAACTATTCTTGGCAGAAGGCGTTATCTGCCAGATTTAAACCATGAGAATCGTGGCCGGCGGGAGATGGCAGAACGAATGGCCCTCAACGCGCCGATTCAAGGATCAGCTGCAGACATAATAAAAGTTGCAATGCTAAATGTTGAAAAAGCCATGAGAAGTGAAAAATTATCCTCAAGGCTCTTACTACAAGTCCATGATGAATTAATCTTTGAAATTGCTAAGGGTGAACATGAAGTTATGGAGGCCTTGGTAAGAAAGCAGATGGGAAGCGCTTTTGAGCTTAAAGCGCCGCTTGATGTGAATATTGGCTTTGGCAAGAGTTGGGATTTGGCAGCTCATTAGCCTCAAATTGACCGATAAGCGGATGGGAAAGTAGATTTGCGCTCCTCGCTTAAGGTTCCTGTGCATCCTCGGACGTAGTAGGAAGCGCCCCTTTGCTCGTAGAAAATCTACAAGTAGGTGGAGTCGGACTTTGCGCGTGCCCTACTAGAAAAATTCCCCACGGAGTACCTTGTCAAATCAAATTACAGTAAACGACGTTGGAAGTGCAGAAGACTTTCTTGCCGCAATTGAAGGCACAATAAAGAATTTTAATGATGGAGATTTAGTCTCTGGCGTTATCGTCCAGGTAGATCGCGACGAAGTTCTCCTCGATATTGGCTATAAAACCGAAGGTGTCATTCCAGCTAGAGAGCTCTCGATCCGACACGACCTTGATCCAAGTGAATTGGTCAAAGTTGGAGATCGCGTTGAAGCCCTAGTACTTCAAAAGGAAGATAAAGAAGGTCGCCTAATTCTTTCCAAGAAACGCGCGCAGTATGAGAAAGCTTGGACAGATGTCGAAGGCAAGAAGGAGCGCGATGAAGTTGTTACAGGAACTGTAATTGAAGTTGTTAAAGGTGGGCTAATTGTTGATATAGGACTTAGAGGATTTCTCCCAGCCTCGCTAGTTGAGATGCGCCGAGTTAGAGATCTCTCGCCATATATTGGAAAAGAAATTGAAGCTCGCATCATTGAACTTGATAAAAACCGTAACAACGTAGTTCTATCACGTAGAGCATTTTTGGAGCAGAGCCAATCGGAGTCTCGAACCACATTTCTTAATCAGTTAATTAAGGGACAAGTGCGTGAAGGAGTTGTTTCATCAATAGTTAACTTTGGTGCTTTCGTAGACCTTGGCGGCGTTGATGGCCTTGTCCACGTCTCAGAGCTCTCCTGGAAACATATTGATCATCCAGGTGAAGTTGTTGCCGTTGGCGATGAGGTTACTGTTGAAGTTCTTGAAGTTGATTTTGAGCGTGAGAGAGTTTCACTTTCTCTCAAAGCAACACAGGAAGATCCATGGCAGGCTTTTGCTCGCACCCACACCATTAATCAAGTAGTGCCAGGTGAAGTTACCAAGCTAGTCCCATTCGGAGCTTTCATTAAGGTATTTGATGGAATCGAAGGCTTAGTGCATATCTCCGAGCTAGCAGAGCGCCACGTGGAAATCCCAGAACAGGTAGTTCAAGTTGGAGATTCTTTGTTTGTAAAGATCATTGATATCGATCTAGAGCGTCGCCGAATCTCTCTATCTCTTAAGCAGGCTAATGAGGGACAAGATGTTGCAGTTGAAGCATTTGATCCAACTCAATATGGAATGCCAGCTCGCTATGATGAAAATGGAAACTTTATTTATCCTGAAGGCTTTGATGCCTCGACCCAGGAGTGGCAGCCAGGATATGAAACACAGCGTCAAGAGTGGGAGCGTCAATACGCTGAAGCGCAAGCTAGATTCTTAGCTCATAAGAAGCAGAAGGCAGAGGCTCAAGCAGCCGATGCTGCAGCTGCTTCGGTTGCTACCCCCGAATCAGATTAACTCTGAATCATTTTAAATCACTGGGTCCTTCTTAGAAGGGCCCAGTTTAATTTTTTAGGTAGGCTGAAGCAGTGTTAAGAGTTGCGCTCACCGGCGGCATCGGATCAGGCAAAAGTCTGGTTGGTGAAATTCTTGAAGAGCTCGGCGCCTTAGTTATAGATTCTGATCAATTAGCTCGTGATGTTATTGAACGAGGAAGTCCTGGATATGAGGAAGTTCTTACTGCTTTTGGCGACTCAATTTTAAGCGAAGGTCAAATAGATCGAGCAAAGTTGGCAGAACTTGTCTTCAATGAATCTGATTTACGCAAGAAGTTGGAATCAATAATTCACCCACTAGTTCGAGAAGCCGCTGAGAAGCTAGCAAGAAAGCTGCCAAGTGGGGCGATTTTAGTAAACCAGATTCCATTACTGGTAGAAAGTGATGGCGCTAAGAGATTTGATTATGTTGTAACAGTCTCGGCAGATGAGGATATAAGGCGCGAGCGCTTGCGTTCACGGGGCTTAAAGGATTACGAGATTACGCAGCGATTGGCGGCTCAGGTAAGTGATGTGGAGCGAGAAAAAATAGCTAACTACATCATTAGAAATGATGGAAGCATCGATGAATTAACTAGTGCGGTAGAGATATTAATGGCCCAGGAGCTCCTGCCTAGAGCTCAGAAGCAAGGTTTGTGATATGGCGCGGGCGGTTACATCAACTCCTAGAGCGAATCGGACCTTTGAAGTCATAAGTGATTTTAAGCCAGCTGGTGATCAGCCAGATGCCATCGCTGAACTTACTCGAAGGATTAATAACGGTGAAACAGATGTAGTTTTACTTGGAGCTACTGGAACTGGAAAGTCTGCAACCACTGCTTGGCTCATTGAGGCAGTTCAAAGGCCAACCTTAGTTCTTGCGCCAAATAAGACTCTTGCAGCGCAGCTTGCAAATGAGTTTAAAGAGTTGATGCCTAATAACGCGATTGAATACTTTGTCTCCTATTATGACTATTACCAACCTGAAGCATATGTTCCGCAGACCGACACATTTATAGAGAAAGACTCCTCGGTTAACTCTGAAGTGGAGCGCCTGCGTTACTCGGCAACTTACTCACTCTTAACTAGACGAGATGTCATTGTGGTTGCTTCAGTCTCATGTATCTATGGCCTTGGGACTCCACAGGAATATATCGATCGGATGATCACATTGGCTGTGGGGGATAAGATTGATAGAAATGTTTTGCTGAGGCGCTTTGTTGATGTTCAATATAAACGAAACGATATGGCTTTTGAACGAGGAACTTTTAGGGTTCGCGGAGATACCGTTGAGATTATTCCAGTCTATGAAGAGCTTGCTACAAGAATTGAATTCTTCGGCGACGAGATTGAACGTTTAACAACCCTAAATCCGCTAACTGGAGAGATTGTCAGCGATACGAAGGAAGTATTCATCTTTCCTGCTACTCACTACTCAGCAGGACCTGAAACTATGAAACGGGCAATTGCAAATATCGAAGCAGAGCTAGATATTCGCCTTAAAGAGTTAGAAAAAGCCAATAAACTGCTTGAGGCCCAGCGCCTAAGAATGCGAACTACATTTGATATCGAAATGATGCTTCAACTTGGATTCTGTTCAGGAATTGAGAATTACTCCAGGCATATTGATTTTCGAGAGCCAGGTTCTGCTCCTAATTGCCTACTTGACTATTTCCCTGAGGATTTCTTATGCGTTATTGATGAATCTCACATTACTGTTCCACAAATTGGGGCGATGTATGAGGGGGATGCATCACGAAAGAGAACACTTGTGGAGCATGGCTTTCGGCTGCCGAGCGCTCTTGATAACCGTCCATTAAAGTTTGCAGAATTCCTCGAGCGAACTCCGCAGAAGGTCTATCTCTCAGCAACTCCAGGCCCTTATGAGATGGAGAGAACCGGGGGAGTATTTGTCGAACAGGTCATTAGGCCAACAGGCCTAGTTGATCCCAAGATTGTTTTAAAGCCAATAAAGAATCAGATAGATGACTTAATGTCAGAAATCAAAATCAGGGCTGAGAAGAATGAGCGGGTATTGGTTACAACGCTAACCAAGAAGATGGCAGAGGATTTAACAGATTTCTTTACTGATGCTGGAATCAGGGTTAGATATCTCCACTCTGAGGTCGACACTTTAAGAAGAGTAGAGCTACTTAGAGAATTAAGACTTGGTGAATACGATGTTCTAATAGGAATCAACTTGCTACGTGAAGGTCTAGATCTTCCTGAAGTTTCACTTGTTGCAATTCTTGATGCTGATAAAGAGGGATTTCTTCGCTCTACGCGCTCTCTGATACAAACAATTGGCCGTGCGGCTCGAAATGTTTCAGGCGAAGTTCATATGTATGCTGACAAAGTTACTGATTCAATGAGTAGGGCTATCGATGAAACAAATCGAAGAAGAGCTAAGCAGGTTGCCTACAACCTGGCCGCGGGCCTTGATCCTCAACCGCTTCGTAAAAGGATTGCAGACATCACCGACTTAATCGCGGAAGAAAGCGATGATACCAACGCTTTACTTGCTGGAAATAAGAAACGTGCTATGAGTCAAACTCCAGTTGGCGTGCATGCCAAATCACTCGTAGCCTTGCCGCTTGCTGAGTTATTGGGCCTAATTGATTCATTGACGGAGCAGATGAGAAATGCTGCCTCTGAACTGCAATTTGAACTTGCAGCTCGGCTGCGAGATGAGATTAAAGAGCTCAAGAGAGAGCTTCGAGCCATGCAGGAAGGAGGTATGGGATGAGTGCCGATCGCTTAATAGTTCGAGGGGCCAGAGAACACAATCTGAAGAACGTATCACTTGATCTTCCAAGAAATGCCATGATTGTTTTTACTGGGCTATCTGGTTCTGGAAAATCATCCCTTGCCTTTGACACCATTTTTGCTGAAGGTCAGAGACGATATGTTGAGTCTCTATCTGCTTATGCTCGCCAATTTTTAGGACAGATGGATAAGCCAGATGTCGACTTCATAGAAGGATTATCGCCAGCGGTTTCTATCGATCAAAAATCAACAAATCGAAATCCAAGATCCACAGTTGGAACTATTACTGAGGTGTACGACTACCTCCGCCTACTATTTGCTAGGGCCGGTAAGCCACACTGTCCAAAGTGTGGCAAAGAGATTGCCAAGCAAACGCCACAAAATATCGTTGACCAGATTTTAGAACTTCCAGCTGAAACTAAATTTCAGGTGCTAGCGCCAGTTATTAGGGCGCGAAAAGGTGAATTTGTCGATCTCTTCAAAGATTTTGTTGCACAGGGATATTCCAGAGTTAGAGTTGATGGAACAACCCTTGCCTTAACTGATGTTCCAAAACTAAAAAAGCAGGAGAAACACACCATCGAAGTAGTAATTGATCGATTAACTGCAAAGCCAGAGGGCAGGCAGCGTTTAACCGATTCAATTGAAACCGCGTTAAAGCTAGCAAATGGTCTGGTAACTCTAGATTTTGTAGAGGCAAAGGGCGCTGATAAGGAGCGAACATATAGCGAACTTTTAGCTTGCCATGATTGCGGCCTTTCGTTTCAGGAAATGGAACCAAGGTCATTTTCCTTTAATTCACCTTTTGGAGCCTGCGCGGAGTGCACTGGAATTGGCTCAAAGCTTGAAGTTGATGAAGAGTTGGTTATTCCGGATGATTCGATTTCAATAAATGACGGCGCAATAGCACCTTGGTCAGGCGGACAGTCTTCAGAATATTTCATTAATTTGCTGGAAGCTCTAGCTGCTGATGTTAAGTTTTCTCTAAATACACCTTGGAGCAAGCTCTCAGTTAAGGCAAAAGATGCAATTTTGAGTGGGTATGAGTATGAAGTTCATGTTAAGTACAAAAATCGCTATGGAAGAGTACGAAATTACTCCACAGGTTTTGAAGGGGTTATTCCCTTTGTTCAGCGCAGGCACTCCGAGACTGATAGTGATTACAGCAGAGAAAAATATGAAGCGTATATGCGTCAGATCCCATGCCCTGCCTGCAAGGGCGCTCGACTGAAACCGGAAGTCTTAGCTGTCACTCTAGGCAGCAAAAATATTGCAGAGATATGTGAACTATCAATTGAGGATTGCGCAAAGTTTCTAAAGAGTTTAAAGCTTGCATCTCGTGAGGCCAAAATTGCAGAGCGAGTAATGAAGGAAGTACACGCTCGACTCGGTTTCTTACTTGATGTTGGACTGGAATACTTGACCTTAGCAAGACCTGCAGCAACTCTCTCTGGTGGTGAGGCGCAGAGAATTCGCCTTGCAACTCAGATTGGCTCGGGATTAGTTGGCGTTCTCTATGTTCTAGATGAACCGAGTATAGGTCTACATCAAAGAGATAATAAGCGCTTAATAGAGACTCTTACTCACCTTAGAGACCTTGGAAATACTCTAATCGTTGTTGAGCATGATGAAGAAACAATTCGAACCGCAGATTGGATTGTTGATATTGGGCCGGGGGCCGGCGAGCATGGCGGAGAGATAGTCGTATCAGGGGATTATCAAGCTCTAATTGATTCCAAGAAGTCGATTACTGGAGCCTATATCTCGGGGCGATCAAGAATTGATATTCCTAAAAAGAGACGAGCGATTAACTCCAAGAGAGTTTTGATTATCAAAGAAGCGAGAGAAAACAACTTAAGAAATGTTGACGTGACGATTCCTTTGGGAGTCTTCGTGGCTGTAACTGGCGTTAGTGGATCTGGAAAATCAACTCTGGTAAACGACATTCTCTATTCAGTTCTTGCAAATAAACTAAATGGCGCGCGGATAGTTCCTGGTCGTCATAGAAGTATTACCGGCATAGATCAACTAGATAAAGTGGTGCACGTAGATCAATCGCCAATTGGTAGGACGCCGCGCTCAAACCCTGCCACTTATACGGGAGTATTTGACAAGATTCGTGCGCTATTTTCCGAAACAAGTGAGGCAAAGGTGCGTGGCTATCAACAGGGGCGCTTCTCATTTAATGTTAAGGGCGGGAGATGCGAAAATTGTTCTGGCGATGGAACGATCACAATCGAGATGAACTTCCTGCCGGATGTTTATGTGCCATGCGAAGTATGCCATGGCGCAAGATATAACCGAGAGACTCTAGAAGTTCATTACAAAGGCAAGACCATTGCAGAAGTTCTTGATATGCCCATTGAGAAGGCTCAAGATTTCTTTGAATCAATTCCTGCAATCCATCGTTATCTAAAGACGCTATGCGATGTTGGACTTGGTTATGTTCGACTTGGTCAATCCGCTCCTACTCTCTCTGGAGGAGAGGCTCAAAGAGTAAAGCTTTCAACGGAGCTACAGCGGCGATCAACTGGGCGCACAATCTACGTTCTTGATGAGCCAACAACTGGGCTGCACTTTGAAGATGTAAGGAAACTTCTTGGTGTGCTCCAAAGACTTGTAGATACAGGAAATACCGTTGTTGTCATTGAGCACAATATGGATGTTATTAAATGCGCGGACTGGATTATTGATCTAGGCCCAGAAGGGGGATCTGGGGGAGGAAGCATCGTTGCCGAAGGAGTTCCGGAGGCAATTGCAAAGGTCTCCGCCAGCTACACCGGAAAGTTCCTTCGCGAAACTCTAAAGAAGTAGTTATGGCTGATCCTGCTTCATACCGCCCTGAAAATATTCCTGATGAGCCGGGGGTTTACCGCTTCTTTAATGAAAAGGATGAAGTAATTTACGTAGGAAAAGCTCGGTCCCTAAAGAATCGGATTAACTCCTACTTTCAGAAAAATGTTGGTGAGAAAACTTATCGCATGATTCATGCGGCAAGTAGAGTTGATTGGACTCTTGTAAGAAGTGAGGTAGAGGCGCTTCAACTGGAATTTACCTGGATTAAGGAAGAAAACCCTGCCTTTAATGTGCAATTCAAAGATGATAAGAGCTATCCATACTTAGCACTCACCATGGATGAGAAATATCCACGTTTACTTATAACTAGAAGAGCTAAACAAAAAGGAGTCACCTACTTTGGTCCCTTCACCCATGCCTGGGCGCTTCGTTCAACCTTTGATGTTCTCTTAAAGCTCTTTCCCGTTAGGTCATGTTCAAATAGCAACTTTGAGAGAGCTCAGAGAGCCAAGCGCCCCTGTCTATTAGGAGATATTGGTAAATGTACTGCTCCCTGTGTAGATCGCATAAGCGAAAGCGAGCACCGAGTTCTTGCTCAGAGGCTAGGTGAATTTATCTCAGATGGTTCAGCCGATATTACTCAAGCTCTGCGAGATCAGATGGCCGAAGCTGCAAAAATGGAAGAGTTTGAAAGAGCTGGAAAATTGCGAGATCAATTAGAGGCGTTAGAGCGAGCTAGTGAATCAACAGATAACGCGCTATCTGATTCCATTTTCTCTGACTTCATTGCAATTCATCAAGATATCACCCATGCCGCAATTTCCATTTTCCGAGTTAGAGCTGGCCGCGTGATTAGCTCGCGCTCGTGGATGATTGATTTGGCAAATCTTCCAGAGGAGTCCTCACTGCTTGAGGCTTGTATAAATCGGGTCTATCAAGATTTTGAAATTGGCAAGGAGATACTAGTCAATCAAGATATTGAGTCGGGCGCACTTGCAGAGTATCTATCGGAAAGAGCTGGTTATAAAGTCACAATCAAGAGACCAGAGCGCGGCGAGAAGAGCGAAATCTTAGATATGGTGAAGCGCAATGCTAACCAAGCTTTAATTCAGTTTTTGAGTAAGAGAGCAAATGATGCCGGAGTCAGCGGCCGAGCGCTAGAGGATCTCGCAAGCGCCCTTAATTTAGAAGAGCTTCCATTGAGAATTGAATGCTTTGATATTTCAAATATTCAAGGCACCTCTGTAGTTGCATCTATGGTGGTATTTGAAGATGGACAGGCAAAAAAGAGTGAGTATCGGCGCTTTGGCATCGATGATAAAGAAAAGTTTGATGATACAAGGGCGATGCATCACGTAATTACAAGGCGCTTTAAAAGATATCTCGCTGAGAAAGATTTGGATCTGAATGAGATTGAATTAAGTGGAGGAGCAAGGCCAAAGTTTGCCTACCCACCGCAATTGGTAATAGTTGATGGAGGCAAGGGACAGGTCAATGCTGCTGCTAGAGCCTTTGCTGAACTTGGAATTACAGATATTGCCTTGGTTGGGCTTGCCAAAAGGCTTGAGGAGATCTGGTTTGCAGATCAGAGCTATCCAGTAATCCTTGATCGACATAGTGAAGCGCTCTATTTAGTGCAGAGAATTCGCGATGAAGCCCATAGATTTGCAATAACTTTTCATCGCTCAAAGCGCTCCAAATTAATGCTGGAATCCCTTCTTGATGAAATAGACAATTTAGGTGAGGTAAGGCGAGCAGTCTTATTGGAGCACTTTGGATCAATTGCAGCTCTTAGTAAGGCGAGCTTTGAACAAATAGCTGCTCTTCCCGGAATTGGCCCAAAGAGCGCCGAAAGCATCGTCTCATCCCTGGCTAACTCTGCGAGTAGCTATTCAGTTGATACCTCAACTGGTGAAATCGTTGAGCGTTCTTGACACATCTAGGATGATGTGGGCATGGGTCGTGAAGTAGTAGTTATAACCGGAATGAGCGGAGCAGGTCGCTCAACGGTTGCTCATGCTATGGAAGATCATGGCTGGTATGTAATCGATAATTTGCCACCTTCGCTACTGATTCCGCTCTTTGATTTAACGCAAAGCAGTGATGATTCTATTGCCGTGGTGATAGATGTTAGAGGAAGACAATTCTTTGATGATTTAAATAGAACTCTAGCTGAGTTGGCCGAACGCGGCATTTCTAGAAAAATTATCTTTGTTGATGCCGCAGATGATGTTTTAGTTCGAAGGTTCGAATCATCTAGGCGCCCTCATCCACTTCAGGGCAGTGATCGAATTGTTGATGGTATTGAAAAAGAACGAGAGCGTCTAAGAGAACTTCGCTCTGGAGCAGATCTCGTAGTTGACTCATCTCAGCTAAATGTTCATCAACTTGAGCGGAAAATTGCCGAACTTTTCTCGATTGACCCTTCTGCCTCCCTCAAGGTTAATGTTCTCTCTTTTGGATATAAGTTCGGACTACCAGTTGATGCAGATTTAGTTATGGACTGTCGCTTCATCCCAAATCCTCATTGGAATCCAGAGCTGAGGCAAATGAATGGCCTAGATCAGCAAGTTAGCGATGCGGTACTTAGCGCTGAAAGCGTTCCGGAATTCTTAGATAGATACCTTGCGCTCTTTAATAGCCTAGGACAGGGATACTTAAGGGAGGGTAAAAAATATATAACTCTGGCAATTGGTTGCACGGGCGGAAAACATAGAAGTGTGGCTGTTGCTGAAGAGCTGGCAAGAAGAATTAATGGCAGCTCGATTGATTCAGAACATAGCGTTTCTGCTCATGCTATTCATCGAGATTTAGGCAGGGAGCGTTGAGTCGTCCCAAGGTCGTTGCACTTGGCGGTGGTCATGGCCTTGCTGCCACGTTATCTGCGCTACGGAAAATAACTCATGATTTAACTGCAATAGTAACTGTTGCTGATAATGGTGGATCAAGTGGGCGGCTAAGACGGGAATTTAACTCACTGCCTCCTGGAGATTTGAGAATGGCTCTTGCTGCGCTCTGCTCAGATGATGAATGGGGCAGAAGTTGGGCAGAGATCATGCAATATCGCTTTACTTCAGAAGGTGATTTAAATGGGCATGCACTTGGCAATTTACTACTAACCGCACTTTGGGACAGTGATAGTGATCCGGTGAAGGGCCTTGAGAGAGTTGGTGCGCTGCTAAAAGTTGTTGGGCGAGTACTGCCGATGGCCTTAGAACCTCTTGACATTGAGGGAGTATTTAAGACTTGGCAAGGAACTCACTTGATTAAAGGTCAACAAGAAGTGGCTATTGGAAAAGGAGCACTTGAGGATCTAAGGCTAATTCCTGAAAATCCAACGCCAACATCTCAAGGATTAGATGCAATTGCTCAGGCAGATTTTATTACTCTAGGTCCAGGATCTTGGTTTTCAAGTGTCCTGCCACATCTTCTTGTAGCTAAACAACGCCAGGCGCTGGAGAGTTCAGCGGCAAGGAAGGTGATAATTCTTAATCTTGATGCTTCTCCCAATGCTGCCGGAGATGAATTAGCTGGTAGTTCGCCGGCAGATCATTTGCGAATTCTGCGCAGATTCGCCCCAAATCTAAGCTGTGATATTGCTCTACTTGATAGCTCTATCGCCGCGCGCTCCGAGCTATTGGTAGAGCTAGAGGGCCTCGTTGAGGCGATGGGTGGAAGGGTATTTGTTGCAGATCTTGCATCTCACCCAGGTAGCAATCATCATGATACTGAAAAATTATTTTTGACTTTGAGCCACATTTTTCAAGCCGAGATGCTTAGATAACCCACATGGCAATGACTGCAGCGGTTAAGGATGAGTTAAGCCGTCTTACTGTCTCAAAGCCTTGCTGCCGTAAGGCGGAGGTTTCAGCAATACTTCGCTTTGCTGGCGGGCTACATATCTCAGCAGGAAAGATAATGGTTGAAATTGAACTTGATACCGCTCAAGCTGCAAGACGAATTAGAAAAGATATTGCAGATATCTATGGCCATGATTCAGATTTAGCGGTGATTAGCGCTGGAGGTTTAAGAAAAGGAAGTCGCTATTTAGTCCGAGTCATTAAAGATGGCGATAACTTAGCAAGACAGACTGGACTTGTTGATTCTCATGGACGTCCGGTTAGAGGACTGCCACCACAAGTTGTCTCTGCTGGGATTTGTTGCGCCGAAGCTGCATGGCGGGGTGCATTTCTTGCTCATGGTTCGTTAACTGAACCTGGAAGATCATCAGCTCTAGAAATTACCTGCCCCGGACCTGAGGCTGCACTAGCCTTGGTTGGTGCGGCGCGCAGATTAGCAATTGCTGCAAAGGCTCGTGAGGTTCGAGGAGTAGATCGAGTAGTAATTAGAGATGGCGATGCCATTGGGGTTTTATTAACTCGTCTTGGAGCCCATGAAAGTGTTATGGCTTGGGAAGAGCGACGGATGAGAAGAGAAGTCAGAGCAACCGCTAATCGCCTTGCAAACTTTGATGATGCCAACTTAAGGCGCTCAGCAAGAGCTGCAGTTGCTGCATCTGCAAGAGTTGCAAGAGCGATGGAGATATTGGGAGAAGATATTCCAGATCACCTACGTGAAGCAGGACAGCTTCGAATTACTCATGGTCAGGCGAGCCTCGAAGAATTGGGCTCCCTTTCAACTCCTCCGATGACTAAAGATGCAATTGCAGGTCGAATTAGGCGCCTGTTGGCGATGGCCGATAAACGCGCCAGCGATCTAGGGATTCCAGATACAGAGGCTGGGCTCTCACCAGAGCTGCTCAATTAATGCTTGACCCAATTTTCATGGCAAGAGTTCTCTAAAAATTCACTGATAGGATTTAGCCAAGTCCACAAAGTCGTGGCATTCATGGTCAAAAATTTAAATACTGGCGCAAACGGCGCCCTTCTGATGGAGCGTGGTTATAGTGGTAAAAGTTGGAATCAATGGCTTTGGGCGTATCGGACGTAATTTCTTTCGTGCCGCGCTAACTTCAAAGGCTGATATTGAAATTGTTGCAGTCAATGACTTAACCGACATTGCCACCCTTGCTCACCTTCTTAAATACGACTCAATTCTTGGTCGACTTGGCCAAGAAGTTTCTCACAATGAAAATTCAATCACGGTTGGAAACAAGAGTTTTAAAGTATTTGCTGAGCGTGATCCAGCAGCACTTGCCTGGGGATCAGTCGGCGCTGATATTGTTGTTGAGTCAACCGGACATTTCACAAAGGCTGCCGATGCTAAGAAGCATTTAGTTGGGGGAGCAAAGAAAGTTGTTATCTCAGCCCCAGCAAGTGATGAAGATGTAACTCTAGTTCTTGGTGTTAATGATTCTGCCTATGATCCAGCAAAACACCAGATCATCTCTAACGCCTCCTGCACCACTAACTGCCTCGCTCCAATGGCTAAGGTGCTACACGATAATTTTGGAATTGTTAGAGGCTTTATGACGACCGTGCATGCATATACCAATGATCAGGTTATTCTAGATTTTCCACATAAAGATCTTCGCCGTGCAAGAGCTGCTGCAACAAATATCATTCCAACTTCAACAGGGGCTGCAAAGGCAATTGGTCTAGTTCTTCCCGAGCTAAAAGGAAAACTTGATGGTTATGCCCTTCGAGTTCCAGTGCCAACAGGATCAATAACCGATCTAACAGTTGAGCTCTCTCGCGAGGTAAGCGCTGCTGAGATAAATGAGGCAATGAAGAAAGCTGCAGCGGGTCCTCTTAAGGGAATTCTTTATTACACCGAAGATCCAATTGTCTCTAGCGATATTGTTACCGATCCTCACTCCTGCATCTTTGATGCTGGGATCACTAAGGCAATTGGCAACCAAGCAAAGGTTGCCGGTTGGTATGACAATGAGTGGGGATATTCAAATCGCCTAGTTGATTTAATGAGCTTTATTGGGAAGAGCCTTTGATTCAAGGTTTATCCTCTTTAAATCCAGCAGGGAAAAGAGTTCTACTTCGCTGTGATCTAAATGTTCCACTTAAAGATAGCAGTGATGGAAAAAGGGTTATTACCGATGATGGTCGTATCCGTGCATCACTTCCAACAATTCAAGAACTACTCTCACTTGGTGCATCGGTTGTAATCATTGCTCACCTTGGAAGACCAAAAGGTGAAGTTAAAAGCGAGTTATCACTTGAACCAGTTGCTAAACGCTTAGCAGAACTACTTGGAAGACAAGTCGCATTTTCTAGTCAGGTAGTAGGGCCAGAAGCTTTCGAAAAGGCTCTTGCCTTAAAGAGTGGAGAAATTCTTCTATTAGAAAATATTCGCTTTAACGCCTCTGAGACTAGTAAAGATGAGACAGAGCGTTTAGCCCTAGCAAAAGATTTAGCAATTTTGGGCGATCTCTATGTGGGAGATGGCTTTGGCGCTGTACATAGAAAACATGCCTCAGTATTTGAGCTAGCCCAGTTACTTCCGCACGCTGCAGGAAAGTTAATTGCAGCAGAGGTCGCTGTTCTTGAGAAACTAACTAAGTCTCCAGAGCGTCCCTACGGAGTAGTTCTTGGCGGAGCTAAGGTTTCAGATAAAATCGGAGTGATTTCAAATCTTCTTGATAAGGTAAATATTCTTGCAATTGGTGGGGGAATGCTCTTTACCTTTCTTGCAGCTCAAGGAAAAGAGATTGGAAAATCTCTATTTGAACCAGAATCAGTTGACTTAGTTAAAGAAATACTAGATCGTGCAGAGAGATTAGGCGTGAGAGTTTTGCTGCCCAGTGATATCTGGGTAGCGCCAGCTTTTGCTAATGAATCTCCAAGTTTAGTCAGCGCAGATCAGATCCCAAGTAATCAGATGGGGTTAGATATTGGCCCAGAAAGTGCCCATGCATTTGCTTCTGCAATTAAAGAGTGCGCTACAGTCTTTTGGAATGGACCGATGGGAGTCTTTGAATTTCCTAATTTTGCCTCCGGAACTAAAACCATCGCTCAAGCCTTGAGCGAAGTCTCTGGATTATCAGTAGTTGGCGGTGGCGATTCAGCAGCGGCAGTAAGAGCTCTGGGTTTTAGCGATAGCGATTTTGGATATATCTCAACTGGCGGTGGGGCATCACTTGAGTACTTGGAGGGTAAGCAACTTCCAGGACTAATAGCCTTAAGATAAGCAAGTAGTCAACTAAGGAGTAGAAATGAGCACACGTAAACCACTGATTGCTGGTAATTGGAAGATGAACCTTAATCATCTTGAAGCAATTGCTGTCACTCAGAAGTTGGCATACTCACTAGAGGATCGTGACTTTGATGCAGTTGAAGTAGCAGTACTGCCGCCTTTTACAGATTTAAGATCAGTTCAAACTTTAGTTGATGGAGATCGTCTCAAATTATCTTACGGAGCTCAAGATATTTCACCAGAAAAGTCTGGTGCATTTACTGGAGACATCTCTGGTGCAATGCTTAAGAAACTTGATTGCACCTATGTGCTAGCAGGACACTCTGAGCGACGAGCAATACATGGCGAGAGTAATGAGTTAATAAATGCAAAGATGCGCGCCATTTTGGATAACGAGATGGTGCCAATTTTTTGTATTGGCGAAGAATTAGCAATGCGCGAATCAGGCGCACATGTAACTTATGTAATTAATCAGCTTCGCCAAGGGCTAAAGGGATTTCATAAACCAGATTTAAAGAAGATTGTTTTTGCTTATGAACCGGTATGGGCTATTGGAACTGGGAAGACTGCTACTCCAGATGATGCTCAAGAGGTCTGCGCAGCTATTCGCCTAGAGCTTGCTGATATTGGAAGTGATGAGATTGCTCAAAATGCCAGAATTCTCTATGGCGGTTCAGTGAAGTCGGCAAACATCGTAGAAATTATGCGACAGAGCGATATTGATGGGGCCTTGGTTGGCGGGGCTAGCCTTGATGCTGAGGAGTTCGCCCGCCTATGCAAATTCCACCGGGTTCTCTAGCGCCTAGATTCGTTAGGAATCACCGCCTTTAGGTAGTATTTGCCCCTTATTCAAACCAAGGAGAAATAAGTGTCGTTAGCCCTCTCAATCCTTCTGGTGATTACCAGCATTTTGATGATTCTCTTAGTTCTGCTCCATAAAGGAAAAGGCAGCGGACTGTCAGATCTATTTGGCGGGGGAATGTCCTCAACCTATGGTGGATCATCCGTTGTTGAGAAGAACTTAGATCGCATCACAATTGTGGTCGGCGGTCTCTGGTTTGCCATCATCATCGCACTTGGTTTAGTTCTAAAATAAAAATTTTCATTAATCTCTAGTAAAGGGAGTAATTAAATGGCTGGTGGAAGTGCTATCAGAGGCTCACGCGTTGGAGCAGGTCCAATGGGCGAGGCAGAGCGCGGCGAAGCTATTGCTCGCTTTCACGTCTCTTACTGGTGCCAAAATGGCCATGAAACAAAACCCTCCTTTGCTGAAGATGGAACAGTGGTTGTCCCAGCTGAATGGGACTGTCCAAGATGCGGTTTTCCAGCTGGGCAAGATAAGAACAACCCACCATCACCAATCAAGAATGAGCCTTATAAGACCCACTTAGCTTATGTAAAAGAGCGTCGCACAGAGGCTGAAGCTAAGAAGATTTTGGAAGCAGCGCTTAAGAAACTACGCGCTGAGGATGAAGATTAAATCTTACCTACCGCACTGAGCAGTTCTGCAATACCTTGCTTTCGATTCTTTAAGTGAAAGCGTATTACGCTAAAACCTCTAGTAGATAACGCCTCCATATCACCGAGTGCTTGCGCCATAATCAAGGTTTCAAATCCAAAATCCTTGCCGGCAATTGGCCAATGATTTTCCTGCTCTGCGGTGATTTGAATAAATGAACCATTACTTGGCCCTCCTTTATGGAACTGACCAGTTGAGTGAAGAAATCTCGGACCCCAGCCAAAGGTGGTCGGAAGCTTTGATTTACTCTCAAGTACTGGTGCTAAATCTTTAATTTGATCATCGATGCCGCGATGAAGATAGGCCATTATCGCTAAATAGCCTTTGGAGTTTGCTATAGCTCTTTCTAAGTAATGTGCCACAGAGCCTTCTTGAAGTATTGAATAAACAGCAATACTGCCACTTTCAAATACTGGGTTGATTTCCTCTCGCCTATTACTCCATCTGGAAAGCAGGGCGTTAGTCTTCTCTTTAGCCTCTGTGACATTAGGTTGATTAAATGGATCGACTTGAAGTAAATATCCTAGAAGAGCCGTTACCCACTGCCAGAAAATAAAATGCTCACCTAGGCTTGCTTCAACGCTATTTGATCCACTTCCATCAAAACTGATTACGGGGTACGAGAGGCTACTTTTACTTGTCAAAGTAATCGGTAAAACCCCCTTGCCGTCTTTGCCAGTGGACTCTGCAATTAGTTGTTCTATCCATTCACTCAACCCGTCAACGTTTGAGCCAGTATCAAGAAATCCAGTAATTGAAAAGAACTTATCTGCTAAAGCAGCTGCAACTTGTGTGACTACTGAGCCAGGCTCAGTGAAGGCGCGCGATGCCTCAAAGGCATCATCTAAGAGAATTGAGACGTCAATACCGATAAGTGCAGCTGGAGTAAGTCCATATGCGCTAAGCGCACTAAAGCGCCCACCAACATTTGGATCAGCATTTACAACTCTTAACCTACTTTCCCTTGCTTGAATATCAAGAGGAGAACCAGGGTCGGTTATTACTACAAAATGATTCTTTGGATCAAGGCCTTGTTTGATCAATTGCTCATTAGCTGCTGCCATTTGAGAGGCAGTTTCAATAGTTGAGCCAGATTTAGAGCCAATGATTATGCAAGCCTTAGATAAGTCTTGATCCAATACGCGTTTAACATGCGAAGGATCTGTCGAATCAAGAATTGTTAAATTCTTTTTATAGACTTGTGCCATTACTTCCGGGGCTAGAGATGAACCTCCCATCCCGCAGAGAATAAAAACCTTGTGACCGTACTCCCTAGACCAGGCAGAGAGAGCATCAAGCTGGGGAAGAAGCTCGCGAGATTTCTCGGGAAGATTCACCCAATTAAGTCTTATCGCAGCCTCTTTAGCTGCGCTCTCGCCCCAAATGGTTGGATCACAGTCGGCAAGGCGAGTTGTGACTTTATCCAACTTCTCCCAGAGGCCCCTGCCTTGTTTAAAGCCGGTGAGTTTAATCATTTGCTAGCAGCCTCAACATTTCCAATCAACTCTAACCAAGGCTTAATAAACTTATCAATTCCTTCACGCTCTAGTTTCTCTGCAACCTCTTCAATATCAATTCCGATTACAGCTAATTGATTGATAATGCCAGCTGCATCGAAGTATTTTCCTGAAATGCTATTGCCTCTAAATTCTCCTTGAGCTTTAACAGCATTTAATGTCTGCTCCGGCATTGTGTTAACACAGAGTGGGGCCACTAGTTCCATCACATACTGAGTTGGGTCATAGCTTGGATCCTTGACCCCAGTTGAAGCCCAGAGTGGTCTTTGGATATTTGCTCCAAGTTTTGCAAGAACCTGCCAGCGAGAGGAGTTTAAAACTTCTTCGAAGTGCTTATATGCAAGGTGTGCATTGGCGATGGCCGACTTTCCAAGTAGAGCCAAGGCCTCCTTGGAAGCGCTGGCTTTAAGTCTTGGATCAATTTCGGTATCTACTCGACTTATAAAAAAAGATGCAACTGAGTGAATATCATTCAGTGGAAGGGATTTACTTGCCCGCGCTTCTAGACCCTTAAGGAAAGCATCCAAAACTTGCTCATAGCGTTTAGTTGAGAAAATTATCGTGACATTTACGCTTATGCCCTCTGAGATCAGAGTTTGGATAGCTGGAAGTCCTTCAATTGTTGCTGGAACTTTAACAAGTAAGTTTGGGCGATCTATCTTCTCCCAAAGCTCTCGAGCTTGAGTAACTGTCCTTTGCGTATCTCTGGCAAATCTTGGATCAACTTCTATGCTTACTCGGCCATCAATCCCGCCGCTTTTTCGAAACACCTCGTGGAAGAGGTCACAGGCGCTGACGACATCGCTGCAGGTTAGCTCCGTGATGATCTGCTCTGCTGAAAAGCCTTTTGCGGCTAGAGTTTTTAAATCATCACTATAGAGAGCTGATTGTGATATCGCACTTGAGAATATTGCAGGGTTGGTGGTTACTCCAACAACTGATTCTTCGGATATAAGCGATTTAAGTGAACGTGATTTTCCATTATCAACCATTCTCTCTCGAGATAAGTCATCAAGCCAGATTGAAGTTCCTGCCTGGCTAATTTGAGCTAGCGTTGTGCTCATTTAGAACTCTTTGCCAACGATTCTTTGCAAGCTTTAATCACTGCCTCTTGTGTAAACCCAAATTCTTTAAATAACACGGGGGCTGATGCTGAAGCTCCATAGTGTTCCAAGCTAATAGCAACGCCACTATCTCCAATAAATTCATGCCAGCCTTGAGCAATCCCAGCTTCAATGCTTACCCGCGCCCTTACCGATTTTGGCATCAACAACTCTTTATATCCTTGCTCCTGCTCTCGATACCACTCAAGGCATGGAGCGCTTATGACTCTGGCCTTAAGTCCTTGCTCCATTAATTGCTCACTAGCTTTGAGCGCAATAGAGACCTCAGAGCCAGATGCGATAATTAAAATGTCAGGAGTTGCTACATCATTTAATGCATAAGCTCCACGTCCAACTTCAGCTGTTGAGCGATAGCGGCTTCGATCTAGAACTGGAAGATTCTGTCTCGAAAGTAGCAGGCCAGCGGTTCTATCTCTGCTAATTATTTGAGACCAGCAAGCAACTACCTCATTTGCATCAGCGGGCCTAATAACATCAAGGCCTGGAATTGCGCGTAGAGCGGCGATATGTTCAATTGGTTGATGGGTTGGTCCATCTTCGCCAAGGCCAATCGAGTCATGGCTCCAGATGAATGTGACGGGTAACTTCATTAGGGCAGCAAGGCGCACCGCGCCTCTCATGTAATCGCTAAAGACTAAGAAGGTCCCACCGAAAGGGCGAGCTAGCCCATGCAGAGCAATGCCATTTAATATCGAACCCATCGCATGTTCTCGGATTCCAAAATGAATAATTCGTCCATAAGGCGAAGCCCCCTGCATTTTGGAAGAAGATGGCAAGAATGATCCACCGCCATCGATTGTGGTGTTATTGCTCTCTGCAAGATCGGCAGATCCACCAAATAACTCTGGCAATTTGGCAGCTAGAGCGTTGATTACATCGCCAGATGCTTTTCTAGTTGAAACCTCTTTATCGCTTGCAAACATTGGAAGATCTGCGCTCCAGTTACTTGGCAGCTCCCGTCTACTCAATCGCTCAAGAAGTGCTGCTCTCTCAGGATTGGCGCTCTGCCACTTAGAAAACTCTGCCTGCCACTTACTCTTTAACTTTGCGCTTCGCTCCTGGACTTTTCTGACATGCTTTTCTACTTCTTCCGGGAAGAAGAATTCTTGCGAGGGGAGATTGAGCTCGATCTTTGTTGCCGCCACCTCATCTGCGCCAAGTGCGGAGCCATGGGACTTAGCAGTATTGCGAGCCTTTGGGGCAGGCCAAGCAATCACAGTTCTAAGGCGAATCAGAGTTGGTTTATTGGTAATCAAAAGTGCTTCAGTCATCGCTGCCTCAATTGCGATTCGATCAACATCGCCATCTGCCTTTGCGCCAACTTCAATGACGTGCCAACCGTAAGAGCGATAACGCATAGAGACATCTTCAGTGAAGGCATAATGAGTATCACCTTCAATTGATATGCGATTATCATCATAAATAACTTTGAGATTTCCTAGCTCCTGCACTCCAGCAAGAGATGAGGCTTCCGCGCTTACTCCCTCCTGTAGATCTCCATCGCTACAGATCACCCAGATGTTATGGTCAAAGACGCTCTCACCTTTTGGCGTATCAGGATCTAATAGCCCTCGCTCATATCTTGCAGCCATCGCCATTCCAACCGCGTTAGCAACGCCTTGTCCAAGAGGACCAGTAGTTGTTTCAACGCCCAAGGTATGGCCGTATTCAGGATGTCCTGGAGTAAGGGAGCCCCAAGTCCTAAAAGCTTTTAAATCATCAAGATTTAATCCATATCCTGAAAAGAGTAATTGAATATATAGAGTTAGTGAGGAGTGGCCACAAGAAAGAATGAATCTATCTCGCGCAATCCAATTTGGATCCTTTGGGTCATGGCGCAAAAAACGTTGGAAGAGGGTATAGGCAACTGGGGCCAGAGACATTGCAGTTCCAGGATGGCCATTGCCTACTTTTTGAACCGCATCCATAGCAAGGCCCCTGGCAATTGCTACTGCCTTATCATCTAAATCTATCCAAGGCGCTAACTCTGGTTGCATTACAACCCTTTCCGGGCGATCAGATTAGCGCCGAGGTTACTAGAGATAAATAAGTTCCAAGCGGATAACCACACCGCGATAGATCCGATGATGTGAGCGGCAACTAGTGCTTCAGGCAATTTGGTGAAATATTGGATATATCCAATGCCGCCTTGGGCAAGGGCAACAAGTAGAAATATCTGTATCCGCCCAGATAAGACCTTGCGAGCCTGTCCTGCAAGACCTAGGCGAATCGCAATTAATAAAGCGATGCTTACGCCAAGCAGAGCTATCACTAGGTCTGCATGGATCCAAGCCATAGTCCGTGAATCAAGATTGAATCGCTCAGCTGCGCTATCGCCAGCATGAGGTCCGCTTCCAGTGACAATGGTTCCAGCAATTAGTACTAAGGATGTTAATAAGAGGTGAAGCCAGATAAGTTTGGTAACTAATGGGATTAGAGTAATTTCAATTGGCGATTTGCCATGAGCTCTCTGGCGCAGCGAGAGGGCTCCTGCGATAAGAATTATTGAAAGCAGAAAATGAGCTGCAACTGTTGCTGGATTAAGTGCGGTTAAAACTGTTATTCCGCCAAGTACTCCTTGGGCCAAAATTCCGAGTATCTGAAGCGCACCTAATTTTCTTAACTCACGCTTTCCGCTCTTTAAAATAGTAAACATCAGAGCAAGAGCATTAATGAGAAGAACGAAGGTAAGGAGTCGATTTCCAAATTCAATCCAGGCATGTAGTGGAGCCTCTGGTTGATCAGGAGTTGGGGTATATGAGCCAGGGGTGCACTCAGGCCATGTTGAGCAGCCAAGACCAGATCCGGTAATACGAACAAGAGCTCCGGTAAAGACAATTGCTGATTGAGTAAAGACCATGAAAGTGGAGAGTTTTAGTAGCGCTTTATCGGCGAGGGGGGCCATAGCCCAACCCTAGAGTGCCAATGGGCGCTTTGAAGTGGCGCTTGGCCATGAATTACGCAACACTTGCGTTGTGAAATCCACCCTAGCCCCATCTGAGGACTTAAGAACTAAGGATCAGGTTGCTCGCGCCATATTGGAAAATGGCCCATCAACGGCAGTTGCCTTAGCTGCCTCCCTTGGCTTAACCCCAGCTGGTATTCGCCGCCATTTAGATTCGCTAGTGGGCGAAGGAATTCTTGAAGAGCGAGAGCCGCATATTAGAAGCGCAGGTCTAAGAGGTCGCCCTTCTAAGGTATTTGTAATGAGTGATAAAGGTCGAGAGAGATTTGAGCACTCATATGATGATCTTGCGGTCTCCGCTTTGAAATATATGGCAGCTAGCGCAGGGGCTCATTTAGTTGATGGCTTTGCCAAGCATCGCGCTGATGAAATTATTCGAAGATCTAAGAAAACTTTAAATGACTCTAAGAATAATGTTGAAGGTTTAGTAAAATTTTTAAACGATGAAGGCTATGCAGCAAATGTTCATCCCAAAGCAATTGGACTTGAGCTCTGCCAACATCACTGCCCGATAGCTCATGTTGCCGCTGAATATCCTCAATTATGCGAGGAAGAGACAGCAGCTTTTTCAAAGATACTAGGAACCCATGTTCAGCGACTTGCGACGATCGCTCATGGTGATGGAGTTTGCACAACTTTTATTCCCCAACTTGGAAGTAAAGGCAAGAAAATCGAGAAAACCCAAACCAGCAATAGAAAGCAGAGTAAACGATGAGCCAAATCGCCCACCCAGAGTTAGAGGGAATCGGAAACTACGAGTTCGGTTGGTCGGATAAGAATGATGCCGGCGCAAATAGCAAACGTGGCTTGAACGAAGAGGTAGTACGCGATATCTCTGCTAAAAAGAATGAACCTGCTTGGATGCTTGAGCTACGCCTAAAGGGATTAGCGCTATTTGATAAGAAGCCAATGCCAAATTGGGGATCAGATCTATCTGGGATTAAGTTTGACACTATTAAATACTTTGTTCGCTCTACCGAGAAGCAGGCAACATCCTGGGAAGATCTGCCAGAAGATATTAAAAATACCTATGACCGCCTAGGTATCCCTGAGGCTGAAAAGCAGCGCCTAGTATCAGGAGTTGCGGCGCAATATGAATCTGAAGTTGTTTATCACTCAATCCGTGAAGACCTAGAGAAGCAAGGGGTTATCTTTCTTGATACTGATACTGGATTACGCGAGCATGAAGATATCTTCAA
>Ga0214923_10000301_pt1 | contig 75410 bp, 86 predicted proteins | sample LL1510_MetaG_FD_177993 | JGI IMG/M metagenome (GOLD analysis project Ga0214923, IMG submission 177993) | Freshwater microbial communities from Lake Lanier, Atlanta, Georgia, United States - LL-1510 | ecosystem: Environmental > Aquatic > Freshwater > Lake | place: USA: Georgia | collected...
TAGTTAGTCCTGTAAATTGTAATGAAGTTGCATTTGCACCTGCTGGTTGAGAAGTATTTGCAGGATTAGAAGTTGTAGGACTAGAAGTTACAGTATAACCAGTAATTGCTGTTCCATTATTGGTAGGAGCTATCCAAGATACTGAAGCAGTTGTATCACCGGCAGTAGCAGTTCCTATTGTTGGTGCACCAGGGACTACGTTAGGTGTAACAGAAGCAGAAGATGCAGAAGGTGAACCAGTACCTTTCAAATTAGTAGCAGTTACTGTAAATGTATACGAAGTTCCATTAGTTAGCCCAGTAAATTGTAATGAAGTTGCATTTGCATCTGCTGGTTGAGAAGTATTTGCAGAATTAGAAGTTGTAGGACTAGAAGTTACAGTATAACCAGTAATTGCTGTTCCACCATTCGGATTAGGAGCTATCCAAGATACTGAAGCAGTTGTATCACCGGCAGTAGCAGTTCCTATTGTTGGTGCACCAGGGACTACGTTAGGTATAACAGAATTTGAAGAGTTAGAAGGGTCACTAGTAAGATTATTTGCATTAGTAGCAGTCACTGTAAATGTATACGAAGTTCCATTAGTTAGTCCTGTAACAATTGCTCTTAAGTTTCCATCTCCTAAATTCCATTTAGCTGTTTTGTTTTCAGGACTAGAAGTTACTGTATATTCAGTAATGGTCGAACCACCAGTATTGGCAGGGGCCGTCCAAGATACTGTAGCAGTTGTATCACCGGTAGTAGCAGATACAGATGTTGGTGCACCAGGGGCTCCAATAGGTGTAACAGAAGCAGAAGATGCAGAAGGTGAACCAGTACCTTTCAAATTAGTAGCAGTCACTGTAAATGTATACGAAGTTCCATTAGTTAGCCCAATAAATTGTAATGAAGTTGCATTTGCATCTGCTGGTTGAGAAGTATTTGCAGAATTAGAAGTTGTAGGACTAGAAGTTACAGTATAACCAGTAATTGCTGTTCCACCATTCGGATTAGGAGCTATCCAAGATACTGTAGCAGTTGTATCACCGGCAGTAGCAGTTCCTATTGTTGGTGCATCAGGGACTACATTAGGTGTAACAGAAGCAGAAGATGCAGAAGGTGAACTAGTACCTTTCAAATTAGTAGCAGTTACTGTAAATGTATAAGTAGTTCCATTAGTTAGTCCTGTAAATGTATGAGGAGATGTACCTGATTGAGAAGTTGTAGCAGGATTAGAAGATATATCATATTTAATAATTGCGGTTCCATTATTAGTAGGAGCTGTCCAAGTTACTGTAGCAGTTGTATCACCGGCAGTAGCAGTTCCTATTGTTGGTGCATCAGGGACTACATTAGGTGTAACAGAAGCAGAAGATGCAGAAGGTGAACCAGTACCATTTGCATTTCTAGCAGTCACTGTAAATGTATAATCAGTTCCATTAGTTAGTCCTGGGAATGTATAAGGAGATGAACCTGTTTCAGGAGTTGTAGCAGGATTAGAAGATATATCATAATTAATAATTGCTGTCCCATTATCGGAAGGGGTGACCCAAGATACTATAGCAGATCTATCACGGGCCTCAGCAGATACGGATGTTGGTGTACCAGGCTTTCCTGAAGGTGTTACAGAAGTTGAAGAAGCACCTGGGCCTACTATAGTACCATATTTAGCATTTACTGTAAATGTATAAGCAGTTCCATTAGTTAGATCTCTAAACGTTGCTGTCAACGGTCCAGTAGTCCATGTAATAATCGGACCAGAACTATAAGTTACAGTATATCCTGTGATTTTATTGTATATATCTATTGGTGCTGTCCAGACTACTGTAGCAGAAGAATCATATGCCGTAGCAGTAATTGTCGGTGGCTGAATATAATATGGTGAATTAGAATCTGTTAATGTTGTATCTGTATTAGAAGGATTAAAAAAGTTAGTGTATGATGTTACATTTGAGACATTCCATTGAGAAAGATTTGTTTTAAAATTTCCTGTGGCATATGATGCATTAGTTCTATAAAACATATTATCAATTCTTTTAACACTCCTTGTATCCCATTGTTCGATACCATTAGCATCATATTGACCGGCTTCTTCAAACATATTATGCATATCCGTTACTCCTGACACATCCCATTGAGAAAGTGATAGAGTATATGATGTAGGATTAAAATTTTTTGCTTGTAAAAACATACCAAACATAGATTTTACTTTAGATGTATTCCAACTATTAATACCTACACCTGAGAATCCACCACTTGTTGTACCAGAATAGGCAAACATTTCAGACATATCTGTAACATTTGATGTATTCCAGCCAGTAAAATCAATATCAATAGGGCAATTGTTAAACATATACGATGTATTTGTTACATTAGCCGGTAAATCAGGCACAGATACCAGATTTATACAATCATAAAATGCACGAGTTAGATTAGTCAAAGTATAAGCCCCCCATGATAATACAGCAGTCAATCTATGTTCTGTATCCCAGGGACCAACCGTAGTACTAAACTCTGTTATTTTCCCATAGATTTTTACTGATGTTATGCCAGAATTAATTGTTGGAATAGCAGGGGCAGTATATGGTAATTGTATACCATCACCAAAATCTACTTTTATTGTACCTATCCATTGTAAAGGTAGCGGAGTCGCATAACTGCCAGTATCAAATACTAATTCCATATAACAAAATGGAGAATATGGATCAGATATTGTTATATCTATATTATTATTAGAACTAAAAAAGTTAGTCTTTTCTATTACATTTGAAATATTCCAATTAGTCAAATCAATGTTAGAAAGATTATTAGTATAAATTCTTGCATGTCTAAACATAGTTGTCATTCGAATACAGGCAGAAGGATTCCATGTATTCAATCCTTGGCCAGTAAAAGAAGAATTTTCAAACATACCCTCCATAGATATTACATTAGACACATTCCATCCTGATACATTACCATTAAATGAAGAATTATAAAATAACCAGGTCATATCAGTAACACCAGATGGTGGAGTAGCTACTGATGTTAGTAATTTAGACTCTCCAAATACATAATTTAAATTAGTTATCGATGGAATCCAAGATAATACTGACACAAGATTCTCAACACCTTGCCATGCGATATCTAGATTGCCAAAAGTAGTTACAGATCCAGTAATATTAAGTGTATATAATCCTGAAATATCATAAGTATGACTTACTGGGCTATTTCGTGGTGGACCATTTGAAAAAGTATTACCTGATCCGTCACCCCACAGTACTATAACTGGCGTTGAAAATTCAAGAGGTAAAGTTATAGATGTTGGTTCTTTAAAACGCATTTGCAATGACATTGTAGATGGTCTATATACAGATTCTGGAATACCATTAAAACCCATCATAGACATATTAGGAGAACCCATAAACATATTTACTGCAGTCAATACGGATCCAACATTCCATGTTGATAAGTCCTGTACAAAAGAAGAAGCACCGGCAAACATATACGACATATCATTAACTGGAGGAACAGTATTAGGCACCGATGTTAGATTAAATGCTCCTGAAAAGGCACCTGCAAGACTTGTTAATGAACGAGGCCAAGCTGTAACCGTAGTCAATAAATTAGAACCGGTCCAGCCACTTGTAAAAGGAGGTCCAAATTCCGTTATTGTACCAGTTACAAGAACAGTATATGTACCAAAAGAAGCATATGTATGCGATCCAGAAGAATCTGTAGTGCCATCTCCCCAGTTTACAGTGATAGAACCTGTATATGTTATAGGCAAGACAACCCTATTTGTTGTAAGTGCTCTGGGCGCGATACGAGGATTCAGACCACTTCGGAAGATTAAACCTAATCTACCCAAAGGTGCAGGTCCATATAAAGCACCGGTGTCATTTGGACAACATTTTTGATATACTTCATTTTTAAAAACATTTTCTTGGGTACCTATGCGTGTATCTAAGACTGTTCCACCAGATGGTGCAAACGTTATTTTTTGATTATCAAATCCATTAGCGATCACTTTGGATCGTTTATACTTAAGCCATGTTGATGCATCCATCTATCCTATTTACACAAAAACCCAATGGTAGAAACACAGGCACACAGAAATGTTCCCCATGCCATGTCAGTGATAGCAAATGATAACGGATACTTTGCTAGAGTAGCATAGTTTGTTAAGTCATAGACTCCATACATAGCGAGGCCTAACATAGATCCACGGGCCACTGCTTCTTCTATTGTCTTGGCATCGTGAGTGAAAAACCAGACTGAACCAAGTATTAGAATATAGACTAGACCAGCAGGAACAGGTCTGATAACAAGAGGCTGACCCTGAAGCTTAGCAAATATTGACATAGTATCGACCATTTGAGAAGTTAACCAAATAGCATCAAGAACTATAAGTGTTAGGGCCATTAGGGCAAGTTGTATCATCTTTCTATTAGAAAGATGTTATAATATTAGACATGGCTAATACAGATAGATCATATTCAACTAGATGTAATACATTAAGGGGAAAAATTATTTATAATTTTCATCTTGATAATCCAACAAAACGGATAGCAGGAACTAAAGGTGTACCATCATCAACTCTAACACAAACAAAGATGTTTGATAATTCAATTAAAGATAACCCGGGTAATCTAGTTATAAATGGAGACTTTATGGATGGTTCTACTAATACTCTGTACGTTATACCCCCAGGATGGGAGTTAATCGATGGTGACGGGAATAACCTGATCCTTGACTCGTATATGTTTAATAGCTCTCCATCAACACACATATTAAGTCTAGGAAATATATATCATAAATCGTATTTAAAACAGACTATTCCAACTATAACAGGAGTAGCATATACCTTATCCTATTGGTTATTTGATGCAGGTAGTGCTGGTGGATCTCCATGGGATAGTAATGCAAATCTTATATACTTTAGCGCATCTGTGTCAGACAATAATACTCCTATAGGCGATGTTATCAGCGTATCATATCCGGCCGTCGATCCACCCAGAGCCTGGAGACAGATTACATCTAGATTTGTGGCTACATCTTATGCAACGCTACTTACATTTACAACTCAGCAACCTCCACTATATTTTCTGTTATCGAGTATTTCGGTGACACGGGACTAGTCTTAAAGACAAAGTCTTTTAGGCTAGAATAATGGAGTTTCGACTAGAGGAATATACAGGATTAATACAAGATAAATTGGTAGCCGTTTGGCAAACACCTGATTCTGTTACACCGTGGCTTCCTACAGAGTTTTTATTAAGTCAGTATATTACACGTATTCTAGTCACTGGACGACAGAGTACAATGTCTACGGCAATGGCCTCTGACGGTTCATGGACACAAGTTTGGCGATCACCTGGTGCCAAAGAATGGGCCTGTCTACTTGGGATCTTACAGCATATGCCGGGACCTATTTTACTGGTTGTTGGGCCTGACATGGTTATGTCACCAAAACTATCTGCTAATTTGAGAGGTGCATTTACTACTATTGTACTCCGCCAGACTCTTGGATGGGTGGGCGATGCACCGGATCAGGTATTTTTCCCTGTGTTAGAAAGTGGGGCCAAGTATGCGGGTATCTTAGCCACGGTGCAAGAAATGTTTAAGACAGTGGATCTCCGTACTCTAATTCCTCAATTGGCTAATCAAGGTTATGGTCTTACGATGACAAATGGACTATGGCAGTGGTATAAACCGGCAGATTCACCACCATTGGTATCTCTAACTGTACAGCAAATTGCAAAACAGTTACAAATACTTGGGACTCTGTTAGAACGCATTTAATGTCTGCGGGTCTTCCGATTCTTACGGGAACGCCGGGACTTTCTCCTACGAGAACCACCTTTTAATAAATTCCTGGATGCGCCCATGGGGTCTCTCATATTAGCTAGTAGATTCCTGGATGCGCCCATGGGATTAACCGTGTCAACTTCGCACTCACCCCAGGGATTACGAGATTGACCCGCTGGACACGGCTTATAGCAATTACCATTTGCATTTCTATTAGATCCTGGGGGGCAACGGTTAGGCATTATACTTTATATGCATATTATTTCTTATGTCTACGGGTCTTCCTACGAGACTTCCTAGAAGAACCCTTCATTCTTTTGTGATACGCACGCATAGTTTTGGCCATTGCAATTGCTTCTAAAATTTTTTCCTCAGATATATTGGGATTCTGTCTCATTGCCATACTCCGTACCTTTGCATTTAATCGTGCTTCTAATTCTTCGGGACTGTTTATATTGTAACCCATTTACTATTAGCAATTAAAAAAATCCACCCTGCTGGTCCCGTCTCTTAGTTATGCGACGGTACTTGTTGAACAGACGAAATACGCCCTTCTTGGCCTTGTAGCCTCTGCGGGTTAGATACTTCAGAGCACGGCGCCCCGCAGCCTGCTTGCGCCTGCTAACAATACGACCATGCTTATTCTGAACGAGGTCGGACTTCTCAAGGCCACCGGAAGTCTTCTTGGCGGTGCCGTGAAATACCTGGGCTTTAGAACCAACATTCATAGAAAACTCGGTCATCCTTATACTTTACTTACAGTTTTTGTTTAGCCGGCAAAAGTTGAACTGGGTGGCTACCTACCTATGCAGGTAGGATGCTCCTTGAAAAGAATCAACAGGCATCTAGGAGTAAGTATACAAAGAACGCAGATGGACGTTTTACTTGCCCGCATTGTGAACACACTACTGCGGGAACTAGTGGAATGTTCTATCATTTGAAAAAACATGCCGGGATTCTGGATTATCCCTGTACTGAACCGGGATGTGGAAAAGCATTTATTCAGAAAAGTGGTCTCCAACAGCACATGGCCCAGGCCCATCCATCAAAGATAGATGCTACCAATCCATATTCAGCAAAGTACTCATGTCCACATGATGGCTGTGACCATTCGTGTACTATGAAGCCGAATCTGATGATTCACATTGCTAGGAAACACAGTCCGTGGATTCCACCATATACCGGGACATGTCTGTGTAGTCAGACATTCAAGTCACCTACGGCCTATTATTACCACGCGGCAACTTGTTCAATCTTTGATTGACATATGACCCGATTCAAGCGAAGCTTGAATCATCAGTCACCAAATACGTTAGTTCTTAATTGACTATGACTAACGTCATATGTCACCAAATACGTTAGTTCTTAATTGACTATGACTAACGTCATATGTCATTAAGAACTAGGGCCAGAGACGAACAGAAGCACTGCACCAGGGGCACGGAGCCTCGTAATATGGATATGGTAGCGTTATGACAATAACTACCTTATTCAGACAACTAATGCAATGTCTTCTGTAATATTTTTGTATTACATTTTGTGTTACATTTTCTAAAGCAGGTTCTAAAGCAGGCTCCATATTTATATACTAATGAATGTTCTTATTCTTTCTGACGAACCATGTGAGGCCCTAGTTAGAACGTTATTGTATCTTGAAAAGACGGATAAGACAATTAAAGTCCAGCAGAAAAGAGCATCTCAGTATCTACCTACCAGTGAACCGGGACTAAATATTCATGTAGGAGTACCATGTCGTATAGCTCTTCAAAATCAAAACAGTGTCAATATTCTAGCTGTAGGCGGTCCATATCCAGAGGCATGGGAATGGATAGAACACAAAATGGACTTGGTAGTTCATAACTTAGATATCGAGACAACTCTGCCTCATTTATCCAGCGGTAAAACATTCCGTGAATCCGTAGAAGTCTGGCGAAAGGCATTAAAAACCAAAAAAACCAATAAGGCCAATCCTAAGACCAAAATAGACAAAGTCTCCATTGTTACGCTAACACATAATAGAACTCCATGGTGGCCCAACATGGTCCAGAATGTTCTAACACAAACCTGGCCTCAACGAGATATTGAGTGGATCATTGTAGACGATGCAACGACTCTTGGAGGACAAGTGGCCCAGCTCCAAAAAGATTATCCAGATCTAACAGTCAAGTATATCCAGGCTCCTAATGATATTAGAACTAAGAGGAATACCGGTGTGGAGGTCGCAACATCTGACATAGTTCTATTCATGGACGACGATGACCATTATCCAAAGGAATCAGTAGAGCTCCGAGTCAAAGGTCTGGAGGATCCGACCGTAAACTGTGTCTACTGTGCCACTCTACCAATCTATGATATCAGACACTATGAATCATCTATGTTAGGCCCCACAGTTCAGAAACTGCCACATTTAAGAGCATCAGATGCATCTCTAGCATTCCGTAAATCTTTTTGGCTATCCAAAGGTATTAAAGGAAATGAACGCGAAACGGTGGAGCTCAGTCCAGCGGGTATTATTGTAGCATTCTTACATAATGGAAATCCAAAAGCCAGTTTTGGCTCCGATGAGAAACCGACTGAGCCAAATGGATGCCATTACGGATTCAGTGAGAAGTATTTTACATACTTGCACCAGATAGGTATGTAATAAACTTGATTTATACTTGATAAAATAAGATACCAAGATAGTATGTCTATATTCTGTGATGGAGCATGCAAGGGAAATGGACAAAAAGGAGCAGTTGGAGGATGGGCATTTGCATACTGGACCGGAAAAGCTGTGGGAGAACCGTTTACATCTGGTGCAGATGTATTAGAAGTTGGTCCAAACGGTGAGGTTCCGACTAATCAGAGGGCCGAACTAAAGGCACTGTTAGAAGCCGTGAAGTTTGCTCTTAGTCTGGATGTGAAACCAACAATTTACACAGATTCACTCTATGCTATGTCATGTACATCCAAATGGGGTCCTGCATGGAAAAAAGCTGGTTGGACCCGATCTTCTGGTGAACCGCTCTTGAATCTGGATCTGGTAAAACCTCTGGTTGACCTCTGGATTCCGGCAATCAAATTACAACATGTTAGAGGCCACCAGAATAATTGTAGTCCAGAAGCATGGGGAAATAATTGGGTAGACCGCGCTGCAGTAGCCGGATCTAAAGGTGTTTCTCTTACTGTAAACCATGTAAGTATTCCTGTTGATAAAGGTATTCCTGTTGATAAAGCTGTTGATAAAATTATATTAGACCAGACTGATTTACGTTCTTGGTTTAATTGAATAGATGTACATAATTTACATTACATCTTTCTATATCAGAATACCCTGGTTTTTGACTAACAAGACATGGTTTTAGTAGGGCCCAATTATCAGCTTTCATGAGCCTATTCCAATACATATCTATAGCAAATTGAGGTCTATTGTGTGTAACAAGTAAGTTACGCAGACCTTCTTCAAAATTTGTCAGAAGAGTTTGATAATACTCTTTGTTAACAAGATAACCTGTTGTAGTTTGACAATACACTAGTTTATCCTGTTCAAATCTAGGTACTGAACCACCCAGAATTACAACATCGTAGTTATTAAAACAATTTGATAAGTTCTGATATGCAACAGAAAAATTCATCCACTGTACATCGTCTTCCACTACAATATAATTATCCCAGTTTTTCTCAATTGCCATTTTAAGAATCGCAATGTGACTCATAGTACATCCAATGGCTCCATCTTGGTTTTTAATTGCATCAAATCGCTCAATCTTTTCTTCTGGTACACCGACCTTAGCAAACTCAGCTAACATACTCTGCTTACGGTCTTCGCGATGAGCCAGATTAATATAGACAATCTTATTTACAAAGTCAAACATATTCTTACTAAATAGCCTCATTCTTTAAAAGGGATAATAACATCTCGGCATGGGCCAAAGATCCTTCTATCCATGCCTGTTGCAAACTGAACGATTCTCCACAGATATAGAGACCGGGCATCGAGCTCTTTCTAGGTTGCAGAACTAGCCGACTCTCTTCTTCGGGATCATAGTCACCAGGTTTCCAAAATGTAGTTCCAGCAGACCATTCATAGGATTTCATCCATTCAGGTTCGGGTACCTGTTTTTCTGGAAAAAGAGCCCGTACTTCTTGTTGAATCATCTTAGTCAAGACAGGCCCACGGAGTCCTGACCAGCGGTGTGTATCGCGACCATCAGTATAGGAAATCATGATTAGACCGGTGTCAACACGGATAGGAATAATGTAACGAAGCGGAGAATTAGTAACTATATTATTCTCACTAAACCATGGAGGATATTTGGCATAAATACGTGTGAGAGGAGCCATACCGAGATAGTCAAGAACTTTGAGACCTTTGGTTACAGGAAGTTTTTTTAGGGCTTCTGAGGTCAAACATAAGATTACCTTGGATCCTTTTATAAGTCTGTCACTAGTCATAACACCTTCTTCGGTCACATTGGTCACAGTAGTACTAAGCAGAATTTTACCACCGTTTTTACGTATAGAAGCTTCTAGACCGGCAACAACCTGTTTTAATCCACCAGCTACAATCATAAAATATCCCTTGTTGATTGCATCAAATGCACGAATGGCTTCATCGGCCCGCATAGATTCTAGTTCAGTTCTGAAAGGAAATGTATCTAGAAGCCGGACAGCCTTCTCGTGACCCAGAATATCTATACTGAGACTTTTTAGAGTATTAGAACCTAAGACGGAGGGACTTAGTTTACGGATCTGAGATAAGAGGGCCATCCATGTTGGTTCAAAAAGATTTGGCATAGACTGGGAACCCATCGGTCGCCACATTGCAGAAGATGAAATTTGTATAGTCTTAAGACCAAACTTCTCGATCAAAGCTAAGAGACGATGATGGTTAGAATGGAGTCTTCCTGCACCGATCTCAAAATGATCATCGCCCACGGTTCCGCCTTCTATACGTCCACCAAGATAGTCCTCTTTTTCAATAAGAGTCACCTGATTAGTCTTGGAAAGTTCATTTGCTACAAAAAGACCGGCTATTCCACCGCCAACTACAATCATTACTAATCTAAGATAATTTATCCACGTGATCGCAACTCTTCTAGACAAGCTAAGAATTCAGCAGATTGTTCCATTGTCCACGTTTCCATATCATAACGTTCCCATGTTGCAGTCAATGGATTTACTAGAATACCCCATCGCGGATTAATTGGAAATACACCATGACGGCCTATAGCAACATATGATAGAAGTTGTAGTAGGTTAGTGCAACTGGCTGATCCACGAAGACCCGTCTGGTCAACTTCTGCACTACACTTAATTTCTATAATACTTGTTTTATCACTTGTAATTAAATCAATTTCACCCACAATTAGAGTTTTTGTTTCTACAGGAACATCGGCAGTAAATTCTGTTCCGACTGATGCTACTCTAATAATTGTTGCTGCGGGAGCAACTGATGCAGCTGCAAATTCATCGAAGCCCGATGGTAGTCCCATATATGAATTAACTGTAGCATCGATTGCTCTTATTGCATTTAACTGTCGATGTGCATATAGATTTAGTGCATGAGAGAGGACATACATATCCCGCATATCATGTTCAGGTTTCTTGAATATTGACAGAATCTGTTTTTCGGCTGCCAAATATAGGACCGCTAATTCTGGAACCATATTATGTTTGCTAGCACCGGCGGCTGCAATATGTCTCAATGGCCTAACATATGCCATTGTGTCCGTATTTGGTATAGTGCCAGCACTCTCAAATATATCTCTAATAATATGTCCAAGAATATCATGACTATGTTTTGCATTGTCTTTGTGAATCCATTTCTTATTGATTGTTGCAAGAATCTCTAAGAGTCTATCTTGGACTGTTGGAGTATCTGAAAGTTCTCGTTTAATCATCCAATCAATGAATGTACCGAATTCTAGTTCACGATTTCTTTTCTTCATTTCAGTATACACCTTGTCGCCTAACATATGTTCTCCGCGATGAAAATTACCGCGAATATGTTCACTACAGGATACCATACGATAATAGAGGTCTGGATTAACACTTGCACTGACTTTCTTTACAAGTGTGGATACTGGAGTCTGATTTTTTATGGGCGAATTACATGAACGTTGTACAGATTCGCCCCATATAGTTACATCCATTATTTCGGAAATATTAGAGAAGAGACGATGACGAGGGCCCTTTCCAAAGATATATAATTCTTTTCGTGCTCGAGTCATTCCTACATAAAGAAGATTGGTCCGTTCTATGTAGAATCCCTCATCGTCTACTTCTCCTTCGCGAAGTCTATAGACATCATCATTAACATTAATGAGTGCAACAATGTCCCATTCTAAACCCTTGGATGCATGAAATGTTGATAATTGAATCGGTGCATCTCGTTTTTGCGGATCATATGAAAATTCAACAATAGCACTTGTGGCATCTTCTTTGGCAATCCGGTGAAAATCAACTTTCCCATGAAACTGTTCAGAAAGAAGTGCAAGTAAAATTTCGTAGGATTGACATTTGATAATTGGGAAAATAAGCGCACATGATTTTTCTGTCTGTTTTGCCCCGTGAATTACTGGTACCAGAATATCTACAACGGCTTTCTCATATTCACCGCCGGTCATAGAATCATTGGCTTCATAATAACGGGGTTTGGATCCAATTATGGGTGAACCATATATCATGGGTTGAACATGACCATTTTGAATATCTTCTGTAAATACGGAATTAACAGCATTAAGAATAGCCTGAGTACTTCTGAAATTAGTACGAAGATAGAATGTATCAATGTCTGGCACAATGTCTATGAGGAGTCGTCGAAGAAACTCATTAGATGTTCCACGGAAACGATAAATATTCTGGGCCATGTCACCGATGGCAATTATTTGTAGTGCTGGATTAATCCGTTTGAACAGTTTAATGAACTCAAATTGATGTGGATCCAGGTCCTGGAACTCATCAACTACAAGGAGTCGAAATTTGCATAGATGTCTAACAAGATATGCATTATGTTCTCGCATTTTTTGTAGGACAAATTCCACATTTCTTTCCATGCATCCATCATATAGATTAACTGGATCTGGTAAAGAAATACCGCAATCGGTTATAAACTTAAACATGATTTTATGGAATGTACCACAATGTATGTTAGAACCTGGAATAAGTTTACGGACCTTTGTTTGAATATCATTGGCTGCTAGGCGTGTAAACGTAATAAATGTTATTTCAGTGTCTTTTGCTAACTGAGCATCTATAGTAGCCTTTATAAAAAGAGTAAGTGTTGTTGTTTTACCGGAGCCGGCACCGGCTATAATACGAAAACTATGTTCTAAAGCTCCTAGTATAGTCTGTTGTTCTTGTGTTAGATCCATACAGACTATAGTAGTGAAAAATATGGTTCAAGTTTAACTAACAAATGCCTTTACGAGACCACCACCTAGTATAGCTATGACAGTGGCCCCTAGAATCTGTGATTCTACGGACATTTCATCTTGAGAACCACCATGTTGACTTATAGGTTTAGGCTCTAATGGTCTAGGTTGAAGTGCAGGTGCAGCAGCAGTAGCAGTTACTGCAGAAGTTACTGCAGTTGCAGCAGCAGTTGCACGTCCCATTGGAGTCATCGCCCATATCATTCCTACCAATGATTTAATCATTGCAATAACTGTTAGCGGAAGAGCCAGAAGAGGAAATGGTTTCTTACCTGCTACAGCATCGGCCTTTTTCTTTTCAGTAATATGTTCTATTATCAAATTTGTAGCCAAAATCTTATTATCAACACTCAGAATTTTTAAGTCATTCTTTTGCACATCAGTTAAAAATCCCGTAAAATCATATTCAGAAAAGTAGTTCAATGAATCAGTTACTGACTTAACACTATTGCCCTCGGTATATCCAAACATATTTAAAATCCAAAGCCATATAATGGCTATACTCCCTAGTCCAAAAAATACAGACAAGAATCCAGTCAATCCTGCCCATTTACTCGTCGAATAATACCATGATATAGTTATACACAGAATAGTCATACACTGAATAAATAAGATACGGAGCCCAGCTGTCATTTGACCAGCAGACATATGCATGAATCCCAAGAAACCAAAGACAGAACCCAGTGCCGTAATAATACTTGGCATTCGCTGAGAATAATACGTTTTATCCGTTATCATACCCTGGGCAATTCCTGTAATAAAATCACCAGGAGTAGTCATACCATAGCGTATTACGCGCTCTTTCTCAAAAAAGAGCTGGAAAAGATCCCAGGCCCACCATATACCAAGACCACCCGCCGTTAATACTTTGGCAACACCAGTATACGGACTACGAACATAAAAATGATCTAGACACAAAAAGGCTAATAAATAGAGTTTCCAATCTAGAGCAATATCAGGTCTTATACCAATCATACGCTTTTTCATATCTTCTGATGCAGCACTTCCATAACCGGTCTGCAATGGATATCTATCTTTGATAGCTTCTATAAATGGATCGGACATCCTCTGATGCTTACAGCGGATTCGTTTCACCAAAACAGTCGAAACAGTCCTAAGTATAAAACATTACACCACCCAGACCTCCCACAATACGCAGAACATTATAGTTCGTTGCATACACAATTACATGTCGGGAAACACTGGCCGGTGACTCTTGTATTTGGCCGACCTTAACTAATGTATTATTAAATGTCATAGATAGTCGGATATCTTCAATACGACTACAATTTATAGAACCAGAAGGCTGTTCAGCTTCTGGTCTCAAACAGAATGAGTATACATAGATATAACTTTTCAAACTAGCCGGAATAGCAGTGTGATATTGATAAGGCTGAGTCTGTCTAAAATAACGAGCATATCTGGCATCAAATCGGTCATATCCATCAAGACGTATAATTGCCGTATTCAATAAGTCTACTTGGGATCCAGTCTCAGATTCTAACAAATTTGAGTAATTAAACCACTCATTATTATCCTGCATACGGTCTTGTTGCAAGACCCAGAAGAATTCTTTTACACAGTGGTTAAAATTAATATCCACTGTAGCCTGCAGAGTTCCCGCTGTAATGGATTGAACCGGTGTATATTGGACTTGTTCAATGAGATACTCATGCTCCTCTGTAGCAAAACGGGTACGCTCTTCCTTGTCCAAGAAGACATAGTCGCAGAAAAGTTGGAATCGGTCCGGAGAGATAGCTTCTATGGGCGGACACACCGTTCCAGTGGCCGGTGCTGTTTGCCACCATAATTTATAGAAAGGAGCAAGATGTATAACGAGACGGACCGTGTGTGCTTGAAGTGCAATCAGAGGAAGTGCCAATCCTATAGAATTACAGAACCAGAATCGGAGAGGAATTGTTAACTTGAGAGGACCCTTTGCCGAATCAACAGGATAACTCTGCCAATGTCCCACCATATTACGGAAACCATCCAACTTACTGGCGGGTGTAGTAAGTTCTGTCCATATCTGCATCCATTCTCCGGTATGTTTATCAATTTCCTTGTCACCAATATCAATACTAACATCTTGAATCATAGCATGACCAATATCATTACACCACCAACGTGTTGTAGTACCAAGTAGAGGCATTGCCGGCAGATCCACTTCGAGAAACATAGACCAGAGTAAGTCGGCCTTTCGTGGTATAGTTACACTAATCCGTTTACCAAAATCGGCATTGCCATCGAATTCAACAGGAATAGATTCTATAGCAAAAGGCGTGTATCGGCGATACACATGTTTAAAAAACGTGAGTTGAGGATTATTAGTCAGATATTTATCCTGACGACCCCGTGCCACAAGTTGTAAGAGTGTAGAAGATGGCATACCTTAATTAAGAGAGCATAAATTTGTCTTAGACTGTAGATAGAGATGACAACTCGGAATGAAGTATTTGACAAGATTACAGTTCAGGGCCTAGTATTTGATAAAGGAGGCACTTTCCCTCCACAAAATTCTATTCTAACTATCACAGATTCAGCCGGTACTGCAGATTTTAGTCAAAACGTCAATTGTGAAAATTTTACTTTATCAAACAACTTAGTAGCTTTTCGAGGTAATATTAATAATTTAACGGCTCAAAATGCTAACATATCCACTCTTGTCGTTAACTCTCCTGGTACAATCACCGTAAAGTCTAATATTACGGTCGATGGTGATGGTAATACATCAGGATATGTTAGAACCCCGAAAGTAATCCTAGTAGATACTGTAACAGATATTTCTGGTTCTCTTACTTACTCAGGTTCTTTGAAATGGAATGGACTTGACATTATGGGATGGAAACCAGCGAACCCGGTGCAAATATCTCTCTTAAACTCAGCGGCTACAAATGCAGAAATCATTACAACTGTAAATACTTTGCTCAATGTTTTCAAATCCCAGGGAGTATTTATTACATGATAATAAGTATGCGTAATGAAGAATTTATTAAGCTAACATTATCTGAAATAACCATTTTGAATTCTGATGGTTCTAAGCCTACTCAGGGCTCTATTTGCAGTATAACCAATTTTGTAGGCGAGTCTAGCACAAATCAATCACCTGCATGTGCTAATCTAACATGTAATACAGCTACTATTGCTAATGCAAACATAGATTCTGTAACTGCTAAATTAACAATTACGGAATCATTAACAATTCAAAATACTCCTTCAATTCGAAGTGGTTTAGAAATAGTTAAACATCTTAACTCTCTGGACTGTTCTGGTATAACGGCCCAGTATATTAATTTGGGCTCCTTGTTATATCTGAATAATGGTCTACTCCAGTCTAACACAGATATCTTAGGATGGAAACCATCTGCATCAGTATCAACTGTGTCAACTATGCAAAATACTATTACTTCACTAAATACATTAATTCTCAGTTTAGCACGTCAAGGAATTGTTCGGATAAATAATGGAGCAACCTTTCATTCTATATCAATTAATCCTACTGGATTTACAATAAATATTACAGGAACTCCGTCATTGTTATGTATTGATGGTATAGATACAACGACCACGATTACTCAGTCAAAAACAAACTTTCCCTATATCTTATGTATTGACGGTATACAAACTCCAATTTCTATTCGTAATATTAATTCTGATCCAACTGATCTTGCTAATTTTTATGGTATATCAGGAGAAGGAGTAACTTCGACAGCATATTACAGAGCAACTGTGCCAGGGAAAATTAATTATATTATTTTATCCGTTAATCAACTTTTTGCCGGTGATTTCAATATAAGTGGTTCTAATGCATCACCTACAACACCTATATCGTTTATTTACAATACAGGTCTTTCATTCTTAGGTGTGTCAATAAAGATTACTGATTCAGGTCCTCATAGTCTTCAATTTTCTTCAGGATCATGGCGCCTACAATATTGATTGCAAGAGATAATACACTGTGTTGTTCAGAAGTCCAGGACCACGACGGCTCTTTACATTGAATAGCATAGCCCCAGTGTGTGGGAATACCAAGAGTCCATCCCGGTTGAACTCGGACTTCAATATACTGGACTCTGCCAATATACGGAGCATTTTCAACGGTTAAGTTCCAAGGATCATCTACCGTGACCGGTAGATATTGACGGTATCGTGAATGGACAAGCCAGATTAAGAGGGGTTCACCGGCAGAACAACCGATCCATTCACGTTCTGCCGTAACCCAGGACAGTCCTAATACTTCATGTTTGAAATAGTCTACCTTTGTATTGAACATACCGGGAAGCCACCATAAACGACGGGCCGAATCAAGTTCTGAAAGTCCAGTTGTCATTTCAAGATCCATAGCTAGTTCTTCATTATTCTGGATAGGATTAGTCGTTTCAAGCCACTTTGTAGTAGATAGACCGTCAACTAGGACAGAACTCTTTGTTAGAACCTCGGGACGCCATGGAAGGGCTCCTATTTCAAACATAATTGGCGTCTTTTCACCCATGATAGATGCCAATTCTGTAACAGGAACCTGACTTATAGTATATTCTTGGATCGATCTATTATATTCGAACCAATGTACACCAATAACCACTAGTAGTAAAATGAATAGCTCCATTACTAAGGACCTTGTTTGCTCTGTTCTAAGGTAGACGCAATTAATTTAATTAACTCGATTCTTGTAATTGGAAGATCTTTTAATAGATTAATATTTTGAAATATGTCAAACTCAGTATCATCCATTGTAGCTGTTAGTTCTGCTCCTAAGATTTGTATAGCCAAGTCCCTGAGTTTATTCTTATCAGCTGTTTCTGCTGCGTTATAAAATGATTCAAGAGCCATATATATATCTAATAACCATATACCGGCTATATGACCGTCTTGTGTAGAAGGCATAGAAGGATGTTGGGCCCATTTAAAATTATCAGTTTCTGAAGAACCAAAATCAATTAACTTTACCATGTATTTTCCATCAAAAACTATCTTTTTTTCTTCAAACTCTTCTTCCCCTACATTGATAGTATATACACATTGTTTATGTGCATCAGGACGTGTTACTATAAAAATATTTCCAGAATTCAAATCACCGTGAACAAATCCGGGTAGAAGCTGATCTATATACATTAGAACCAATACCGTTTGTAAAAAAAGTTCAATAAATGCCGCACTATGTTCAGATGTTAATTTTGATTTTAGCGTAAGACCATCAATATTTTCTACAAAAAGCCATGGAGAACCAGATTTAGGAATAATAGAACCTGTAAACGTTTCAATGTGTTGAGGAAGTTCTGAATCAGTGCTAATAGCATTATTCAATAAAAACATCATATAAGATTCATGGGCCAGAACTTTGTTTTGAAGTCGAGATGTTAGATTATTTGTCATAGATGGAACATATTTAATTGAATGGCAAGTAGTACTACACGAGTCACCAATCTTTTCACACGCCCGTAGTACAGTTCCATATTCTCCTGAAGATATAGGATTTGTACACAGTTTTAAAATAGTCTTTATAGAAGATTCGCTTAATATATCTGTGAAAAAACGTGTATTAACATTACCGCCTCGCTGTTTTCTGGTTCTACGTTTAGGAGCCATATATCTACTTTCTATTAGATAGTTTTAAGCACATTCATAAAACTAGATGGAGAGTAGACTCCTTCTGGATATTGTAATCAGATAGAGTCCTACCATCCTCGAGCTGTTTGCCGGCAAAGATTAGACGCTGTTGGTCCGGTGGAATACCCTCCTTGTCCTGAATCTTGGCCTTGATACCCTCAATCGTATCAGATGCCTCTACATCCAGCGTAATCGTCTTGCCAGTAAGAGTCTTAATAAAAATCTGCATCGTATACTCTATCTGTATTTTTTATCTTTAAATCATATTAATTACTAAACAAGGGACCAACACGGCCATTCACAAATCGCATCCAATTCAGTCCAATACCAAATACGTGAACAACCCATCCTGGAACTTGTTCTGCAGGCGTTATTACATGTCCAGTAGGAGGCTGAATAGTCAGATCTAATCGAATAGTACTTCTACTTGTATTAATAGTTCCACCCGGCTGTAAAGCCTCTGGATCTCCACCACCAAAGACATATCCATATACCATACCTTTACCAACACGGGCTCCTCCGCGATGTGCTAGACCATAATCAATCCGATATCGATCCTCTGCCTCGTTACTAAATACAGCATTATCAACCATGACTACCGCATTAGTCATGAGTGGTTCTTGATAACTATCAATTCCAGTACCCGCCGAGACATATGAATCAGCCAAGTCATCCTCTAGAAGTGCACCGTAGTTTGTCCATTCATTGTATCCCCATACACCTTTTCGTCGAATAAACCAGCAGATTTCACGAATAGGTCCACCAAAGTCCGTGCAACGGAGTTGCATTAAGACAGTATTGCTAGAGGATGCAACAGAATCCGGTATATCGAAAGACATATATTTCACCGGTTCATATAACATCTCAAAAGGATCACGGATATAACGACTCCTAAGTGGATCTTCAATATGAGCGATACCGGCAAATACAGTAGCATCTTCAAATCGTGGAACCGCCGTAGGCATTACCACATCATGGGGAATAGGCGGATTCGATGTTAGATCTGCAAATGCTAGTGTTTGGCCAAGAGGAGAGTCCGTGGGCGATGCACGAGAAGTGGCCCGCATCCGAATAACTTCAGTAAACGGACGAAATGTAATATTTACACGGATTTCCTGGGAACCGCATGCTATCACAGGAAAAGGTGTACCGGGTCTCTTTAAAAATGCAAGCGGTAACCAAGAATATACATAGCCGTCCTCGGTCGGTTGAAGAGTTGTCCAGGGAGCATTCGATGTATTTCTAATCTGACTTTCACTGAGATGTGCGTAAATATCCTGGTCCCATATACCGGCACGTCCACCATCCATCCATTTACGCGACCATATATCCAGGAATTCACCAGGAATCGTCTCAATAGTTGTATCACCTACGAGAAAATCTACTTGCCGGATTGCTATAGAACCGAGTGAATTAGCCCACATCCATGATCTAGCAGGTTCATAGTATCCCCATGTGCCTGAAAAAAGTTTGGAATATATATCACCGGGCAACCATGTTAGAGGCTTAAATCTTACACAGAGCCATTGTAACATGTCTGCTTGTACATTACTCTGAGTCAAGAGGACTGTGATGCGTTGTCCCCAGGCAGCATTGCCTTGAAAAGACAATTCAGTAGTCTCTGAAACGGTATTGTGATAATGGGGCCAGACTCTGCGAAACACGGTATCATTTGCCGTTGAAGGACTGAATTCGTCGTCTAGTACACCACGATCAACGAGGTCTACAAGACGTTTCATTTGTGACATTCTACCTTCATCTGTGATGATTTATATTTAGACTCCAGATAAAGTAAGAAAGACTCCGCTGACTAAGATGAGAAGTGCACCGCACAACGAGATAAATCCCGGTTTTTCACCCAGGATAGTGATACCATAGATGTAAGATGCAAAGAGACCACTGTAACTCAGAATAGAATATGTGACGGTAGATAGACGTGGAATTGCAAAAAAACGAAGATAATAACCGGCAAACGTAGACAGTCCATGGAATACTGTTAGAAGTGCAACATCCTCCACAGTTCCCTTTGACTTAGGATATGATACAACCGAGAACATACTATAGAGGCCCAGAGCGGTTAGTAACCAGAGAGATGCAGAACTACTCACTACCCACACACTTTTACCGGCATCGCGCCAACCCAGATATTTTAGGATTACGTGCATAGAAGATTCTGTAATTGCTGCTAAAAATGCCATGAAAATACCCCAACTTGCCACCGGTTTATCAACTTCAGATATTGCTTGCACTGCTTCTCCGGGATTGTAATTTAATAAGACAGAACCAAGAGTAGCTATGGCCATAAAACCGTAGTCTTTTAGTGCAATTGGTTCTTTGTTAAACTTGGCATTTAGAATTAAATTCCAAAGAGGATAAGTATATAAAATACTCATTGCTTGGCCAGCAGGAAGATGTCGAAAAGCCTCGTAGCTCGTAGAAATGTGCATTAAATTTATGTATCCTAGAAGTGAGTATGCACCCACTTCAGAAGAACGAACAGTTTTATCAGTAGATACTGCATATCCGATTGCACCGGCCGTAAGTATACGGGACCATATAGCAGTAACATGGTCCACGGGTGTTTTTTTGATAGCTACAGGTGTTAGAGCCAAGATAGACTCTGCTGAGATTAATGCTAATGATGCCATCTTCCCCTATAAGGGTTAATTAAACTTTAGTTGATCTACACATCCAATCCCAACAGCCTATGGGTCGGGACAATGCCGCCCATGACTGGATACTATGTTGGGATCCCATAGACAAATTACAACGACTGCAAATAGGTCGTAAATTATTTAATTGAGTAGTACCACCCTTACTCTCGGGTATATCATGACCAACATGGAAATCAAAGACAGTCATGATATTACGGCACCAAGGTACTAGACAACGGGACTCGTATTTTTTACCGGTATAATAGATCCAAACTTGCTCACGAAGGGCCTTCGGAATAGTGGCTTTCTGATATTCAGCAGACATGCTTGCTATCTTTGTCTTTGTTAGTCTTGTCAACTCTTTATGCTGGAATAGTCATAAGAGCAAACATTCCTGCAAAAAATACAAAGGTATGTAATAGTTGGCCATAGATAGTCGGGGTTCCATTTTCTATCATAGAACCAAATAGCCATTGAGTGGCCTTGTATAATTCTGGATTGCTTACAATAAAGAAAAGTAGAGCGGAAATAAAGCTATACTTTGCTTTGAGCATAATATTTAACATCCTACTAATTGGATATGTTTATATAGATGAACTTACATGAGGTCCTTTAAATGTAATTTCTCCAGATCCACCAAAGACTTCGGTCCATAGTTTTACTAGATCTTCCCATTTGTTAGTATTATTCCATATTAATTGTTCTAAAATAAGTTTATTAATTTCATTATTTGGTGTAGTAAAATATTCTTTGTATATTTTTATAAAATTGTTTGTAATTTGTGTTTTTCCTGGATCATCAGCAGAAGTCCAGCCATTATGGGCCTTGTAGGCGTCATATAATATCTTTTGTACATTTAATAATATTATATCTAGCGTGTCTTCTATATTAGTAGGAGAATTTAGTTTATTTTCTTTTATCTTGTCAATAAATGTTGTTACTTTTGAATTAAACTCAAAAAATTTATTTGTAGGTAATTTCATTCTTAATAATAGATCACTAGGGTTATTGTCTTTTGTATCTTTTGGAATATAAGAATCATGTAATAGCCCTAAATATACTATTTTGTACTTGTCTAAAGCATCTTTAATAAGCATATGAGACTGGTCAATAATAATATATGGTTCTCGTGGTGTGAATGATGATAAATCTAAGTTTTTATTTTTAACTGTCCCAAATTCGGGCCTGTTAAAATCTGCTGGAAATGCACTATCGTAATGTATATACTCTATTTTATATCCTGGTACTAGGGATTGAATATTTTCAGGTATTTTATTTTGCATCCATAGATCAACAGAAGAAACTCCGTCTTGTGTATAACCAAGACCTGTTGTATATACATAGAATATTTTATTGCTACCACTACTATCCAAAGAATCTATAATAGCAATAATAGAAGATTTCTCTGTTTCTGGTCCATCTGTTAGTTTTATTATATCTTTAACCATCTTGAGATACGCATGTACAGCCTCTTTAGTAGGATTTGCAAATAATCCACCAGGACTATACAGAGATGTTATAGATAATGAATTAGGATAATTATGATGTTCTAAGAACTTAGTTTCTATTGAATCTGTAACTTTGCCACTAGCCAATTCTTCTAAGAATCTTTTAGAAATTCTATTCCCTGTGAACCAATTAGTTATTTCAACATCGCTTGTTGGACTAGGACTATAACTAGGACTTATCTTTGGTTTTGTAGTTAAAACACATTTTTTTATAGTATTTAATGTCCATTCTGTACCATTCTTAGAACTTTGGGTAATATCCTTTATACCATCTGTAGTTTTAATCTTAAAAATAACTGGTTTATTAGCTTCTTGTACAATTGAATCCAAAGTACCAGAATATTCTTTATCTAACAAAAATGTTATACACTCTCCTATTTTTATATCGAGAACATCTGAACCCTTTATTATCTTTAATGTGTCTTTAGTTTTTAAATCTATTATAGGTGAGCCATCATCTGTAGGAATAGGAGCTTGATTTATGAATTTTTCAGGTATGTTACCATCTCTTTCTTTAACAGCTAGTATATTACGTATATTTTTACTATAATCTTTTAAAAAATCCGATAAAGTTATTTGTTTTATTATTCCTTGCCCTGTTCCTGTTTCTGCCATAGATGCTTCTATAGCTTTTTTCATCTGTTCTTCTTCACTTAGGGCCCCTAGTTGTTCTTCTGTTAAAGTCTTATTTAATTCAAGTAATTTGGTATCATTACCTAGAGAATTTTTATATATATATCCCGTCTTTTTACTTATAGCTACCCAATGTGCTCCTCCAAAATTAATAATATAACCTATAACAGTGTTTTTAGAATCATAATCAATAAGAGCTGATGGTTGAATTGTGTCTGTATCATATCCTGCTATTCCTAATGCATACTGCAATACTTCAATATCATAATTTTCATTTTCTGGACAATAATTAGTATTAAGTCGTAGTGTAGCCAAATATAGACATAATCTTTTTAAATCAATAGGCCCAGTTTCTCCTAATTGTTTCAATTCTTCTTTTTTATAAGCTTCTGTACTTTTACTTCTGATATAATACTTACCGCCTAACATATTATTTAATGCATGTCTTCCACAACCTGCACTACCACTTTCTTGTGGTTCTAAAAATGTATTAGAATATGGTAATGGTCCATATGACATACCTATATGCATCATAGAATTAATATGCCGGAGAACGCCATCCTGGTGTAGGTCTAAGAGGCCCATGGGATCTCCATCCTGGATTTATTATAGGCGCTTTAGAAGGTTTTTTGGGTTGGGATTTAGGTTGGAATTTTCCGATTAAATCGTATAATTTTTTAACGTAACCATTGATTGAATCTACATATGATTCTCGTCCCTTTTTTACAGCGGGAAACTTATTTATTAGATCATTCATTTCTGTAACAAATTGTTGATATTTTGGTAATAAAGCCTTAAGTGCATCAATATCTTTTTCATCAGGTTTATCAGAGTCCCATTCATCATGTACTCTGTCATGCATTTCAGCAAGCTGGTGTCTAGCATTTGGTAAGTCTGAGTCGATAACTAATGGTTTTACTGGTTTTACAAGACTTACAGGACTTCCAGGACTTACAGGGCTTACAGGATTCAATTGTTCAAGAGGATATAAGTCAATATTTGGTTTTAAGAATAGCAGGGCCTTGAAAATATATTGTTTCAAAAAATCCCAGTTAGTTTCTTGAGATTCTTTAACTGGATCAGATTCTGCCATTGTCTTAGAATTTTCAAATTGGCGCAAAAGACCAATTATACGGGCGGGTGTGCAACGCTCACCTTCCAAAGTAGGAAATTTACTGCAATACCATAATGATTCAAGGAAATTTATCGTCATCCTTTTATCTAATAGAATATCACTGTATCCTAATTTTTTAATAATTTCTGCATTTGTTGTGGCTAATATATTACCTGAAGGATTAGCAAAAGATGCTTTCATACGAGAAGCTCTAGCTCTAAAAGGATTAGCAATAGGAAGTGTCACATTATTTATAGTAACCGTAGAATCAGGATATCTTGTTAGAAATTGTTTCATTTTAGATGTTTTTTGTTCTTGAGTACCTGCACTAAGATCTAATACAGCTTTGTTATATTGTGTATAATTTTCTGTATGTTCTTCATTATATTTTTCTGCAATTTTTACTTGTTCATACATTGAATAACCAAGACATTCAGGTGTTAGAATGTCATTGCCTTTACAATCAGGATTGATGTCAGAATCTTTTAATATACTACAGGCCCATATAGGAATACCATATTTACTATCTGAACACGTTTTTGATTTTAATGGATTTGATTTTGGCTGTGGTGTTGGAGTTGGAGTTGGATTTGGATTTGGAGTTGGAGGGCAAGGGCAAGGGGGCTGTGGAGGTGGAGTTGGAGGCTGCGGTGGAGGTGGAGGTGGAGGTGGTGGTGGGGGTGGTGTTGGATCATTTGCTTCGATAATTTGTCTTTTTGATATTTCATCTAATTTTTTACATAAATCCCCATCAGGTCCTTTAGGAGTAGGTTTTGGTCCTAGAGGTTTAGGAGGTTTAGGTGCTGTAACAATATCTATACGAGCTCCTCCAGCTAATTTTCTACCCATTTTATTAAACCAACGAGGCCCACCATCATGTTCTAACAGTAAAAATTCTCCTGAAACATCATTATAATTAAATGCTGAAGACATTCCAATATCAACAAAAACTAACTTAGGATATCCATTTTTATCACAATCAGATACAACACAGCCTTTTGTATAGGGTGATGAATGACCATTGCATCCATCATATTTTGAATCTCCTAATAGAGTTTGCATATGTCCAAAAGATGTTGTTGGTGTAGGACAATGGCCCACAACAATAGTTCTATTATCAGGTAAAAGATTACAACTATCTTCTTCTGCATATTTTCTTGTCCATAGACCACCAGAATCCGCCCCATTATTAGTAGTCTGTAATTCAGTATATGCTTTACCAAGTTCAGCTAATTTATTTGGACTCTTATCTATTGTTATCTGTATATTATTTATAGCCTTTTCTAAAGAAGTATTATCATTTTGATGTAAACTTGCATGAATACATGTAATTTCTGGTTCTGTTCCATTCATAAGATTTAAAATAAAGTATGGAGATAATCCATAAAATGGTTTTAATATGCGTGCACGGTTATCATGATTTCCAAAAAAACGTTTGGCGTCTGTTGTAACATATCTAGAATAAAAAATTGGATCTATAGTATTAGACAATACTGTTCCATAATCATGATTTCCAATAGTAAATAGTATTTCAGACCTTTTTGAATGTGCAGATACTCTTAAATTAAATAAGAGCAAATGTAAAAGAAGTTCTTCTGCACCATTAGAACCTGTAACTTCTGTGGTACGTTTTCCATCAACAAGATCACCAACAATAATTAAAAGAGTATTTTCCATAGAAAAAATTCCATTAACTATAAAATTTATTAGATTATCTAATAGATTAATTAAAGTAGAATTATCAGGAAATTGTACTATTTTTTCTGCTAATAATAATGATAAAAATTTATGTACATCTGCATGTATATCACTTGTAATATAGACTTTTTCAAATTTTGCATCTATATTATGATTTATGGGCCAATTAACCGCATTTAATTTTGTTGATATAATCCTATGTGCTTCATTAATATCTGACTCCTCAATTCTATTTATTATTTGACTAATATCCCCCATATTAAATTTTTCTGAAACTGGAGCTGGTGCTTGAGCTGACATTTCCCCCTACTCTTCTACAAATATTTATGACACGGTCTAAACACACACCTCATTGTAAAAGCCAGCCATGGAAAGACAAACCGTAAAAAATCGAGTCCAAAATCGTCAAGATTTTATAGTTCGTTGGCTCCAAGATTTCTATAATCTACCGGGTCACCTAGAGGCAATCCTTCCCATTCTAACAGGTAAGACCTCTGTGAGCCTACGTCTCATTGACTGGTTCGTCACAAATTATTCCAAGAAGTTCAATGTGTGTTATACACACGAAGACAGACAGTTTATGGTACATTTCCATTATAAGCGCGAGTTAAAGGCATATTCAAAGCGTCTCTTTGATCCATTTTGCCGGCGAGAGCGTATTAGTTTCCAGGTCCGCGGTCATCCCCCTATTGAGGAGACGACGGTGGGCCAACTGAATTTTTTCAGATGGGCAATTGAAAAGGGAGTAGTGAATTATATTGCAACACATGCTTCTGATATCGAAAAGGACATGAATGTTAGTTTCCGGGAGCATTACAAAGAGGCGCCGGAGTCAACCTCTAATACTGGTCGCAGAAAACGTAAAGAGATGAGCCAATCTGCAATGAAGTCAGTTAACCATCATGCTCTTCCTGTTATGGTAGCCTTTGATTAAACACGCGTTCAATAATTCGTGCATCAGTGTCTGTATTCCTGAACCGATTGTCTTCAACAATCGACCTCTGGACATCTCGAATAGAGGAAGATATTTTTGGTAGACGGCTTCTCTCTGATTTTCCACAAGCATCTGGATTAGGATTATCAGGAAAATATGGTTTCTTATATAATTTAACATCTATTCGACTGGCTGTTGGCATAAATGGTTCAGCTCCGTGAGTCGGATGTTTTGCTAAACCGGCCGATGTTACTGCATTTGGATACATCGTAGAGAATAGTCGTGTATTGGCTGTATCCCGAGTATCCCATTCTACTCGTACACGGGCTGTAGAATGAATACGGGCAAATTCAGGTAATGGTATTGAACTCTTATGCATCCTATTAGATGTTCCCCAATTTCCATGAACAAACACCTGCGCTGTTTTTTACAGATGTATATAATTTCCGGTCATTTCCATAAAGCTTGCTTCCACACAATTTATTAGCAGGGAAAGGCGGAGAATCTCTGGACCGGTATCGTGGTTTGCATGATTCTGTTAATAAGTCAACAAGAAGTGACTCGGATATTTCGCGGATTCCGGTCATGTTAGAATATAAATCAAATCGTTTCTTATTGTGCCATAGATTAATGCGGACCCGTAATATATCTTCTTCAATTGTATAATCCCCATAATTTGGAATACTTGGTAGCATAGATGGATTTTTCGTCAAAAATGCTAAGACAGTTCGCGGAGATATTTTCCACTGTTTTTTTGTGTAAAAGGCCGTTACTTGTTTGGGGTCCATCTTAATATTTAAACAGCTTTTCTTATTAGAGAAATAGAAATGCCCCGTGTTCCTAAAAAAACAATTAAAGAAACAATCAAATTTATTAGTAAAGGTTCAGGAATTACTGATGGTCTTGAGCTTTGGTTTTCATCGGGCCGTTTTATTTTGACTGATACTGGCTCTAAGTTCAAGGAAGATGTGACTGTATGGAATGAACCCAGTAAGCCAGCGTCAACTTCTCTTTCTTCCACTGCATAATATCGAATTGCTTCACCGTCTTTTCTAATAAGTCTGCTGTAACATCGGACCATGCATCAACAATTAAAACAGGCAGGCCTTCAAACATGGCTTCAAAGTGTCGTCCTCGTACAATAGGAATCGCACCTAAAACAAGTGCTTCCCATGTTCTATGACAGTCCAGTCCATTACCAAAAGGTGATAAGACAAATGCATGTCTGGCTATAAATTTCCAAACAAGAGTTCGAGGAACCGGTTTCAAATGCATTGTCATTAATTCCTGAGGAATTGTTGACATTGCTGACCTTCTATCTCCGTATTTATCAAGAGCTCCAAAATTCACATAAATCTTACATAATCTATCTGCCGTCTTGATTCCCTTTAAGACAGCCTCTTGTTCTTTAGGTAAATGTCCCTCATCTGGACTCTTCCATTTATGGCCAGGATTTGCCCAGATAGTATGATAATCTAGTCCTATAGGCATCTGAATACATTTTTTAACAGGATTAATCATATTTTGTGCATACCAGGCCAAGAGCAAAGGACATTCTATCAGACTCTTATAATGGACGGGATCTATTGTCAGATCTGAGTCTCCTGAAACCAGAACAAAAGGTTTCGTGATCAGAGGCAGACACTTATTAATAAAATACAGTAGAGACTCACTACACACATAGATGGAACCACTCATGTTAGAACCTAGATGGTCTGTATCAATAGCACTGGACCTTGGTTCCGATGAATGATGTGTACATGAATAAAGTAGTCCACGACTACAAACGAGATCTACTTCCATTACTTTTTAATGTTTTCCTTTTCTTAGACTTAGGCCCAAAAATAGTCAGTACGCCAAAATGATCTGAAGGATTTATTTGCATTAGATTATCTTCCATACCCCGTAAAGGTAATCTATCACCGTATACAGTGTGATCAGACATATGTTCAATAAACCAGTCAGTTTCCTCTTTGCTCAAGAGAGTTGTCTCGGTACCAATAATACGAGAGAACCGTGGTCGAAGACCTTTAGAAAAAATCCCGTCAAACCGATAAAACTTTTCAATAAATTTCTGATTCCATCGCATCACATTTATGAATGTATCCTCTGTATATCCAGGATCATGTGGATTCAAGTAACGAAAAGTGTCTATGAAACCAACAGACTTAAATTGTTGGAGCATTTCGGTTTCGGGCCAACCATTCCGCGAACCATCTAAGTCAAAATTAAAATCACCGCACAGAACAATACGTTGTCCTTTGTGTTCCGCCATCATAATATCATATATGCTTTGGAGAATATCATATCGACATCGTGAATAATGCAACCATTCATTTTTCTGTCCTGGACTGTCACGGCTTCCAGCTTGACTATATAAATTATAGACAACTAAGTTGGGAAATTCAATAATCATTAGTGCATTCTTATAATTAAGAACACCCTCAATACCAAATTGTCTTACTCTGTTTGGTGTATAGCGAGAAAGACAATACGTATCCACGCCACGACGACGGTTCTGTACTCCAGAAGGATAGGGCTCTTCACTCTTGAATGGATATTCATGAAAAAGAGCTGTATCTTTAAGTTCATTGTATGAAAATGCACTCATTTCTTGGAAAAAACATAAGTCGGCATTTACATTTCTAATAGTGTCTATAAGTATGTTTTTCCGTAGACGAAATAGATGTTGACTTCTAGGTTTTACAGCTAGGCCCCAAATATTATACGTAAGAAGTGAAAAAGTTTCTGGAACGGGCTCACCTTCAAACGTAGCATCATAATCAAGTGCTATGTTAGAAATATTCAGGTAGCAACTTAGACCAAGAAATGATTTTTCATAACCATAAGATGCACCCTGTGCAGCCATTGCGGCATCTTCTTGAACAATCGGTATTGGGCGTGCACCCTCCACACGATATTCACAATCTTTGTATGTAGGAACACACAGCCCCCGTGCAATAGTATGGCGTCCACATTTGTGAGGAGCATCAGCCGGACAGGACATCACTATTTTATGCATCGGTTTAAACCTAATGCACACTAATATGTATAGGATGCAACGCAATAAGACTCAACGTAAACGTATAAATACACCAACACCCATAGTTCCTATAGGCCCATTCATGGGCGACAATGTTGTAAAAGCTACAGAGGATAGTTTGGATGCATTTTTATCGGCTGATCTTATTTCCTTTAATCAACCTTGGACTAGACTAGATCGCGGTGCTAAATTAGACCGTTTACGGAAATACGTACAGGCATATCCTGGACTGAGTCCTGCAGAATCGGCATCTCTTTTAGCCACAATACTTCAAGCATATGAAACTAAGCAACTAAACACAAAACTTGCCATTGATTATGACCCGGTAGAAGCAAAGGTATTAGTTGTACGCGGTCTGAAAGAACGCGTAGGTCTAAGTGGTCTTCGAACATTTCGCATAGAAGCACAACCAAGAGCAACGATTCGGAGGAGCAAATCGGTTCCGGTCTTAAACGAAGAGACCAACCAGAATATATAATGGATCTTGCATCATGGTGCATAGATACTCTGCCTAATCTTTACAACCCTGGTCTCTTCGACGACGAAGAGACGACGGATGAAGTTTGGAATGCAGTACAAAATGAGATAGCACTTGTGACAGATGAAGAGGAACTAACAGAGGCACTGTTAGATGCTGCGGGAGATTGGTTTCGGCAACAACGGGAATTAGAGATAGAGTCATTGGTTCCTATAGATCAGGCAGTACTTCTTAACAAACCCCAGACGGTCCAACACTCAGCTGATTGGTATTCTCAGCGCCGTAACCGTCTTACAGCATCGGAGTTCCACCAGGTCTTAACGGGAAGTCGTGAACGACTTTTACGTTCAAAGGTGGATCCACCGGTCAGTGACCGAACTCAGAACCCTGTAGCACTTGCACAGTCCGATGGAGAAATGGTGGCTACAAGTTGGGGACATCGATTTGAACCAATAGTCCGTGAAATTTATGAACTTATGTATGGAGTCAAAGTCTGTGACACTCTGGGTCGATTTATACACAGAGACTATGAATGGTTATCAGCGAGTCCTGATGGTCTTGTTACGGAGGGACCTCGTATGGGTCGTTTAGTCGAAATCAAGGCACCTAAAAATAGGCAACCAGGTACATATGTACCGGCAGAATACTATTCTCAGATGCAGATTCAAATGGAGGTCTGTGATCTAGAGGCAGTTGATTTCATAGAGGCCCAATTCATTCAGGGACATGTTGGAACTATAGAGATTTCAAAGATTTCAGAAGGCTGGTGTGGTCAAATCAATGTTTATGGCATCTTAGAGGATCCTGCAACATGGACATATGGATATAGTCGACCGGTAAAACATCTGGCAGACATTGTTGCACCTGTTTCGGACAAACCTCTTCTAGAGTCGTCACTTTGGGCCTTAAAATCATGGTCTCCACGTACCGTTCTTAGGAATAGTACATGGTGGGATACCATTGGTCGACCTGAAGCAGAAACATTCTGGGCAGAGGTCTTGTCTAGACGGGAGTCGACAGTTGAGACGATTCAACATGTTAGCTGGTTAGGATCTTGACCGTCTTTGACTACGTCTTTGACTACGTCTTTGACTACGTCTTTGACTACGTCTATTGGTCTTTCTGCGATAACCGCCACTGGCTTTTGTTGCTTCTTCTAATGTAGAAAACTCTTTCCAAGATTTCCACAGAAATCCCACTTTTTTATAAAATTTGCCTGTTCCATTATTAAATAATACTCCTGGTGCTCCTGTTGGGTCAGATCCAGGTGGAAGTGTACCATTAAAACGTTCTTTAAGTGCCTCTTTCGCATCTGTATATTTTTGGACTCCTGCACCTACAGCATTTACAGGATCAAATTGCATTTCTAATATACACATATATTTTTAACAGTCACCATCGCATGGTACTGCCGATCCAAGAGCAACCGGTTGATATATAGAACCTACAAAATCACTGCGGGCCGAACATGAGTCCGGGTAGTCTCGCCGATAATTGTTTGTTCTTTGAACGTACTGGCTTCCAAGTTCACCCTGTCGCCCCGCATCAGCAGAAGCACATGATTCAGCAGTCATTGATGTTAGACCCGTCTTGACTTTCAGAAAGTCTTTGAGTGCAACAGGTCCTTCCAGTGCAGTAATATAATCAACATATGCCTCTGTTAGAATTATACTAGTATGTTTATTTATTTGAATCCAATGTAAAAAAGTAAGAGCAATTAAGATAATGAGCAAAAGAAGTACCATCCTTAGTATTCGACTATAAAAAAGTTGAACCATGCTACTGGGGCCAAGCCGATTACGGCGTCAGAATGACTGAACTCCTGCAAAAGTATATTGATGGTATCCAAGATGACAGCGACAAGTGGGACGATGACATTAAGACCACATGTCGTATTCTAGCATCTCTTCTAAAAGAGAAAGACAAGGAAGAGGCCTTGATTGTCCTGCATCAAGAGACAATTGACGCAGCCGAGAAACAGGCAAGAGGATGGAGAGGTCCAGCACTTGTGACAAAAGACAAGAAAGGTGCCGAACAAGGAATCCTCGTTGCTACTCAAAAAATCAAGGGTCTCGACAAAGAAATCCAACTCTTCAAGGAATTTCTGGCACAGTGGGAGCAGACCAAGATGGATCCGGAAGAGAGGGGCCGACTCTTGTACGAGGAAAAAATGGCAGAGTTTGAAGCCGATGGAGGCTCGGTTACTTTGAGATTTTCTTCCCGTAGAGTATGAAGATGCAGGCCGGCTCAATAATTCTTATCAGTATGATTGCATCTATAACATTTGGTATTATAGATGCACTCAACTTCTTTTTTGTCGAAGATACTCTTAATGAATTATGGAAAACCTTTCCAAGTATTGACCAGAATACAGTTCCTATTATAAATGGTGGTATATCCGCGGCTATTTCTATTGTTATATCCTATTATGTAGAAAAATATATTAGTGCACATTACAAGGTCATTTCTCATCCCGCAATAGATGCATCAGGAGTTATTATAGGAACAATGCTAGTAATTTTTGCATATATCTTAATCTTCAAGGAAAGACCTAGTGTAAAATTAATACAATCGGCTATGAAATCAAAGGGGGGACAGTAGGTACAACAAGTGTTTTCAACCATCTCTGAACTCTGTCTTTAGCTACTGCATTCTCTTTTACAAGAGAACCAGGTTCAGCCATTAAATGGGATCCATCACTTTCTATTGTATTAAGAAGTGATGCTGTCCAAAGAGCCATTTCTAAACCTCCTTCGCGGAAACCAGCTTCTGTTTCTAAACAATCTCGAAGTTCACATAAGTACTTAAATTGATTAAAGAGCCATGATTGTCTAGCTAAAACCGCGGTATATTGAAATTTCCACGATTTACCATGTTTATTTGGTTGATCTTGGACAAAGAGCCGATTATTTACAGCCTGTAATTTACTCTGAAATGAAAGTGGAAATAGACTCCAGTGTTGATGAAAAAAGGTGTAATAATCTTGGCGATCCGATGTAGCTATACTTGATAGACAATCATAGTAGATTGACCAGTGATTTTGGGTATAATTCTCACGGATCCAGTCTGGTAATGTCTCATGAAGATGGAGGCCCGCTAGATTTAAGTCATTGTTATCCAAGTGTAAGTCTTCTTGGATATCTAATTCTCCCGCTAGCAATCTTAACACTAAGTCCTGTACTGTTGAACCCCGATGTATATCATTGTCTATATTCGGTGAACTATTATTCTGTAGAAGTTTGCGGAGGTCACCGCGATGATGTTTCCACATAGGTGCAATAGTTTCTACTGTAACACCCATCCATTTAGCACAGGTTGGAATATCTGGTGCCTGTATTTCACGACACATACAGATTCGCATAAGTGGTTGATATCGTTTTTCTTGCCACTCATTCGATATACAGATAATTATGTTAGGTCCCCTGTAATCTTTTAAAATGCGCACTAATTCTGATAAACCACCACGGTCTCCTACTGACATTCCATCGATTTCATCTAAGATAACTCCGAGTGCACGATGTCCTTCTGGTCTGAAAAAATCGGCTACATTTGCAGAGTTTAATAGAGGTTCTATGAGATCTGACATAGCGGCCTTGTGTCTGAATTGACTTGCATTGCATTCAACTGCTCTGAGACCGGCATCTTCAATTAGACGATGGGCCAGTGTAGTCTTTCCTACACCTGGTGGGCCATATAAAAATGCGGCCTTCTTATCTGGTTTTCTTATCCAGGCTAAGAGGGCATCATAATGTTCTTTATGGAGCAACGGACTCCATTCCATTATTATTATGAGATGTTTGATTGTTTATATATAAACGAATGTCTAAGTTCGTCGAACGAACTTAGACCATCAGTCTTTATTTAACTGTATAACCCTTGCTTGTCAGCTCGGTCTCTAAAAGAGACCTTGCTTGTCAGCGTTGGGGTTAGTATAACCCCTGCCAAGTCAGACCCTTCACACGAGCATTAGTAATCTTCTGATTGACCGTTCCACTAGGATCAAAGGCAAACCTAGAATAAGAAGTATTATCAGGCGGGGTTAAGTTATTCGGATCCGACTTATTAATATTAGGATTATTTAGTCCAACCAAGTCAAAACATCCCTTCACTTCCGCACCCGCATTATTTTTCTGGGTAACACTTGTTAAATAATCAGGACACACAGTTATATACGGAGGCCAATTAGAACTAGAATCTGCCGATGAAAAATAATACAAGTACATGATGACCAAAAGAACCAGACCCAAAATTAACCAAATTATTGCCGTAATAGCACGGTCCATGGTAAACAGCGTATAGCATAGCCAGAGATGTACAAATAGTCCGACTATCCAATAAATCCACTTTGCCATTTTAATCGATTTCTTAGAAAACGGCATCTTACTATATTCTTAGATTTCTTCTAAACACAGCATATTAATAGTCTCCGTATATTGGTCCGGTTTTCCTATGATTTCATCCATTTCAGAATCTGATAGATATTGATCTGCAGATAAACAGAAATCAGTCAGAGCCACTTTCAGCAGAGCATATATAGAGTCTCTGTCGGCCTTCCATGGAGTCTTATAGATCTGACATAGTGGTTTCATGTGTTCCAGGATTATTGTAGGTGAACACCAATCACGGGCCTCTTTCAAGCCAATTAATGTCTGATACAGACGATGGATGAAATAACACAGTGGTGTTTTCCTTTTTTTTTGCATTACAGGCAGTAGCTTAGAACTCCGGAGATTAGCCAGGGGTTCAAACTCTGGGTGAATAAATGAACCATCGGACCTTCTTTGAATCTGAACCTTCGTAAAGTCAATAAAACAACCTCCTTCATCGTATGTGACATCAAAGAGGACATTATCAAGAATTTCTTTAGTCGGAACAGGATAAAATTCTGTTATATTTCTGCCCGAATAATCTTGAACAATAAGTCGGGTAGTTGGACATGTTAGATTACACAGATCATATAAGAATCTCATATCATCTGCCGATAATTGTGGGTCTTTTGAAAAGCCCGGGATAAGACTTATAAATGGTGTTTCAAAGTGTTTTCTTTTAATGAAGAATGTAGTATTACCTGACACAGCCATATCAGCATTAGAATATATTCCATTATTTTTAAAATAATTGGGGGGAGACTCGAGTAAAGGATCCATTAAGATACATATCTTCTTCCCTGGCCATTCACTAACAAATGCGGGGCACTGTTGTTCGGGATTAATAGCACAGCCTATTGCAAAATAGATTAGTGCCGGTTTCTGTGTCTTACAATAATCTAAGATGTAATTCATACGTATACATTTAATCAGTTTAAAAATGTCAAGTTTATTCTAACACAAAGATTTCTATCTCAGTGTATAGGGGGAATGGGTTTAGTTGTTAAAAAGAATAATTTGCCTACAATAAAAGATACAAAAACTCTATATAATTCTTTGAATGCAGAAATGCCATCGGATATAATGAATTCCTTTACAAAATCAAACTTTAATACGCATCTTCTTGAAAATTTTTTAATGACATTTCCTAATAAGAGAGCTATTATTAAGGAATGGTTTCAAAATTTTGGTATTCAAGAAGATGATCCTTTTGTTAAATTTAAAAAAGCAGCTATTCATGGATTATGGGCTGGAGCTATACTTGCTATCAATCTGGGTATCTTTCCTATACCTATTTCGATTATGATGAATGCTAATATACATCATCATCCTGCTATGCGTTTTTTAGTAGGAACTATTGCTATGATTTTATGGCCAATAGTGTTTATCTATGCTCTTATTTATATGAGAGGTCGACCTTATTTTGGTCTATTTCCTTTAATTGAAGGAACAATATCTTCTCCTGATGAATGGTATCCTATCTGGCTAATAAAAAATATAGGATTTAACTTACTCTTAGCTCCATTTATCAAGATTGAAGATAGTAGACAATATTTAGATTTTATTAAAACATATCTTAGTTCTGAGGGGCCATATGTTCCAGAAGAAGTGTATGAAAATGCTAGAACTGTTGCTAGGGCTTCTGCTCCTGCATCTGTTGAGCCTGCATCTGCTCCTGTCGTAGCCTCAAGTGTTCCGGGACAATAATAGGTGTTCGTGCAGTCTCATCTTTCAGACTCATATAAAAATCTCTTATAGACTTATCTTTAACAATTTGCGATAACTTCAAATTAGTCTTAACTAGTTTAGGATTCACTTGAAGTAAGAGATTCCGTTTATCAAACGTATTTGTAGAATGACATATGCATAATAAATGATCCTGTGTCTTCATTTGAAACATTGGTGTCTTATAGTCTTTCAAGTATGATTTCTCCTCAGCCATTACAACTGTCTCATCATATAGATTGGCCTTTCCATAAGATGTAAAATATGCCATTGTGTTATTTGTACAATGATTCTGATTATATGGGCCAATTCGCCATATCTCATGTCTGTCTGTGTAATACAGTAAGACTTCGGAACAACCGGCTACCTCAATATTCTTGGACTTATTGGCCAAAAGAACTTTTACACAATCTCGTATACGTCCTGGAGGATAATAATCATCATCATCCATGCATACACAAATATCACCCTTGGCCTCTTTGTTCAAGATATTCCGCATCTCACCAATCTTTACCTTACGGTCTGTAATAGAAATGTGACGGACATTTTTGAGTCCTGAAGCTCGAATCAAGTCATCTATTTGATCCGGTCCATTATCCAAAATAATCCATTCTATGCGTTCCATAGGATAGTCCTGTTGTTTGAAGCAGGCTATGGCTGACGGCATAAATAAACGTCTGTTATATGTCGGAGTCAATACAGATACAAATGGACGAGACATTGTTTCTACTTATTAGTTGTATCTTTAGGAGCAATCTGAAATGATGGAATGCCGAGGCCTACTTTGGGATCATTTGTAGGATTCGGCCATCTCAGTCGTGTTTCCTCCGTACAGTCACACGTAAAACCGTTTACTGTCTCAACTAGCGTAGTGCCGTCCTGTTTCTTTAGTGTAAATTTAACTTGGCCACAGTCTTTGTAATCAATTAGCGAGGGACCATCTACAATTGTCACGATTTCACCAACGGTATATGCAGTATTGGTTGCAACCTTTACAACCTTGCATACACGGTTCTCGAAGTCAATAATCTCCAGTTCATCTGCTGAATTCATATCTACATAGGAGAAATTGTACTATATCCTGTGTCAAGTTTAAACACGTCTATTACAATCTAACATATAATGTCAGATTATCGAAGAGAACTCCGAGATTTTATTGCATCATCGTTACATAATCAACTTACGGATCAATGCACACAAGCAAATCAACCGACCTGGATTACTACTACTCTGAGACCACATCAACTAACTCTGTTAGCCGCCGCAAAAAAACTAGAGACCTGTGCTACTCTGAGTGGTCTAACATCGGATTCTCAGCTTCTTACTAAGTATGGTATCTTGGCTGACCGTGTAGGAGCCGGCAAGAGTCTGGTTGCACTTTCACTGGTAAAAGAAGAACCTCCCCAAACATCTAGTCTTGTCATTCGTAATGGAAACGAGTATCTGGACTCACTTATTGTGAGTATTAGACATATGCCGGCTGTGTCAGATATAATAGATATCAGTGGTTCAGAAGATCGCAAAGTCTATACTCGTGCATCTCTTTGTATTGTACCGCACAATGTATGTCCTCAATGGGAGTCCTATATCAAAGACCAGACTACGTTAAATGCTTCTATTATCAAAAGAACAAAAGACTGTGAAAAAACAATGGCGGATTTGCTACGTTCTGACATAATTCTGGTTAGTTCCACTATGCTTAAAAAATTCATGGCTATTTTTCCCGATTTTTCACGGGTTATATGGTCCCGTCTTTTTGTAGACGAGGCCGACTCTATTATATGTACGGTACGGCACGGAGACATTTCGGCCCGCTTTACCTGGTTCATTTCGGCCTCGTGGGTTAACATGTTATTTCCATCAGGTATCCATAGTTATAGTATGAATAATTTGCCAGAAGAATATCAGCTTGCACTTGGGTCCGGAATTATTCCAGGTATACAGTCGCGGTATGGATTCATTTATCATACACTTTCAGATACTCGATACAGTGCATTTACACAAATTCTTATTAAAAATAATGATCTCTGGATTAATGAGAGTCTGTCAAGACCGGTGATATCACATGAGACAATTTTATGTAAGACTCCCGCAAATCTTAGTATTCTCAACGGATATATTTCGGCGGCGGCCATGGAGGCTCTTCATGCGGGAGACACGGTCGGTGCACTAGATGCACTTGGTCTTAAGACGACTACCAAAGAGACCTTGGTCGACCGTGTAACAATGAGTCTGCGCGGAGATCTTGCCCAGGCCGAGCGTCTTCTAGAATTCAAACGGACAATGGATTATTCTACGCCTTTGATAAAACTCCAGGCTATTGAAAAGGCTGAACAAAAAGTAGCCCGTCTCCGTGAACAACTTGAGTCTCTCGAGGCCCGTATTAAGTCAGCTAGTCAGGAATCTTGTCCAATCTGTTTTGAGCCTCCTCAGACTCCAACATTGACTCCCTGTTGTCGGCATTCATTCTGTCTATCTTGTCTATGTGAGTGCATGAAATCTAGACAGGCGTGTCCTTTGTGTCGGACACCTATAGCATCATTATCGGAACTATTAGTAGTAGGAGAAAAAGACACAGAAACGAGTAAGTCTCTGCCTACCAAGTCTACAGCACTGTTAGAACGTTTATTAGCATCGAATGAAAATGAACGATTTCTGGTATTTTCGGCCCACGAGGCCTCGTTCAAAGGTCTCAAAGAACTCTTGTCATTAAATGGAATACGGTGTGAACTCTTATCTGGTTCAGGGGCCAGAGTAGAGCGATTAAGAAATCAATTTGGTGATGGAACTATTCGAGTTCTGTGTATGAATGCTCGTCATGTAGGTGCAGGAATAAATCTGGAAGCAGCGACTCATGTGGTATTATATCACCGTATGAATACGGAATTAGAAAAACAAGTTATAGGACGTGCAGTCCGATTTGAGAGAAAGACCGAATTAAAGATTATACACTTGGCCCATGAAGGTGAGAATGCTGTAAATGGTTCCCAGTGTTCTGAAATTATTATGCACGCCTAAATTTGACTGTTGACTTGGGCAATGATAGTAAGTAATGATTATTAGTCTAGAAGGTAACATTGGTTCTGGAAAGACGACCTTTCTGGAGGCTCTGGCTATTTCTTGCCCAGATTATGAGATTGTGTTAGAACCCATAGAGGAGTGGATGACTGAGTATGATGGCCATTCTATTCTTGAACTCTTTTATCAAGACAAGACCCGATGGGCCTTTACATTTCAAAATTATGCTATTCAGACCCTAGTTGCAGCGGTAAAAAAGGTTCTGGAACCGAATAAGATTATTGTAACGGAACGCTCGGCTCTAACATCTCGGTACGTATTTGCCCAGATGTTAAAGGATGCAGGTCATATTTCAGAGGTTGAATGGGCTCTTTATCTCAAGATGTTTGAGGATTATTCTTCTCAGGTTCCTCTTAATGGAATTATCTATCTTACAACGGGGCCAGAACTCTCTGCTCAACGGATTATGGATCGCGGTAGACCCGGTGAAACTGTTTCTCTTGAGTATTTGACTGAGTTGGATTGCAAACACCGAGCCTGGTTAGATTCTTCTGTTCTTCCAGTTCTCCGTATTGGATCTGAGTATTCGATTGAATATAACATTGAAATGGTCCAAGTATTTATTAATAGTCTTATTCGAAATTAATTCTGAATCTTAAGTATAAGATGTATCTTTGGATGAGTCTCTTTACTGCCGTACTCTTTTTTGTATTAACGCCCGGTGTTCTACTGCGTCTGCCTCCTGGAGGCTCTAAGCTTGTGGTAGCTGGGGTCCACGCTGTAGTCTTTGCAGTAATATATGGCCTGGTTCACAAGGGCGTGATGCAAATGCTGTATCCTGAGGGATTCATGTCTGGTACTGCTCATGCTTCTGGTACTGCTCATGCATCTGGTACTGCTCATGCTTCTGAAATGAATGCCTGCCCTACTGGATATTCTAAGGGCCCTGATGGTAAATGCCAGCCTATGGACTAACAAGCCAATGGACTAATAAGCCTATGCATAAAATATTCATATTTGATTTTAAAAAACAAAGATGAATAGGATGACTAAGAAAACACGAAGACAAAAAGGCGGTGCCACATTATTTAATCAAACATGGGGTTTATTCGGTACTAACCGTTCCAAGATGCCGACTCCTAACAGTCCTAATTATCTCATAGACTTAATGTTATATAATGGTACTGATGATGAAACATTAAGTGCATTACAAACATATACTGGATCTTTTGATCCATTTAAACCTACTTCACACAAGGATGAATCATTATTGTATATGGCACACAAGAGAAAAAAAGTTAAGGTTGTAAAGTATTTACTCTTACGTAATTGCAATCCAATGACGGTTAAATGTTATTGGAATGCAATTAATTTTATTAAAGATTATCCAAGATATGATGAGTTATGGAGAGAAATAAATAATACTAGTCAAGGTATTGATGTATTAGATCCTGATGTTTATAATAATATATATTCGTATGATAAGAAAACAAAAGTTTATTCAGAATCAATAGATAAGTCTTCATTAAATCGTTACTTATCAAATGGTGGAAAACCCGGGCTCATACTACCTTATACAGCTAGACGAGGTTCTGATCTAAATTTTACTCCATTATTATTAATGCAAGGGGGTAAACGGACTCATACAAGGAAATTTCTTAAACTATAATAGATGGCAGGAGACAAACGTTTGGAAAACTCTCGTTAGGAGCCCTCGTTAGGGTTTTCTAACCAAAGGTTAGGAGCCCTCGTTAGGGTTTCCTAACCAAAGGTTAGGAGCCCCATTGCTCATTACATACTAGACAACAATATTGATATTTCAGATTCTTAGCATCAGTCTTGATATATAGAATATCACGAGTGGTTATATCTGCCTGACTTGCACATGCCGGATTAGGGCACGGAATTGTTTTCAGATGAGGCAGAGTTGGATCTAACTTTGTATAGTCATTAAGAGCAGACACAGTCTGTTTCTGGCCCGTAGCAGAATGAAATGTTGTTTCCAAAATCAATGCATCTTTTGAATTCTTCGGATTCATTTCCTCTTTGAATCCACAATGTCTGCATATTTGTTCAAGTTTCTGCGCATTTGTTTCTAAGAATAAGTAATAAGAACACACTGGACAAAATCGCATTCTACTTATTTATATATATTGTTCTTAATGTCAAGTTTTTGACTAAGCAAAACTTGAATTATGACCAATCATTTTAGCAAATACAATGGTACAACCCAGGCTCCTAGATATCTTTGATCCTAATCTTGATAAATGTGCATATTGTGGAAGACAGACCTATGTTACTAAATGGATTTCAAATAAACATATTTTCCACTGTCCTTTGCATGCCGATGATGCTGACAAAGATATTCGGGATTATCTTAAACTAGAAAATAAAATCAGACGAAAAGATGCATTGGAAGATCCTATATTTTCTATTTTACCATTTAAGCTAACTGTTAAGAGAAGCGATGGTACAATAGAACATGACTGGGAACTCCAACTAGGACCCGAAGAAATCCTTATTCTGAAAGAGGATGAATGGAGAATCTGTGTATGCAAGATAGATCCTCCACGTTATATAACCAAGATGATTGCAGTTACAGATTTAAAACTATCTATATCGGAAGAACACGTCGACGAATTCATTGTTAGACTAGAGTCACTTTCAAAAGAGTCTCACACGCCGCCTTGATCTCAGGATCTATAGAGTCCCATACAAAGTCTGCAGACTTATCAATTTGGCTATACAGAGAACCATTCCACTGTCCATTAATTCCAATATGGGCTACTGCACTTGGTTTACACACATTAAATATTTTGCCGACTAGATGACATACGGACCAATCATCATGGGATACACCTAGTCGAGACCGAATATTTTGCATTGTTTCACGAGTGAATACCATACCTGCAAAACCGGCTGTATCTTTAATATAATACGTATCACAATCCTTGTTTACAGGATGGCATGTTGAATTATATAATGAACCAATCTTGAAGTCGGGAGTAAGAATTAGCTCATCTAAGCGGGCCCTCCAATTAGGAGCTACAATCATATCACTGTCAATGATGACTAGATGACTATAATTACCTTCTAAGAATTGATTGAAACAGTAATGGGTATTTAAGAGGGGGTGCCGATGTTTCTGTGGATGTTTGACTACTGTGGCCCATGGAAACATAACCTGAAGTTCGGCTCCCGAATATTCAGTAGATGCATCATCGGATACTAAATAATCTGTGTTCTGAAGATCGAGTTCACTTGCCTGCAATGATTCCGCCATGAGAGAAATAATAGACTTCCGATTCCATGATGGAGTGGCTACTAGAATTTTTGTCTTTTCCATTTGCTTGGTATAAGATTTTAGTAAGCTGATTTAGACGAAAATAATTATATACTATAGAATGAGTTTATTAATTAATATGATTAAATCACAGCCCGAAAATGAAATATTATCTGCCATTATTGGTTACCAAGGCGATGTAAATGTGAAAGATATGCAAGAAAAATCTGCTCTGATGTATGCTTGTCAAAAAGGTTATAACAGAGTAGTAGAAGAATTATTAAAGAAAGGAGCGGCAGTAGATGCTAGTTCTGGTAATAATATTACGTCTCTCATGCATGCTTGCATGAAGGGTCATAAAGAAATAGTAGAACTTCTAGTTAATGCAGGTGCGGATATAAATGCTAAGTCTGATGTTGGAAAGACTCCTCTTGCATATGCAAATGCAAATGGAAATCAGGATGTAATAAATTATTTAACTAGCAAAGGAGCCAAAGGTGGATACCGTAAACGTAGACGTACTAGACGTACTAAACGTAGTCATAGCAGAAAAAATTAATCACCAAAAATTTTTGTCTTTTTTCGTTTTGTCTTTTGTCTTTTCGTTTTATCTTTTCGTTTTGTCTTTTCATTTTGTCTTTTGTCTTTTGTCCGATCAGTCTTTAAGAGTCAAAGACCAGACGCTCAATCTCCCCTGCAGAATCACGGACCTCCCTTGTATTCTTGCAGACCACGTAGCCCACGTCCCAGCCCTTGGCAACCTTTAGATCATCCAGGCAGTGAGGCTTCCCAGGCACTGGTGCACCGAAGTAGGAATGCGTGATCACGTGGCCCTGGAAAGGATGTGCCATAGTGCATGCAATCACCCACTTACTGGTCATATCATTATCCTGCATTAAGATAATCATATGACCAGACTCGAGGACAACATTGTAGACGGCATCCAGAGTCTCCTCCTTTGCTCTCACAAGATGTCCAGGATGATCCCACGTTGCCTTAAACAGATCAGATGCCAACTCACCAGTCTCATCGCTGATGAGAACAGGATGGAACTCTGTTAGACCTGCATTACCGAAGCGGACAATGAGCTGTGGGCCACTGACATCGTAGCGGACCACGCACTTGATGACATTGCCCTTATCGCAACCAGGATCTAGGAGGATGTCACCTGCACGAAGCTCATCTACCCGCTTGGACCCATTCAAGAGGCGCACTACAGTGTCTCCCGTGAAGCAACCGCCAGAATAGTTCATGGTCGGAGCTATGTAGGCAGGAGCACCACTACCACTAGTAAAGCTGGCCCTGATGGGAGGCAGGCCCTCATAGATGAGAGCACCATCAGAAATTGCTTGCCTAGTGACAGGGCCACAGTAGTGGAAAGAAGACTCATCTTTGAAATTCATAGGCCACTGGTTGCAGTGTCCACTGACAACGCCTGGCAGATAGTGTTTGCCCCACTTGGCATAGTTAGCCGGAACAAATGCCTTGGAAATCTGGCCCTTGTAGAGGTCAGGATGATCAAGATCTGTCAGAAGAGCGGTAATGTAGGGTGTGACTCCGTTGCGAGACAACATAGCCTTGAGTGTATCAAAGCAAGGTCTGGTCCCTGAAAGGCTGGTTACGAAGAGACTGTGAGCCAGAGCATTGATGTCTGCCTCGGTCTGCTCACCCACCTCGGTACCAATCTCCTCGGTGCTGATTGTCTTGCCATGGGAGCAAAGACGGACAAGGATGCCCTCGGGTGCTCCGCGCACAATAAAGGTGCGGGATTGGCCAGCATTGAGAAAACCAATGGGGATAAATGCACGGTCACAACTGATTAAACGAAGACTCATGTCCGTGTGGGTGACAGTTGCAAGATTAGCAAAGAGATGGATGGCCACCTGTGCAAGAACACTGCCATCAGGCACATAGTAGAAGTCACCGCCACCAACTTTTGCAATCTGACGGAGCAGGTCAGACTGGAGTGCATCACCGTATCCGTAGCCGATGGTGTGGAGCGTGAACTTGATGTCAGGATGGCGCTCCTTCCACTCTACCAGTGACCCCACAATACCCCGTACAGGGTCGAAGGAGGGATCGGACTCACCATCAGTCTGGAAGAGGATGACATTGTTGGCACCTGGACTGGCAGATGCCTCAAGAGCAGAGAGTGCACCCTGGATACCAGCCCAGAAAGAAGTACCGCCACGAGGCTGAATCTGGGGAATAGCGGTCATTGCCTGTGTCTTTCCCTGGGGCGTCATGGCAGTAGTCGGTAGATAAGTGACGACTCGGTCATCAAAGCCAATGATCGTAAGACGGTCATTGGTCTTGAGAGTCTGTGTAAGCGCTTTCGCAGCATGCTGAGTCAGGTCAGTACGACTCATTAGACTGGAATCCTCTGGTTTTTGGCCTGGTGGCAGAATCTTAGGCTCTGTTGCGCGTCCACCCATGGAGCCAGACATGTCGACTACAAGAATGGCATTCAGAGGCAAAGGCTGTGCATCAGTGGGAACTGACACACTAACAACGATGTCATTGCCGGGAATACGCTTCAAAGTCATCGTGGGAATGACTGCTGGGCCTTGACCTTGACCTTGTCCTTGACCTTGTACTGGTGCTTGTACTGGTGCTTGTACTGGTGTAGAAGCAGATGCAGCAACAGCATCGTCGATGATTCCCTTCAGGTCAAAGTTAACGACTGGCGTGTAGCTCGTTGGGATCACGGTCCGGCAGGTGGGACAAGAAGCTGGAGACCACCCACCATAGGCAGATGCCTGACTCATGAGCGTTTGCAAACTGATCCGGTCAAAGGTATGACCGCAGGGAGTCGTGCAGGGCTCCGTCATCAGACCAAGGTGAATGGGGCAGCAGAAACGCGGGTTGCTTGAAGGATTGCTCATTTTAATCAAAGGTTCTTACCTAGGACTACTTACGTGTGGCTGTACCGTGACCGTGTCAACTTTTTTGCATGCTTACGCTTTGACTTTGAACGTCTAGTCTGTTTATTTTTATAACCTCCTGATTGCGGTGCAGTCCAAACTGGAGTTATATCCTTAAAAGGAGCAAGACCATCTCTTGTTATTTTATTATAAAAACGGTCAGCCCCGCCTTCTACATGAGAAAAGTGTAGAATTTCTGCAGTTCTAGTTTTTTCATATCCCCAATTAACATAGAAAGACTTTAAACTACTACACATTCCAATATCTACAAATGCTAGATGCGGGCCTCGAGCATCAAAACAACTAGTTAATACACATCCACCAGTTGAACAATTATTAGGCTGTTGATAATCTGGTTTTGTAAAAATCTCATGAAAATGATTATTTTCAGGCCAATTTTCTGTTGGACAATGACCTACTACTATCATTTGATATGGACTGGTAATAACCTGTGAGCAAACTGAACCACTTGGATTTTTTGCATACCAACGTGTCCATAACGGACTTGTTACCTTACCAAAACTACTAGGTTGCGTACATGTAGGACTAGTAGCTGATACACAACTAAGAACATCATGATAAACATCAGTAATTTTATCTAAACCGTTTGCATCTATATAATTTTGTATTTCTAACATAATATCAAAAAACGGTGAGGCTGGATTTTCTTCAGGATGAAAACCACCGTGAATAAATGCAAGTTCTGTCCCTACACTTAACATAAGAAATGGACTACATCTATAGAATGGTAAAAGATAATAAGCTCTTCTAGCAGGAGTTCCAAAATAATTTTTTGATGATTTATGGACATACAAATCATAAAATTCAGGAAGTTGATTTTTTCCAATATTATTATAAATAACTGTATGATAATCGTGATTTCCTATTGTAAATCTAATTTCTGAATTAACGGCCCGTGCCTTTATCCGTAAATTATGTAGATAAATATGTAATAATAATTCTATATTTCCTAAAGTATCATCAACTTCATTATATCCTCTTTTTCCATCTATAAGATCTCCAATAATAATTAAGAGAGTATTTGGTTTAATCCAATTTATAGTATCTAATGATGCCATAATATCAGGTACAGTTATGTCATCATTATCATCATTTATTAGTTCGGCCCGTTTAAACAAAAAATGTAATTTCCGCAAGTCTGCATGTATATCACTTGTAACATATACATGTTCATATCTTGGTTCGATTATATGTGGCATTTGAAATGCAGGAACATTTGCATTAACTATTCTTACTATTTCATCAAGTTGTGCTCCGTGATCGCCAGGACTTAACAGAGGTACAATTATTCCGTTTGGTATCATTTAATTTTATAAGATATAATTAATGGCGCTTAAAAGAATTACAATAAATAAGAAAAAAGGTAAACAATTTCTAATACATTGGTCCGGAGGAGCCTCTTTTGTAGTACAGGTTTTTGGTAAGACAATGATTGTATATACGAGTAAATATTCGCCCGATATTGAAGCAGACAAAGAAGTATACAGAACAACTTTCAAAAAACTATTTGTTCCATCGAGTCTAAAACCAGGTGATCCTGAACCGGCAGACTTATATAATATAGGTCTGGCGGGAAACTCTCTCTTAGCCCACATTGATTCTAACAGATATATCTATGTCGGCCATGATGTAGTAGAAGTTATTCTAGATGAACCCGTAGAAAGTTATTATTCTGAACTAGATACCGGATTTGCCGGTAATAAGATCTTTAAAATTCCATCAGATGCACCATTGGCCTATGCAATAACTCCCTCATATGTCTATTGTTTCCATCCATGGAAACGGTATGATCGTGCAATATTTCCAAGTCTCCGTGATATTATTCCTCCTCTGAATCCTGCAAGTAATTATGTTCCATCATTAAAATCTGATATGCGGAAAACGGCCAAGCGTATGAATAAAAAGATTCTGGTAAAGTTTGTAAGTTATTAACAAGGAACTGCACTAAATGATACCATATTTCCATTTATATTGTGCTTAAAATCTGTAATAGACTTTCCAGATTTTTTGAGAAATGCTTCGAATTGGTCCATAGTAACCGTTAAATTATACGTTGGTGCAAAACTTTCTACCTCAACACCTGCAACATTAATGTTAGAATATGAAGATAGACCCAAGTTGTAATATTTAATTTCCTCTTGAGCCTTTTGTTCTAGACCTAGATCACGAGCATGTATCATCTTGCCATCTACAGCTACACGATGGCCCGGAGAAATTAGAAGATCTTCAATAGCACTGTAAGAACCCTTGGGAATCAGAAAAGGATTCGTAGATTCACTGGGCGTATATGATTTGCAGAAAATTTTCTTAATTGTTTTAATTCCGTCCCTAGTCATCACTTCATCTCCTATACTGAGAGAATCAATGCGACGGTATCCAGATGGTGTTAAGACTGGTGCATTTGCAAAGAAACAAGATGGATTCTCAGTATAAACTGGGGACCAGACTATACCATACCCACCACCATACCATGTTCCCCCACCAAATACTGAATCAAATGGTGTAAATGTAGACCAAGTATTAAAATCAGTTGTCGTAGCTACTGTGTATCCATTGTTTGCTCCTGTAACAGCCCAGTATGAACCATTATAGCCTATTCCTTGCACAGGACCTGTAAAAGATATGCCTGATGCTAGATTTAAAGCTGTATAATCAGAACCATACGCAACTATTCCTGTACCTGTTGAATCTATACCACTCGCTACAAGTGTATTATTTCTGTATGACAGTGCATGACAAACACCGGAACTAAATGGATCAGAAGATGAATCTGCTACACTAAACCAATTATTTCCGACTGTATCAGGATTGTAAAACAGTGCATTCCCATCAGCACCTTGTCCTCCTACTAACCAGAATGTATTGTATCCATCATCATACCATTGTACACAATATCCTATTACATCAGTTGCAGTGTTAGACATATTAAACGGATTACTGGATGTATTATACCAGTCCTTTCCATTCTGACTTGTTATAGTACATTTTGTATTATCCGCTGATGAACCTACCGCCATCCATAAATTCACCTGGCTAGACCATGCTACACCATATACTTGTTTTAATGGATTATTATTTGCAAGAGTCCAAGAATATCCACTCACATCGGTACTGTATGCAAGTGTGTTACTTCCTGCAACCCACATGGAGCCATTCCACGCAATACAGTTTGCATTACGATTCATTGGATTAATACACTTCGTCCAATTTACTCCATCCCTACTTTGCCCAATATGTGTCCCTACTGCAACTATCCATGTCCCATTAGTGGCAACAGCATTGGCTTGGTGACCATCTCCATTAAAAAAATTATTAGGAACTCGAGGGGTCCATATACTTCCATTTCCACTCGTTGCTATGCAAGGAGATTGACCATTAGAGTCTCCCACAACTATCCACAACCCAGACATTATATTCATCGTTAATATTTTTAGGCCATAATATATAGTTTTTAACCAAGATATATATTAGGGCATGGAATTCTTGAAGAGTATAAAAGAACTTGTGGGTGACTCTTTAGTATTCAAGAAAGGGGATCGATATTATGCTGGCCAGGTAACGGATAAGATATATAATCTTGAAACCGAAACTTCCTATGATTATAACATTAATGTGCTTGTTAATGAAGATGGGAGTACTGTCCCGGCTTTGTTTTTTAAATATTCTGATTCAACTGATGTCTGGTATTCTAAGGATCCTATAAAAATTCTTCCTGGTCAGGATGGATATGATATTATTGTATCTGAAACAAGTTGGACTGAGCCGGATCTTACAGATGAAAGTCTGTTATGTACAGTTGAATCATGTGATACTAAGCCGGTTACTCGTAATTTTACTGCCAATAGAAAGCCATCATCTCTCACGGAAGCTGTGTACAATACTATAGATAAAACCAGTTGGGGGCCGAATGAATATGTTGAATTAGGTGAAGGCCTGACGACTGCAGATGGACGGCCTATTCTTGGTAGAGATGGAAATCAGATTATAGAAGTCTGGTATTTGAATCCAACTACAAACCAGAGTACCTATATTTTACCGCCTGGTGCTACTGTACGCGATTACGCGGTTACAACTGAGATAGGTCGTCAGTTCCAGGAATTAAAAGATAGTTATAATGCATTAATTCTCAAAGGTCAGGCAGAAGCTAGAACATCTGTTGCAGCTGCTGTTGCAGCTGCACCTAATTTGGCAGCAGCAAAGGCCATAGCTAGTGCTGCTGCAACTTCTGGTCCTAAGTACTCAGAACTTCCTGAAATCAAGGGGAAATTCAAAGAATTAATGGGCCAAAAAGGTGGTGCTCTTAAAGAACTTGAGCGCTGGCAAAAAGCGTTAAAATCTGGTGTACCGGAGCCAGGTGTAAGAAGAAAGATGGCCGAAGCAGGTGAGTCCCAGGCTGATATTGATAATTTTTTTGCTAATACTTCTAGTACTCCTACTCCTAGTGTAGAAGTTAGTGCAATTGATCTATCTGATGAAGGAGTAGCTGAATTAATGAAACTTGTGACCATTATCAAGGCAGATCCAACCAAGGATTTAATAAAAACCGGTGATGACTATCCATTATTTGAATATTCAGGAACATCGTGTAAAGTAAAAGAAGAGTTTAAGAAGAAGCGTTCCATTGGTAATAAAACCGCGACGCCGGCTGTAACGGTGAATGACTCATTAGGACTACAAGATTTCAAGAATATGGTTGAATATTTATCACGACCCTTGTTGATTGGCAACATGTACAGTAATTATGTAAAGGCTGGTAAGATTGAATCATTTGGTTCTGATCTTCTTAAAATATATCCTGGAATTACCTCTGCAGAATCATTGCCAATTATTCAAGAACAAATTACACGAAACGAGGATGAACAAATTCTTAAATTATATAAGACAACAAAAAACAAAGATATTACACCCTTTTTTGCAGAAGTAACGGAAAAGATAAATTCTGAGATAAGTAAGTCTCATGTAATGCAATTAATTGAATCACTTAATAAGGTTGTTTCTATTGGTGTAAAACCAGAAGCGGGCCTTAGTATGATAGAAGAACTTAAAAAGAGGCAAGAAAAAAGAAAGTCAGAAGGTTTAACTACAGTAACAGAAGTATTAGATCGTGTAACTCCGTATGAATCGTATACAGAAGAAGAACAAAAACTTCTTTTTCAAAAAGACGATCTAGATAAACGTTTTACCGAATTAGAAAAATTATTAACAGAAAAAGTTGCGGATATAAAACGTTTAGAGGCAAAAAACGAAGTAAAAGACCATCATATTAAAAAACTAAGTGAATTGATAAAAGAAAAAAATAAAGTATTCACAGAAAGAAAAAGTAAAATACCACCCGATTTACAAAACAAGGTAAATTTTGTAAGAGGAATTAGTAAAACATTAACAACCACCAAAACATTAGATGGTTCTACTCTTCCTGAAGGATGGAAGATAGTTGTCAGTTCTGAGCCAAGAGGAATCAAATACCAAGAATTTGTGACTGAGGGTGGCAAGATTGTGGCAAAATATTATGATAAACTTCCTACAGTACCTACATCTACATCTACATCTGCATCTACACCTACACCAGGTAAATTACCAGGTAAATTAGGTGCTGGTTTAGGTGCCGGTTTAGCTGGGCTCTTTAGAAAGGGCGGTTCTAGAAGACTCCGTAAGAATCCTAAGAGGCGTTCAAGAACTGCAAAGTAGGCACTCCTCTGTAGTCTTTGCCCCTAAACTAAACTTAATAGCCTGCACCGCCGACTTTGTTCTCAGATAATACAGACCAGTCTTCAAACCCTTCTTCCAGGCATAGAAATGCATGGACGAAAGTTTAGCAATTGTTGGCTCACTTACAAATAGATTTAGACTCTGGCTCTGGCAGATAAATGCACCACGATCTGCTGCCATATCAATCAATGTTTTCTGTTTAATCTCCCACACCGTCTTATACAGATCCTTCAGATTCTGAGGAATATCCAGACCTTGTACAGAACCATTGGCTCCAATAATCTGATCCTTGAGCTCAGGAGTCCACAGGCCCAGTTCCATAAGATCTTTTACCAGATACTTATTGACCACCGTGAATTCACCGGCCAGAGTCCGACGAGCATATATGTTAGTCGTGAAAGGCTCAATACACTCATTGTAACCCAGAATCTGACTGGTTGAGGCCGTAGGCATGGGAGCCACTAGCAATGAGTTCCGAAGTCCCGTCTTCTGAATACGCTGGCGAAGACCGGACCAATCCAGAGTTGAACGGGGCTTTATGCCCCATAAATCCGGTTGCAAGATACCCTGAGATGCCGGTGAACCAGCAAAGGTCTTGTATGGACCCTCGTGTGTAGCTAACAAATTAGATTCCTCCAAGGCCGCATAATATATGTGTTCAAAGATATCCAGATTTAATGCAGAAGCTTGGGGCGTCTCCCATGGTATCTTGAGCATAGCAAATATATCGGCCAATCCCTGGATCCCAATACCAATTGGCCGATGGAGCATGTTAGACCGTTTAGTTTCTGGAGTAGGATAGAAGTTGATATCAATAACCTTGTTAAGATTCCGTACTAGAACAGCAACTACTCTGCGCAACTCATTAAAGTTAAATGTGTTATCGGAAACAAAGTATGGAAGTGCAATAGATGCCAGATTACATACTGCTGTCTCTTCAGGACTCGAATACTCAATAATCTCACTACAATTACCCGTCAAGATACCATTAAAGACACCGGCATGATTTATGGGTTCATCGAAGCAGAATGTCTCATCGAATCCAATGGGTCTAACATCGACCACTCGTTGTCTAATCCAAGCTCCGTCCTTGTTTCTCCATTTACAAAGCTCAGTACCAATTTTCAGATTCTGGGCCTCTACTCGCGGAGCATTTGAAATAGATTCCGATGGCAGAATAAATTTGTGATAGAATGTGCAATCAATATGTGACACAAAGTTTGTGTCCATATACTCCATTTCAATGGATACACGGAGCAGAGGCTGATGCTCTCCTGTCTTTTTAACCACAACTTTGGAAGGTCCCGTACCATTCCATACAATTACTTTCTTGTTCTCGAGCTCACTAATAGTAAATGTCTTCCATTTTCTGGTATCTTCGTTATAGACGGAAATCTCTGTATCTGGTGCAACACAGAGATTTGATGACTTGATAGTACCCAGATTCTTCTGATTTGACTTCATATTCGCAGCGTCCTTGTACAGAAGATACGGTGTTCCAGTCTCAATCTGACTCACCAGAATATCAGACCATAGCTTCTGTGCAGACACCATCTTGCGTGCTCGGCCCTCGGCCTCGTATTTGAGATACAGTGCATCAAACTCTGGACCATAGACATCTGAGAGCCCAGGTGCCTCGTGAGGACAGAATAGACTCCAGTCTTGGCCGGCCTCCACGCGTTTCATAAAGAGGTCACATATCCAAAGTGCATAGAAGAGGTCACGGGCCCGCTCCTCCTCGTTACCCGTGTTCGACTTCATCTTGATAAATGCATGAATGTCTGCATGCCATGGTTCCAGATAAATGGCAAAGGAACCATTGCGACGTCCTCCTTGATTAACATATCGTGCTGTGTTATTGAATACTCGGAGCATAGGCATAATGCCGTCGGATTGACCATTTGTGCCCGCAATAAACGACCCCTCTGCTCGGATATTATGGATACTCAGACCAATGCCTCCTGCATACTTGGAAATCTGAGCACACTCTTTCAGAGTCTCAAAGATACCATCAATGGAATCTTCTTTCATAGTCAGAAGAAAACAAGAGGACATCTGGGGTCGAGGAGTACCAGAATTGAAGAGAGTTGGAGTAGCATGTGTAAATGCCTTTGAACTCATTAGATCATATGTCTCCTTGATTTTGGCAAGTACCTCTGAGTCATCATTTGTATAATGAGGATATGTAGAACGTTGATAATGGATACCTACGGAAACACGGAGCCACATATATTGTGGTGTTTCTACGATAGGCCTTGACTCCTTGTTGCGAGATCTCATCAGATAGGCCCGCTCAAGAGTCTTAAAACCGAAGTAATCTAAGAGATAATCATTTTCATGTCGAATCATGCTGTTCAACGCATATGCATTTGTCTCGATGAAATTCATTACATCTTCAGAAAGAGCGGGAGAATGGACCCCGGTAGCATCTTTAATAGCATATAGGGTTCGCATTGCATCCGTAAATGTGGCTGGTGTAGATTTTTGGCAATTACTCACAATGATTTGGGCGGCGAGGATACCCCAGTCAGGGTGTGTCGTGGAAAAACTAATGGCAATCCGGGCAGCTAACTCATCTAGTTCTGATGTATGAATACCATCGGCAATTTCTGCTAAGACTAGCTGGGCAAGTCTTGTGTAATTAATGGAAAGACCTTTTGCGGCCTTGTGAATCCGGTCAAGAACTTTGTCAAAACTTACCTGTTCTACGGCACCACTGCGTTTAATAACTGTCATTTCGGACATTGTACTTATTTATTGCAGCGGGGCTTTAAAGTCAAGTTTACCCACTAGTTTTAATTCTAATATAATTATAAAATGTTACGACCTGGCCCTGGACTACCTGGACTATCTGGCTTTGGACTACGTAAGAAACAAACCTTGCCAGAATTAGTAGAATCTTTAGGATCATTAACAGGGAAATCCTTAAAGAGTAAGATTAATATGAATTTGAGTCTTGTAAGTACTGCAAGATTTACGGAAGACGAGTTGAGACGTGTACCTACTGATATGGGAGATTCTGCTCTGTTAATTAATATACAAAAGGCATGGTGTTGGATTAATTGTTCAATGCATCTATCTTCTGAAGAAATGACTGCGTTTATTAGTTTAATTAATAATTTTAAACGTAGTCATGAAAGTATCACCAGTATGTTAGCAAATGAAGCGACTGAAGACAATACATTAAGAGATGCATTTGCACAATTTGTAAAACAGCGTATTGAATTAGACAATTTAAAAATAACCCTCCAAGCAAAATATCCAATTAGCGAAGCAAAAGAAGTTGAACCTGTTGCACGTGAAGGAAAAGAGGCAGGTGCCCCATTATGGGCTGAGCCTCTTGCAAACATCTATCATAGTCATGGTGGACAAAACGGAGTTAATACAACTTCATTTATAGAATATTTACAAGATGTACATAAACAGGGAAAATTAACACCTGAAGAAGAACTATCAGTCAATTCAACTCTACGTCTATTTGGACAAACAAAAGAATTAGCTGCACCAGCATTACAAAACTATTTAAAAAAAACAAAAACTGTTATGCCTAATTCTTTTAAAAGAATTTTTAAAGGTGGAAAAAGACGTAATAGAACTCAAAAACGTAGAAAAACTCGCAAAAATAAAAAATTTTAGCTATCAGAATATGTAAAATGCAGTTCCTTAGTCCAGTTCCTTAGTCCAGTTCCTTAGTCCAGTTCCTTAGTCCAGTTCCTCGTACTCAATTACCACTCCTTTCGGAACGGGACTTAGTATGGGTGTTGCCGAGTGTGGGTCACCGCCTTCAAGTGAACTCAGTAGTGTGGGTGTCTGAGGACAAAGGGACGGAGTACTCAGATTCAGTGGAGGACAGGGGGTATGAAGAGTATTGTATCCAGGCAGAGTACTCAGTGGTGCAGGAGGTTGAGGAGTCTGTGACAGATTCAGTGGAGGACAAGGGGTACGAAGAATACTGTATCCTGTCAGAATTCTCAGTGGTGCAGGAGATTGAGTCTGTGACAGATTCAGTGGACAACACTCCCGTATAGCCTCTTTCTGGGCCTCTAGCCGAGCCTCCTTTTGGGCCTCCTTCTGGGACTCCTTGTTAACATCGTACTCAATTGCTGCAGCTGCGAGTTCAGGGTCCAAGTTCCGCCCGTGTCCTGCAAGATTCATGGCAATCTCAAATGCCCTCATACCATGAAATCCCATCTTCTCCTCTCGGCGACGCGTAATTGCATTTTGCTTGCGGGCTTGTTCTAGGTTAGACATGGGTTACTGTTCTTACAGCAACTCCTGATTATGGTTCAATCATGGCCCTACTTGTCAACTTTTTTACTTGGTTTTCGCCAGGTTCAATTCTTTTACCGAAGGTTCAATTCTTTTACACCAGCATTGAGGATATTAATCACAGCCGATATGTTAGAACTTGTAGACTGGAATTCAGTTATAGGAAGATGCATTGAGCGATCATTGTCCATATAAATAACAGGTATGGACCATGTTTTTACTGCAGGATTATATCGTATAAACGTTTCACGAATAGTATATCCGTAATCTATAGACCATTCTGGTTGACCCTGACCTCTTACTAAGAATGGACTATTGAGAAGTGTAACTAATTCAGGAACTTGATCCACTAGAGACATTGGAAATACTTTGTGATAATCAAAATATGCGTCCCGATCTTCTTGGGCCTGATTCTTATGGTTAGAACAAAAATATATTCCGTGTAAATGTTCTACGAGAGCACAACCGACCTTGGGTTCTTTACAATAATAACATATAGGAGGTTGAAATGTTAGACGTCGGGGCATCATTCTGTTCTTTATTAATTCTAAAAAATCTATAAATAAAATAGAAATGTCTTGGGATAATAAAAAACAACAAATTTTTGTGGGTCAAAATAAAGTAATAGATGAATACTTTCGTAATTCTATTAACAAATTGAGTATGGAAGAACTTAAAACAATGATAAATGAACAATATGAGTACTCAGGATATTCAATGCTTAAACCTTCTACTTCATTGCAAAAAATGGTCAAACAATTTCAAAGAACAGCTGGACAACGAAGTGATGAAGATGCAAGACAAGAACTAATAGAAAGGCTACAAAGATATTATAATTCATCTTCCAGTTTTCGAGAAGCATATAAAAGGTCATGCAATAATGATGAACAATGTAAGGCAGAACTTGACAACGTAATTACAACAGTATTACCGGAAGAATCTGATCAAAAACAATATATGAAAGAGATTGAAGATGCACAAGAAGCTGAGTATCGAGCAAGACAAATGAATGCAGGAAATTTCCCTCAATATGGTGGAAAAAAACGTAGCAGACGTAATAAACGTAAACATAGATATACCCGTAGACGCTGATTACGTTGTAACCAAAAAGGCTCTGCGACTTTTTGCACAGCAAAAAGTCACAATGCCTTTGCCTGCTATGCAGGCAAAAAAGGCTCTACCGAGTCTACATTGCAGACCGATAGGCCTTTTTGATTACGTTGTAACCAAAAAGGCTCTACCGAGGATCGAACTCGGATTTTCAGATTCAAAGTCTGACGTCCTAACCATTGGACTATAAAGCCTTTTCCGATGCCGGGAGTTGAACCCGGGTCTTAGCCTTGAAAGGGCCGTATGCTAACCGTTACACCACATCGGATCAACTACCAACACGGCGGGGTAACCCTTGTCAAGTTTTGGCAAGTATACCCTCAAAGTATGGGTCAGAAAAGACCTAAAAAGCAAGGGGTCTGAGGGGGTAAATTCTCGGTGACTGAGAGCCTGCTCTCGTCAACAGAGAATGAACCTAATGAGGTCAGCATGTCCCCTACCAAGAGGAGGAATGAAAGAAAGAAGAACAAATCTGACGTGCCAACGCAACTTTGCCAGTCTGTAATTGAAACATGCGTCTGTCAATATTAGTAACAACTTCGTCATCAATGGAAAAGAAATGAATCTGAACAGACATACGTTGTCCAATACGAACAGCACGTCCACATGCCTGATGAACAACAGCAGGATTCCAATGTTGGGACAGAAAGAGAATACGAGTACAGAACTGTAAATTGAGTCCAGCACCTCCAGCAACAATCTGTACAATAATAACAATATCAGAAGACACAGAAGAAGACGACGATGCTTCAATAATAGCATTCTGAATAGCAAGAGGACCCATACCACCACGAATAGACCAAACTTTGCGTCCAAGAGACGTAGCCAGATCAGAAACCATATCCATTTCAGCCCGAAAATTACAGAAAACAATGGTAGGTTCAGAAGAACGAGCAAGTTCTTGAGAAAAAGCCTGAAACTTAGTGGCAGTACCAGTCCAATCAGGACGAGGAAAACCTTTGAATTTGGTCCTCATACTCTGAATATAAATCTGAGGATGAACAAGAAATTGTTGTATTCTCATATAGACTTCAAGTTTGAGAAGAGCAGAAATCTTGCGACTGTCCATGATAGTGAGAAGATTGTCTGTAAGAGCCCGAAACAACTTAAATTCAGTGGCCGACGGACCAGTAGAAGGAATACTAAGACTGTGACGAATAAAGACAGGAACAGGAGGAACAGACTCACGAAGAAGAGGAACATTGCGAATATCCTCCATGGTACGACGTAACATAATCTCTCCCTCGCCAGAAACCCTAAGCCACGTCTTAAGATTATTCCAATCACGAACTCCGTTTTGGACGGGTGTAGCACTGAGAATCCACCGACAAGAAGCATGAGAAGAAATATCCATAAAGGACTTCCATCTCTTGGTAGCGGGACCATTGCGAATAAGATGACCTTCATCCAAGATGACACGGTCATAGATACCACAATAATCACGAACACGTAAATGTGCGCGATTATATGTGGTGACAACAACATTAAGAGAACAAGAAGAGAGTTCTTGAGTCCATCCCTCGAGAAGTGCAGGAGGACAAATAATCAAGGTCTTGTAAGAGAAAGGAGAATTTTGGATGAGTCCAATAGTCTGGAAAGTCTTGCCGAGACCCATATCATCAGCCAAGATACCACCTCTACAAGCGGAGGCTTGCAAGTCTTCACGGTCTAACATCCATCGGATTCCAGCCTCTTGATGAGGCAGATAGGAAATACCTGCGCGGGGGGGCTTCAGTCCGGGGGTCGGGCCTAAGGGACCCTCCTTACTCACCTCTTTAGGAGACGTAAAAACGGCCTCTGTCACCATTTTTTCTGTCATATCCGAGACGGTCTTGCGAACACCGACCCCCCGAACGGCCTCAGCCAGAATTTCATCGAGGACTTTACGGGCCAAAGCCGAAGCGGAGGCCAAAGCCGAAGCCAAAGCGAAAGACATCCAGTGATTCTTTACACAGGATAAAGGACCGGGGGGCGGGCCCCTATCAATTTCAACTTTTCACCCTTACTTTGAACTAAAAAAGGGACCTAGGGGACGATATGTTAGACCCCCGCAGATCCCTACAACCAAAAAGGGCTAGGGCGACGATATGTTAGACCCCCGCAGATCCTACAACCAAAAAGGGCTAGGGGCGACGATATGTTAGACCCCCGCAGATCCCTACAACCAAAAATCTGTTTTCTTTGTGTCTTTTTGTGTCTTATTTGATTTTTGATTTTTGATTTTACGTGTAGTCTTTAGACAATAGACCTGATGGTGTTAAGCTTGGTCCAAACCCCGTCCCTGGCAAACTCAACGGACTTCCAAGGATTGGGAGGCTTCTTGTCAGCTGGAATGCGACCATCGCGTTGGAACTCAGCAAACTCATGAGCGAGCCATGCATTGACGTTCTTCCAGGTCCGCCCGTCCATGCTACAGACATTGCCAGAATACATCCCATTGGCCGTGAGAAGGCTGTCCCCAATCTTGGTAGTCCACCGAAGAGGGGCATTAAGAGGAACGAGACTCCAGTCAGCAATGTACTTGCGGGGGCTTGCCCTTTGTGGCCCAACCACTTCCACTTCCTCTTCCTCCTCAGGATTGAAGATTTGTACCGGACCACGTGTAATCCGACGAATGGTGACACAGAGAGATGCCTTGGTCTCAACATCCCTGGAGGTGATCTTTACGGATTCGTCGGGGGCAATGACCTCCAGAATGGAGAAAAGACCATCCTTGGAAATCTGGCGACGCTGAGACAGAGTCTCAATGTCGAGATCACACTCACCTCTGGCGAAACGCATGAGCTCAGACTTGGGAACAATTGGGGCCTTGGGCAGATGTCCCTCCTGTTTAGCCGTCATGGGACGGCCATCAGAGAAGAACTTGAAACTTCCCGCGAGTAACCTCTTGGTAAACCAGGGCCCGCCGACAATGTGGGAGGATTCAGGCATGAGATCCAGAGACTCATCCACACGTCCATGCCAATCGGACTCCTTCCATTCACGGCGACAACAGGTGGCACACAGACCATTGCCTTCAACAACAGCAAAGCCGGCACACTGGAAGGCGGAATAGATGAAGGGCTGGAAATGCCGGTTGACATGCTCATCAGAAGTCCTGCGGGCCTTGCATGCCTGCGGACTCATGTCGATGTCACGGGGGTGATAGGACTCAATGTCAATGATCGTGGTCATGGCTATAGGAATTACTGTCGTCAGCAACCGCCTGGTAAACAAAAAACCAAATACTGCCGGTTCAACTTTTTCATGGCCTGATCAAGGCCGACCTGGGGCTGATCTTAGTTGACCTGCCAGTTTCACTGGCGTCACTAAGATCAAGTGACCTATGTTAGATCCGAGAAGACCATTACTCTCCTACGGAGAGTCCGTATTCAGAGACGGAACGTCTCTGTGTCGTTCTTAGTTGACCTGCCAGTTTCACTGGCGTCACTAAGAACTTAGGAGAGTCCGTACTCTGTTGACGGTTTACCGTCACAGAGTACTTAACCAAAAAGGTTTTTTGTCTTTGTCTTTTTGTTTTTTGTTTTTTGTCTTTGTCTTTGTTGGCCTAGAGGTCGTCCAAGTTCACCTCTATCTCTCCCTCCTCTGCGAGGAACTTGGACACGGCCTCTGCCTCAGCCTCTGCCTCCAGCTGAGCCTTTAACTCTGCCTTTGCCCGCCCCACTAAATCCCCACCCAAGGCCTTTGCCTCTGCCTCTGCAGCGGCCTCTGCCTCCCCCTCAAACACAAACCCATCGTCGTGTTCCTCTTCCTTGAAGAAGGTGGGCTTGAAGGTGACACGCCCCTCCTTGATGATTCTGCTGGCGAACTCAGAGGAGATCCGGGCGGTGGGGGCCGGGTCAATCCCAAGCTTCTGGACGGCCAGCAACAGATTCTGGGCGCGGGCCAGGTGGCCAGCACAGAGGGAGGCCGTGATCATCCCCCCGTTGACGACAGCATAGGACCCAGCAGTGATACAGGCCTCGATGTGGGTCTTGTGACTGCTGTTGATGGTGATACAGCCGGCGATGGGATACCGGCCAATCTCACCCATCATGTGCTGGACCTCCCACCGGCCCTCGCCCAGAGGACGCATACAGCGGACCAGAGTGAGGCCATCCACGAGGATCCTGTGGCGGAGGAGCTGGAGATACTCCTCTGCATTGTCCCAGTTGTTCTCAGTGGCCCGCTTGTCCTTCTTGCTCATGTTCTTGCCCCCCGCCTTTTGCGCCGGCCCCTTGCTCTTCTTCTCCTGCGTGTGCGTATTGTGTGCCGGCATTCTGAAAGGCTATAGACGCTGATGAAGTTACTGTTCTTACAGCAACCCCCCACACTACCGAAAATGGGGCCGTCTGTCTTGTCAACTTTTTTTCACGTCGAGACAGGAGGAGACAGCTATGTTAGAACCAGACGGCCCTTTAAGAGTCCGTACTCTGTTGACGGTTTACCGTCACTAAGAACTTAGGAGAGTCCGTAGGAGAGTCGTTCTTAGTTGACCTGCCAGTTTCACTGGCGTCACTAAGAACTTACCAAAAAGGTTTTTTTCTTTTTCTTTTTTTGTTTCTTTTCTTTGTTTTTCTGATTTTTGTTTTACAAGTTTAAGGAAATTTACTCCAGGACCTCGGTCTCCAGGACCTCGTCAGCGTCGCAGTCCAGGCCAGGATTCTCAATGGTGCCGGTCAGACGGCCCAGATAGTCGCCGGGCTCCTGGGTGACCTCGTTGAGCTCGTAGACGTTGCCGTTCTTGTGGACACGGAGCTCACCGTCAATGAGGCACATGAGATAGCCACCGTCCACGGGCTCTGCGGTCTCTGCTATTGCTGGCAGAGCTCCACCCGTGGCCTTGACCTCCTTAGCCTCCTTGGGCTTCTTGGCCTCCTTGGGCTCCTTGGGCTTCTTGGTAGCCTTCTCAGCCTCCTTGGCCTCCTTCTTGGCCTCCTTCTCAGCCTCCTTCAGAGCCTTCTTGGCCTCCTTCTCAGCCTCCTTCAGAGCCTTCTTCTCAGCCTTCTCAGCCTGGGCCTCTGGAGAGGCGCTCTTGGACTTGGACTTGGACGTGCCGGTCCAGGTGACGTCGGCGAACCACGCCGTGCCGGGCATGTGGACGCTCTTGGTGAGGCTCTCGTCGTCGGCGGGGTCCTCGTCAATGCGCCCATTCCAGCCGGATTTCCAGTCGGGCTTGTCGAGATACTTGACGAGACGCCCGGCACAGAGTGCACAGAACGGCTCATCATCCACGGGCTTCTTGGAGCACTGCTTCTCGTGGTACACGGCCTTGGTCCAGCGGGCGTCCGGGTCGGCAATGAGACGGGCCATGCACAGATCCGGATTGATGGGGACCTGGAGCTTGTAGATATCCAGATCCGGAGCCTCGCCCTGGGGCTCCACCTCAGCCTTTGCCGGCTTCGCCTTCTTCTCCTTCTTGACCTCGCCCTTGTCCTCGCCCTCAGGAGCCTTCTCCTTCTTGGGCCGGCCGGGGCCCTTCTTGGCCAACTGCTCCGCCTGGCCGGCTATCTGCTCCTTCAGGCGGATCACCTCCTGCTGGAGGGCCTCCATGGCCGTCATGGGAGCCATCTCCTGCCGGATCGCCTTTACCTGGGCCTCCACCTCTGCAATGCGGGTCTGTGTTGCACTAGACATTCTGAAGACTGTAGACGCTGATGAAGTTACTGTTCTTACAGCAACCCCCCACACTACCGAAAACTTGGCCGTCCCTCTTGTCAACTTTTTTTTATGGTTGACCACACCGGACCCAATCAGACAGATGGTCAAGTACTGGTCGGCCACCGGTCGGTCAAGACGGCCAAGACGGTCAAGTTGCAGGCCTACGCTCATACCCAAACCTAAGACGGGGGGTGGTCAAGTGTAAAAAAAAGTTGACGCATAGATGGCCAGGTTTGGGGTATTCAGAACTACCGGTTGCCATGGGGGCCACGGTGGCTAAGCCGGCGTAGAAGAGTTGCTCAGTAGGATTAAAAGACCTCAAGCTCCTAACTATGCGCCGGCGGGGGTATCTATGTGAACGTATTCTGGGCCAGAAGTCCGATACGCCTCTGAATCTACAGCACAGCCGTGCCGTGGACGACGCAGGGATCCGTGCAGTGCGCGGGTTATTCCTTACGATACCAACAGTGGGACGATTCCTCCCCACTGGCTCTGGTCCCCGCAAGGGGGCCAGAGCTGAACAAATTGGACGACGCGGACTCTTGCGCCCGGTGGGTACCTAGAACGGCCCAACCGAAGAGTTTCCCCCCCTGTTAACGGTCTGATGAGCCACGGCAGGGGAATGAATTGTAAAGACATTGCAGAACAGCCAACCCAACCCATTCAACATTCATCATTCAACTCTTATGGAACTGACAACACTGTAGAGACCCTGAACTTTTCCTTTGCAGATGCCATCTGGCCGGACGAGCTGGCCCGCCTGGACCACCTGGCCCGGAGCGTGGACTCGCTGTCCCCCGCCCAGCGGACGGCATATCTTGCAGAGAAGGCCTCCGAGGCAGAGAGGGCCCGCGCCGAGACGCGGGCTCTCATGGCCCGCATCTCAGCGGAGACCAAGCCCCGGCAGGACGACGACGTAGGTTCCCTCAAGAGCATGCATCTCCTCGCCCGCATGGCGGAGATCGAGCGCTCGGAGGCTACCTGGGCACGGGGCAACGCCCTAGAGGACGGTCTGTGGGATCTGCCCTGTGCCCGCTTCCTGGACTGCCATTACAATGGAGGCTATGACTGCTCGGCCATGCCAGAGCACGACTATGCCACCTTTATGCGCTACCTGTACGCCAACGGGTTTGACGCAGTGGCTCACGGGCACCGGCAGAAAGTGTATGCCGTCTGGGCAGACCTCCCGCCTGGACGCATCTGGGTCAACACCAAGCCCCCTCCACCGGTGGGCGTCCAGCGGTTCTGCGTCAAGTGCCCGGCGGGCCAGCCGGCAGAGGGGTGCCAGTACGTGCACGGGAACACCATTTCCCGGATCAATGAGCCCTGCCGGTTCGCTGAGAAGTGCTCTGGCCCCAAGAGGGCGTCCTGCATCCGCATGCACCCTGGCGAGACGTGGAGCGCGGACCTGGTGATCCGGAGGGCCCCTCTGTCCATGCCAGAGCTCCCCCTACTGCAGTCGCTACCTGTGGTCCCTATTGTCCCTGAGATCATGGAGCCTGCCATCTGTTGCCACGGCAATTCCTGCCGGAAGGTCATCCTGCCAGGGGTTCCGCTGGGTCCACCCAGGGTGACCAAGGAGCCCGCCGTCCAGAAGCTGAAGTGCCCGCTAGGATGTCTCTGCCAGTGCTGTTTCTTCTGCACACGGGAGGTGTGCCACGGGCGCTGTGGCGTGGAGCACGCGAGGACTAGCCCCAGAGGACTTGGCATCACCACCAAGGCTCCAGGGGGCTGGCACTAAAAAGACAAAAACAAAAACAAAAAGACAAAAAACCAAAAACAAAAAACATTTTTGGTTATCTGTTTGGGTCCCTAGGGTCCCTAGGGGCCCTAGGCCCTGGTTGGGACGGCACCCCGAAAAAAAGTTGACAACCCGTGACACAGAGTAGTGTAGGTAGCGGTCGGCATTGCAGGGTGCCATGAGAGGGGGAATGACTGCCGAGGATGCCCCAGAAGGGTCCGTGGAACCTGTCGCGAAACGCCAGGCTGTATGGCCCGGAGAGGACTCTGACGTCTGACGTCACCTCTCTGGGTCATGCCCGCGCCAATTGGAATATCGCGAAGAGCCAGTCCTGGGGGGTAAAGACCCAAGGACATTGCTGAACCACTGGGAGTCCGCCATCCGGGCCGACTTTGGGGATGCATAGGAGGGTGGCGGCCGCCACAACTCTGAACCACAGTGGCGGTGCCACTGTGGTAAGGACGTCAGACGCCACGTGAGGGTGACATCGGGAGCGGAACTCTTCAAACAGAGGTCTTGTTTGGGCATATCCTTCGGGCCGTGTCCTTAATCGCTCAGACAACTAGGCGCACCCTCAACCGAGGGAGCGTTATAGAGACTGGGATTCCGGAGCTGACGACTGGTGGGCGCGCAGAGGTAGGGGCGCTCATCGGGGGATCAAGGGAACAGGCAACCCTCCCCCTACATCAACGGTTATAGACGGCTTTTAAACGGACGTGTCGCCTGCCAGCCGGCAGGAGAGCCTCTCCCGCCAGGGAGGCAGAAAAGGACGGACACGACGAACCGGCGCGAGGTAGGGGCGCAGGTGGAAGGACATTTATATAAATACGGACGTGCCAACGCCTGAAACATAGGCAAAGTGGAGGGCATGACGCTGACGGTGCGAGACGGGGCACCAGTGCTGGAAGGACAGGGACAAAATGCCATTGGCATCTAAGGAGCGCCGGAGCTCCTGTCTCGGATAAGTACATGTGGGCTTACGCTTCTTCGGCCCAGAGTTGTTTGCTCTGGACGGTGGACGTGCTTGAGAGCATGACAGGTCGGCGCGAGGTAGGGGCGCCGGTCAAATCTTTCATTTCTGGACTTGAGATCCAAGGGGGTCTTCGGGTGATGGAGGAAGGGCCACAGACCCTGGGTTCGTTCCCAGGTGGTTGGCTAGATGTATCGGACGTGCAGAGTCAGTAGCCGTGCGTGCACGGTGAAATGAAGTTCTGACATGACATTCCGCCCCCAGGGTTTAAGGAGTGTGTGTGAGCAGAGCGGTTGAGCACGACGGGTGTGTGCGAATGGTTGGTGCACACATCTCGGCTGGTGCCTAGGCATCAGCATGAGTGGAAAGGAGCTAGGGGAGGCTCTGTGGACATTGGGCAACGACAGCGCGAGAGATCCAAAGCGGACGAAGCGTGCGGACGTGTTGGACGAGGTTAAGCCTAGGCTTAGCTGGGGAAGGTCATTAGACTCGCGGAGAGTTGGAGGACACGACGTGGGCGGGTTTGTTAATCCAACCCTTAAATGGGAAGCCCGGCTGTGCGAGGAGGGGTCATTACCCCGTAGGGGCATAGCGAACAACCAAACGGCCGGTTGGAAGAGCACCCGCTCTTTTTGGCTCTGAATACGGACCCTGTCAAAAAAAATTGACACATTAACACGTTACAGGAGGAACTCTAATCTTTTGGTTTGAGCCCAAGAATACGCTGGAGGGCAAACATGGAGTATCGCCTATTGTTTGGTGGTCTCTGGCCTAACGCCTCTACCTCCTCTGCGGTCACATTACCGGTGTCGACTTCACCTGCTAGGGCTTCACCGGTTAGGGCTTCACCGGTTAGGGCTTCACCGGTTAGGGCTTCACCCGTTAGGGCTTCACCGGTTAGGGCTTCACCGGTTAGGGCTTCACCCGTTAGGGCTTCACCCGTTAGGGCTTCGCCGGTTAGGCCAGCTACCATCTTGTCCAAGGCCACCTTCGACGGCACGCCCTCAATAGCCAGAATGTAGAGGGAATTCAGGTGGTCGTGCTCACCATCTGCCATGACAGCCCTCAGAGAGCCCAGGTCACATGGCCACTCTGTTTCCACGTAGTCCTTGTCTTGGTCAACATGCCAGCGCCAGACAGCATAGTTCAACTGCATCTGGTAATCCATGGCCTTCCGGACCTCCTTGAGAAGCCTCTTCAGTGCCAGTTGCTCGTCTGGAGAGGCCTTGCTCATAGCCAGCTTGAACTTATCCATGTTAGTAGGCCAGGTCATTCTTGAATCGTTGTCTTCAACGACCCCACTTATCTTAAGGTGGCCTATCACCTTCAACTTTTCATTAAAACATGATGGGTCGGGCGGTCACCCATGATGTATTGGGACTTGAGATTGAAGACAATCACATGTTTATAGTCGTGGAGCCTTTGCTCCCAATACATTCTCCTCCTTCACCTTCTGTAAGCCCCCAAAGGAAGCCAGACTCAATCATGGACATGGCCCGGCGCCCGGCGGATCGTCTCTTGAGTAATGCAGAAGAGGGCTTTTCAGACATCTTTTATGTGCCAGTAAAAGTTGAAAATGCCCTGGCACCGGCATTCATGGCAGGGGTTGCTGTAAGAACAGTAATTAGACCAAAATGACCGAGCTTTATAAGCTTTGGAGCGCAATTCAGGCGGTTACCGGTGACGAGGGGTCGGCAATGGAGATGGGTCCGGAGATGTATGCACTAATGGAGCATCTGGAGGAGGGACTGAATAGCATCCTCCAGGTTCAACAGAGATTGCCACCTTCACCACCACCTTCACCTCCTCCCACACCTTTACTTGCAGGACCTGTAGGAGGTGCCTTAGGACCCTTCAGTGCAACATCTGACGAGGATCTGCAGGTCATTGTGTCCGCTGCAAATGCAAAGGCAAAGGCAAAGGCCAAGAAACCCCGTCCACACTACAACCACCACTACTGGCCTTCACCTATCCCACAGGTCCTTGCACGGGAAATGTCTGGTCGTCATCTCATCTACGAGGATGCTCTCAAGTATCTGGCCATGCGGACAGGCAAGACCGTAGAGGACTTTCTCATGCTCACCAAGCGGGATTACTTGGAAAAATTCGGTCACTTGATCAATATCCACGGCGCTGCCAAGCGCTGTGGTCGCCGTTGGGCCTACACCGTGTGGTAAAAAAGGTGACGGCTAAGACGTCGTGTACCCCACAATCAGAGGAGGGCTGTAAGAACAGTTCACCATGTACGGCATTAAGGACACCGAGCCCTGCTCTTTGGATAACGAGGTGCTGAAGATGATTCTGCGAGACCGCCAAAGCAGATGGTCACTGGATTACTGGCGGAACACGGAATCAACTGGATTTGACTTGGCTCTGCACCGGGCCGAGAGGACGTTGGAGGAGAAGGGACACATCTTGGCGGTAGCTACTCAGGCCCGTAAGGATGCCCAGACCAACTATGAGTCTCGGCGTAAGACTCTGGCCTCTATCATAGCAGAGGCCAAGAAACAGGGCACCCCTGCCCAGATCCGTGCTGAAAAGGAGTTGGAGAAGGCGGAGAAGGAGCTGGAAGAGGCGGAGAGGGCAGAGACGTTTCAGGAGTACTCGTACACAGTTCTGGAAGAGAAATCGGACATCCATGACCTCAAGATGAAGCAGTTCATGGAACGCTACCGGAATCGGTCTTTCCGTCGTATCCGTAACAAACTCCAGCGGGACGGAGACGTAGACTACGTGCGCCAGGCCATAACCTGGACCTGTCAGTACACAGAGAGCTGGCATGACATAGCCCCGCCGGCCTTTGCTCTTTCAGTGGAATCTCCGAGGTACGAGGAACAGGACTAAACACACAAACACAAACACAAATCACAAATCACAAAAACCCAAAAACAAAAACACTTTTTGGTGCCGGTGAAAAGGTGAAATGGTGGGGGCCACCCTAAGGTTGGTGGAATTCCGTTGAAGACAACAGATACCAGAATGGATTACATGGAGTCATACGCTCGCCAGGAGGCTCAGAAGGCATATGACGCGGTCTATGCCAAGACGATGGCCAAGTTGCAGAAGGAGGCTGTACGTCAGGCCAAACAAGCGTCTAAGCCAAAGCCACCAAAGGTTCAGGTCCAGCCTTATCCTCAGCAATGGCCTCAAGGGCAATGGCCCCAGCCTTATCCTCAGCCTCAGCCTCAGCAAGGGCCTCAAGGGCAATGGCCTCAAGGGCAATGGCCCCAGCCATTCTACAATGAGCCCCCCGTGTTCCACCAGTTACATTAGAACCACAACACTGCAATAAGCAACAACAAGAGCTCCAACAATGAGACCATAGAGGTTGACACACTTTGTAACAAACTCTATGTTGTCTTCAATAGAACTAACAGGAACCTCAATGTCATCTTCATCCTCCGGTAAAGGATCTGCACTGCGAAGAGCCTCAAATGGACTATGATCCCACAAGGTTCTTACAGTGAGACCATTGGAAAGTGGCTCATCCAGAAATCCCAAAACCATATTTTTGGTTTCGTCATTAAAGGGACAAGATAGATTCTGAAGATGATTAGCACAAATACCGTAACAGACTTGTGCAATATCCCGGGCTCCCCAGAATCCATCAGAAAAACCAACAAATTGCCGTACAATCTTATACATACGAATACTTCCGGTGCACGGTGTCAAAGAGGAAATATCAATATCTTCAGCAATGAGATGGTCTACAGTGACAGTCATTTTGGATCCACATAGCCAATTACGAAGCTCTGTAAGAATATAGGACCGCATTTCATTACGGGTAAGAGTAGTCTTAGGCAAAGTAAAACTACCTCCGGCACAAATCAAGGACATTGTATCAAGAGTCATTATCACACTTGTGAACTCACACCCCGGGTTCACCTTTTAACTTTTTGACCCATGTCTGCGTTAAAATAATCTACGGATCTAGTAGAAATGGCTGGTCTAACTTCTTTAACTTCTAGTTCCGGAGTTATGGAGGGTGGCTCTCGCAGGAAGAATAGAAGTCGTAAGCAGAAGCAGAGCCGTAAGCAGAGGCAGAGCCGTAGACAGAGACAGAGCCGTAGACAGAGACAGAGTCGTAGACATTAAATCATAATCATAATCATAATCATAATATTGTTATAGAATCAATTCTATAACAATAGTATTATAAAGTCACAGTCTACATAGAATATGTCTTATTAAGAGTCTCATAAGTATGAGAATTAACTACTTCGGTAAGTTCAAAAGTCATGGACCAATCAACCGTTGTTAGACGTACAGGAACACCAAATGGATCTAACAGTTTGATTCTAAGTTGACTAATATTAGTCGGAGCAAGAAAAGTATATTCTTTCCAGACATCATTAGAATTATCATCATAGTCAATATTGAATCCATTATTCTTAAGAATAATTTTGGCAAATGCTGAAATAGATGCATTACCCGAGACTCTATGACGAATATTATCAAGAAGGTCAGGACATTGTAATTGCATAAGATAATATGTATTTTGGGTCACGAGAGGAGAAGCATAAGCAGTAATAGACTTATTGGAAGAGACAATCTGTCTCATGGATTGAACTGTTACATCATCCGAAAAAGGAACTCTGAAACCGAGAAAATATCCGAGTCCCCAATGTGTCTTTCTGGAACAGACATTAATATCATTGGCCCCAAACAACAAAGTAAAGTCTTTATTACTGTTGATTGTAAGTTTACCAGAGATTGGATCAACAGAACCAGTATATCCGGAACTAACTGTATTGAATAAGGAGATTAGCTTAGCCACCAAAGAATCGGCCGAATAATTACCTTCAGGAATGGTGACACTGTAAGTACCAGTATCTATAAGAGTACATGTACAATTACCTTTTTCTAAAGAAAAGGTATATTCTACGGGAGGAATTTCGATACTAGAAAGACGTATTCTCATAACATTTTTAATAGGTTCCGGAAGACGAATCATGAAATCACTAGTATCAGGAGGATTACCATAATTCTGGTCAGCAAATCGGCTGTCGATAGACAAAGAAAATATTTTAAACCGAGAAGACTGAACAAGTTCTTGCATTACTATAGAACCCGAATTTATACAATGGACTGGGCCGATTGAAGAAGAAGATCAAGGACTTCGGGTGGAAAGGAAACAGATAATCCTTGAATTGTTTGTTTGAGAGACGGACGATAAGAGTCAAAGGAGGGAATAGATGTTAGAATCTGTTTATTTATTCGTTGATTAACGTCATTATGTAAAATAAAGAACCAATTGACAATAGAAACAGGATTGGTAGTATCCATAGGATGAGATTGTAAATAGGCAGTAAAATGTTCTCTGCAGATGACACAAGGAATATCAGTAGTGAGACGAGTCAAAATAGTATTCCATAAATCGAGACGAGTACTAAATTCAGCCAGAGTATGGAGAACAATCCACATACTAGGTCCCCATACAGTAGTTTCGGGATCATATCTTGGTTGGACTGGTACAGGTACAGGTACAGGTACAGGTTGTTGGACTTGTCCTCTCTGGAATCGATGCAATCGTGGATTAAAATTTTGATTAATACCGGTATTGAATCTTTGTACAGGCCCCTGTACTTGTACAAGTACAGGTGTAGGATCAGCTACAGCTCTTCCTTGTACAGGTTGAGTAACACGTCCAGCAACACGTCCTACAGCATAACCTCTAATACCTCTATTACAACCACACATCCCTATAATGGCGTTTAAAAAAGGTGACAAACCTAACTCAACCTAGTACTATGTTAGGGTGTTGAAGACGATGCCTAAGATCACTAAGATTCCTTTCATCATCGAGTGCGACAATAAGGCAATGGCCCGTAACATGGAGAAGCCACCTAGTGACAGACTGAGGGTGGTAGGGCGTCATTTACCTGGAATCCGGTGTGAGACCTGTTCTGATGAGAAGTATGTCTACAAGACAGTCTTCTTCGGGGGGACCAGAGAGTACACAGACGATGAAGGCTGGCAACCTGTGACAAGAAGGAGAATGCGTTGGCGAGGCTCACAGGAGGCTGAGAGCTCTTGGACATAGACCTACAATCAAAATCAAAACATAATCTACTACAAAATCATTTTTGGTTTTATATTTTTGTATACAAATAGTAGGATGCCTAATTATACTAGTCCAGTAGCGCATGATAAAGAAACTATCAATACATTAAAGGAACTTGTTGGAACAAGAAATTTAGCTAAAGCCCTTGTTGCGTATGATTCATTCGTATCAGATAATAATTTATCTGGACTTACTGAAGCCCAAAAAATAGGTATATTTACGGATTGTATGGAAGATTCTGATGTACAGGCCTGTTATAGTACAGAAATACCAAAAGTACAAGGATCAACAGAAAGATTTAATGAACTTTTGAAAAATACCCCTATGACTCCGCGTACTCCATCCCCATCTCCAGCCCCACCACAAAATTATACGTATACAGACACTTTAAAACAAAACACGTTGAACATGTTTGGTCCTCTCCCCCAACATTCCTTAGATCGCAATCATCCAATGACCCGTGAGGAAAGAGAAACATATGATCGCAGACAAAAAGAGGCTGTAGAGTATGTTAAATCCCAAGGTGGCCCCAGGGCATCCGGTTGGTTTAGTGGAATGTTTTCAGGTGGATATAGAAAGACAAGACATCGTAAGAATCGTAGAACTAACAGGAGAAAGAATAAGAGTCGCAGGGCTTAAAGAGTTACAAGGTCAAAAGACCATCAATGACATATCTAACACATCTTCAAGATACAGCATATGCAATACAATCTGCATATACTATATCTTTGCCAAAAATTACAGTTCCTGAGTTATTTTTTGCAGTAGTCTTGAGAAGTCTGGATCCCAAAAGAGTAACAATGAATGGATTAGACAATATGTTAGACGTATTATTTAATCATCCTGATATGTTACCTCTTCTAACAGATCTGTCTTATCAAGATAGACTCAAAAACGAAACTCCCAAGGCAATACAAAAATACTGGGTCCACATAATAATTCCTGCATGGAATCATCATATACAACTTCAAGAAGTTAAAAGGAATAGTCGTCAAAACATTTCTTGCACGTCCACGCTGGAGGTGTAGAGTCGCCCTTACATATGATTTTTAATGTATCACAATTCTTACATATAATATATCTAGGAATTCTAATTCGTAGAGGTTCTCCAGGTTTAGAAGGAAGAGTAGCCTTGTTTGAACGAGGAACAGGGGGAACAGAAAGTTTTGTAGGGCATAGCCATGAATACATGCTATTAATTCAGTATAAAATTACAGTATATCAACTTTTAAGGGTAAATTTGAAGATATCATCCATTAATACTATTTAGTAATGCTCCGTTTAAAAGATCTTGATCCTCTGTATCAAACAGTAACAGAGGATGAAGGTATTCTAATAGCAAATCTGGGAGCTCTTTGTTGGCAGACTTGCAAAAAGGAATTATTTACCCATTGGTCCACGGAAGAGGAGGCTACAAAGGCCGATGGATGGAAAGAGGTAGGCAAACAGATAATGTTAGATTCTTTAAAAGGAAAATTGGAAGAAGGAATTCAGACAAAACTTCTTTTAACAGAATCTGAATATAAATTATCACAAATAAAAGAGGGCCTGGAAGGAGAAATAGAACGGCGAACCAAGGAGCGTTTAGAAACACTAAGTCTAACTCTTGAATTACAAAAAGTGGTTCCTCTCCAACAACGACTAAGTGTTCTAGAAAGCAAAGAAGAATTATTGGGATTTATGAAAAATCAGATTGACTTACAAAATGAATCCATAAAAACAAAAGAAAAGGAGCTAATAATTCTCCAGGCAACATTAGACCAATTAAAATCTACAACTAAGAGCAGTCATGCAATAGGAAAAATCGGAGAGGCCACCGTATTTAGCATGTTAGAGGAATATATTATTCCAGAGTTTCCTTTTTCTCGTGTAGAAGACAAGACAGGAGTGAGTCATGCTGCGGATTTTCACGTGTGGTTAATGCCGTGCCCCAACAAAACGGTAAAAATCTTGATTGATGCAAAAAAATACAAGACAAATGTGAAAATGTCTGAAATTCAGAAATTACATTCAGATGTGGATGCGGATTCAGAGGCAACGGGGGGCCTGATGATCTCATTAGATTCTGGAATGTGTAATTTCAAACAATTTGAGATTGGAAAATCTCCCAAGAACAAATTAATTATGTACGTAACAATGGAAAATATGGATCCAACCGAGCAAGTAAATGTATTAATTCGGGCTCTTCGAGTCTTATCTTCAATAGCAGCGGTAAATGATATAGAACAACAGCGTTCAATGTTAGAAAATATCGAAATCTTTGTTTCAGAAATTGATAAAAGCGTAAAAGACATGGATCGATGCATAACTTCACAGCAAAAAGCATTAGATTTAATGCGTGGAACCAAAGAAAAGTTATTTACACGTCTAGATACATTCAAAAATGGGACAATTTTATTAAATGTAGAAGAAGAATTAGTTTCTGAAACAATAAAATGCAAGGCAATCAAGGCGGATGGATTACGGTGTTCATATAGTCCTGTTTCAGGATATGAATACTGCAAAAGACACATGTAACCAAAAACACCGACTGTGGGGGTCGAACCCACGACTGTGAGGTCGCTACTCCGAAGAGTTAAAAGCCTCACGCTCTACCACTGAGCTAAGCCGGTTTTTAGCGGAACCTGGTTTCGATCCAGGGACTTCTGGGTTTCACCCGCAAGGGTTATGGGCCCAGCGCAATTCCTCTTTGCTATCCCGCTGCACTTACCCTACGTGGCCTGCAAGGGGTGTCACCTTTTTAAAGGGTGGGGTCAAACAGTAAAAATTGCGAGAAGCCTAAAATTGGGGTATTTTTCAATAAAAGACCGGGCTCTCTCGAGGGCAAATTGGTGATTCAGAAGAGGAAATATAGCCCCTATGTGTCATGGCTCTGAGACCTTTGAATACCAGATCGGCCCATTCCGTATCAAGAAGGGCCCATATGGGTTGTATATGTTCAAGGCATTGAAGAAGGAAAGTTTAAATAGAGGATGTGCCGGCCTGACAGAATACACCAGGAGGACATACAATAGGAATCTCAGTCTTTTCAGGACAATAATATCCCTGTGGACATATGATGGGTGGCGACACTCCACCTGTCCCAGATACGCAATAATATCCTGCAGGGCATGGTTCTTGACATGATTTAGTAGATGCCTCATTGCATACACATCCTGCATCACAATTACCACTGCATTTTGGACTAGTCAGTTTAGGTTCAGAACCATATGTTCCGCCAGGGCAAGGATACGCTTTGGCTCCACCTGAAGCAGTGGGACACCAATATCCAGGAGTACATGATAATGCCCGAGAATCGGTTTGAAAAGTCTCTGTGGAATATATATGCAGAAATCCTACAAAGAGGCATAATAATACAGCAATTCCTAATGCAACATAATTCCGTTTCATCCTTACTATTTTAAGATATTTTTATGGGCCCTTTAACATAAGTGTCGAATACGGGGATCCTTTAGTGAAATGGCGATAAAGATACATCAAAAATATCCGCAACGCGGAGGGTCTGCTTTAGTGACGTAAATGTCCGTTTTGTGACGGTAAGCTGATTTTTTGAGCACCTTCGGTGCCGGGCCTTCGGCCCGGCAATGGGGGGGTACATGGGGTCTAAATTAGTGACGTAGAAATGATGAAATTGCTACGGAATCCTATAGTAACTACTATAGGAACTTTTTTTGTGGCCTGAAATTTGGGTCTTTTTCCCGTCTTCAGTAATT
>Ga0214923_10000302_pt1 | contig 75371 bp, 62 predicted proteins | sample LL1510_MetaG_FD_177993 | JGI IMG/M metagenome (GOLD analysis project Ga0214923, IMG submission 177993) | Freshwater microbial communities from Lake Lanier, Atlanta, Georgia, United States - LL-1510 | ecosystem: Environmental > Aquatic > Freshwater > Lake | place: USA: Georgia | collected...
GGACACAGCCATCACAGGTAGGGACACAGCCATCACAGACAGCGATCGGGTCATGACAGGCAGCGACACCATCAGTCTTTGTATCCGCAAAGCAGGACTGCTCAGCACGATTCAGGACCAGGGGCGACCCAACAGGGCTCATTGGGCGCTGTCGCGCGGTGGGGCAGCAGACCCGATGGCCGCACGCCTTGCCAATCTCCTCGTCGGCAACCACCCAGATGAAGCCGTCATTGAGCTTACCGGGCCGGGACCACAAATCGCAAACCCCTGTGATCTCTGGCTTGCCAGCTACGGCGCAGAACACGAAGTGGTGCTTCAAGAGCTCGCAGGTCGTCCCTTGCGCAAGACCATGACTTTGCCCTCGCATCGCCCGGTCTTTATACCGGCGGGAAGTCTTCTTCAGTGGCGTGCGCCGCGGCGGGGATGGCGCAGCTGGATTGCCATCGCCGGCGGTCTCAAGACCCCAAGCGTCCTGGGTAGTCGTAGCGCCCACCTGGCATCGGGTATTGGCGGCAGGCGGCTCCAAGCCCAAGACCGAGTCGAACTTCATCCCGACGTGGCGCGAATCAGCGCAGAGCGCTCACTTGCCGCACTGGGCGCCGAACTCGGCCAGCGCGCTGCAAGACACGGCGAGTGTGCATGGCCGCGCTGGCGCATCGCCTCAACGATTCCTGACGGCTGGCCCTTGCTCGACTTACCGGTGCTGCAAGGCCGACATTGGCCGGCCCTGGTTGAAGAAGCGAGGCAAGCGCTCGTGGACCAGATCTGGACGGTGAGCCCCCAAAGTAATCGTCAAGGGCTAAGACTCGAGACAAGCGCAAAGGGGGAGGCTTTGAATACCTCGGGCCTGCCGCTGCTCGCGAGCGAAGCGGTGCATCTTGGAACGGTGCAACTACCGCCTGCAGGACTGCCTGTGATTTTGATGGGCGAACATCAAACCACCGGAGGCTATCCCCGTGTGCTGGAAGTGGCAAGCGCAGCCTACCCCATGCTTGCCCAGGCCGCAGCAGGCAGCCTGATTCAGTTTCACTTGATTTCGCTCGAGGAGGCTGATCGAATGTCACACGCCATACAACGCCTCCAAGTCCGTGTGGAACAAGCCTTACAGACAAAATTCGGTCAAACCTTTCATGAGATGGAGCCCAGATGATGATCCAGAACACACCATGCCTGATCGATCTGAATGCAGACATGGGCGAAAGCTTTGGCCCCTGGACCATGGGGCAGGACGAAGCCCTGATGCCGCTCATCAGCTCAGCAAACATTGCCTGCGGATTTCATGCAGGCGACCCCTCGACCATCCGATCAACAGTCAACCTGGCGGCAAGGCAGGGCGTGGCCATCGGCGCGCATCCTGGTTTGCCCGATTTACAGGGCTTTGGCCGGCGTACGATGAGCCTTAGCCCCGATGAAGCCTACGAACTTGTGCTTTATCAGGCCGGCGCTATTCGCGCGTTTGCCGAGGCTGCGGGTTCAAGATTGCATCATGTCAAAGCCCATGGCGCGCTCTACAACATGGCCGCCAAAGACCGGAACTTGTCAAGAACCATGGCGCAGGCGGTGAAGCATTTGGGCGATGGGGTGCAAATCTATGTGCTGGCCGGCAGCGTGATGGAGGAGGAGGCTCGTCATGCGGGATTGGATGTTCGCTGCGAGGTCTTCGCTGACCGTCGCTACATGCCTGACGGTACCCTCACCCCGCGCAGCCGGGCCGACGCATTAATCAGTGACGAATCCGAGTCAGTTGCCCATGTGCTTCGTATGGTCAAAGAGGGTCATTTGATTGCGGTCGACGGCAGCCAGGTTGCGGTCACCGCTGATACCGTGTGCATTCATGGCGACAAAGCCTCGGCCTTAGCGTTCGCCAAGGCCTTGCGAGCGGCCCTTGAAAGTGCGCAGATCGAGGTCCGCGCCCATTAAACCGTTAAGGAAACCATCACGGACAATGTCTGCGCAGAAGCTGCGCAGACCGTCCTTTTGATGGCGCGCCCGGCAGGAATCGAACCTGCGACCCCTGGCTTCGGAGGCCAGTACTCTATCCACTGAGCTACGGGCGCCAAACAAGCCATTATAATGATGCTTTCAGACTTCAGCCTGGAACCCTCATGAGCGATGCACACAGCGAAGAGCACGGTGCTCTTGTCAAAACGCCCAAACAACTTATCACGGTGGTCGCTCTGGCCTTCATCGTACCGATTTTTATCATCGCCTTGCTGGTGAGCTACGTTGGAGGCACTGCCAGGACCGGGGCAGGGACCGACGCCAGCAACCCACAGTTGATCGAGGCAAGGATTGCTCCGGTTGCGAAAATCGAGATTAAGGATCTGGCCAACAAGGTCGCAGCCAGTGGCGATAAGGTCTACAAAGCACAGTGCGCAGCCTGTCACGACAGCGGTGCCGCCGGTGCGCCGAAATTCGGTGATGCAACGGCGTGGGCCCCTCGTATCAAGAACGGGTTTGAAGCCTTATGGCAGTCTGCGCTTAAAGGTAAAGGCGCCATGGGCGCACAGGCAGGCGGCGAGTACGACGATCAGGAAATCGGTCATGCTGTGGTTTATTTGGCGAATGCAAGTGGGGCTAAGTTCGCTGAGTTGAAAGCCGCAACCAAGGAAGCAACAGAAAACAAACCTGCCGAAGAAGCGAAAAAATAGACCGTCGCCACAAACCGATCGGACGCTCGCTAGGGCGGGCCTGAGGCTTTGTCTTTAAGCAGCAATTTGCGCAGTTGCGCCACTTGGTCAAGCGCTTGGTGTTTTGATGCGGTTTTTGCCAAAGCATCGCCAAGCGGATTGAGCCCCATTTCTTCGATAAAGCGAGATGGCGTTTGTTTTAATGACTGACGCTGTTTTTTGCGTGCCTGCGCCCAGCTGAGGGTGAGGCTTTTTCTCGCCCGCGTGACCGCAACATACATCAGGCGACGTTCCTCGACGACTTGTCGCAAACCGGCATCCTGTTGCGACGCAGCCTCGCTTGACACCTCGTCTTGCTCCTCCTCCGGCCCCAGATGAGGCAGCAAACCCTCTTCGCAACCGACAATGACCACATGGTCGAACTCCAAACCCTTTGCAGCATGGATCGTGCTCAGGGCAAGACTACCTTCCTGGTCCTCACGGCGTTCGAGTTGGCTGAGCAAGGCGAGACTTTGAATACGCTCGGCAAGCGGCATCGCCTCCTCATGGTCGCGCTCGCTCACCCAGCCCTGAAAATCAAGCACATATTGCCAGCGTGTCTGCGCGGCTCGTTCCTCGTGCAATTGCTGCAAATGCGCCTGATAGTCCATCACCTGCAGTAATTCGGGCAGCAAGCGCTCGGCCGTTTCCTTTCTGGCCCGCCAGGCAAATCGATGAATGGTTTGTGCGAAGGCCTGTAGCAATGCCAAGGGCCGTGCACCCAAGCGCTCTGCCAGGCCTGGCAGGAAAATCGCAGCAAACATCGAGCATCGCCGCTCGCTGGCCCAGTGACCCAGGACCGACAGGCTTTGCTCGCCAATTCCTCTTTTGGGGGTACTTACAGCCCGGATGAAGGCCGGGTCATCGTCCTCATTAACCAGCAAGCGCAACCAGGCCATCAAATCCCTGATTTCGCTGCGGTCGAAAAAGGACTGGCCGCCCGACAGTCGATAAGGAATACCTTCTTTTCGCAGCATTTGTTCGAAAAGCCTGGCCTGATGATTGCTGCGATAAAGCATTGCGTAGGCGCCCCAAAGGGTTTTGCGCTCGAAACGGTGCGCAATCAGTCTTTGCACAATCGATTCAGCCTCAGCAAACTCATCCTGATGCATGATGCATTGCAAGGGCTCCCCTTCGGATTTGTCGGTCCACAGTGCTTTGGGGTAAAGCTTAGGATTGGCCGCGATCAGTCCATTGGCAGCCCGCAGGATCCGTTGCGAGGATCGGTAGTTCTGCTCGAGTTTGATCACCGACAGACTCGGATAATCACCTGCCAGCAATCGAAAGTTATCCAGACTGGCCCCTCGCCAGCCGTAAATCGATTGATCATCATCCCCGACAACCGTAAACGCCTGGCCTGGTGCAAGCAGTTTTCTCATCAAGTCGTACTGGCTGCGATTGGTATCTTGATACTCGTCAACCAGGAGATAACCGATGCGTGATTGCCAATAACTGCGTCGATGCGGATCATCCAGCACAAGGCTTGCAAGGCGGATCAAGTCGTCAAAGTCAACCGCTTGGTACGCGCCAAGCGCGGCCTGATAGCGCTGATACAAGGCCAGCACTTGCGGGTCGGCGCCCTCCCGGGCGACTGCTTCAGGACTCCAACCCAGCATTTTCCACTGACTAATCTGCCAGGCCAGACTTCGTGCCTGTTTTCTGTCCGGGTTTGCGGTCATTTCCTGAATCAATCGCAAGGCATCATCTTGATCAAGAATCGAGAATTGAGGCTTCAAACCGATCGCTGCACCCTCCTGGCGAAGTAATTGCAGGCCAAGCGCATGGAAGGTACAGATCAGCGGCTTGCGGCGAAACTTACTTCCTTGCTGAACGGCGACGCCCGAAGCGGCGCCATCGGGCCCATGAGCCTTGTCTTGTCGTTGAACACGACGTCTGGCCGTGCGATCGCTCAAGCGCTGAGCCATTTCCTGAGCAGCCTTGTTGGTAAAGGTAATGGCCGTGATGCGCTCCGGCGAATGGCCGGCATCCATCAGGTACAGCATCTTCTCGGTGATTACCTTTGTTTTGCCGCTGCCTGCACCTGCAATCACCAGGCAAGGCGCATCAAGGTAGCGCACCGCCTCGCGCTGGGCAGCGTTCAGTCCGGGGTCTTGCACAACTCAGATGTCCTGCGGATCGACGTCAAAGCACCAATGAAGCGATGCAGCAAGGTTTTGTTGCTGGGCCTGGTCTGCGTGAAAATCGCTCAGGCAGCGATGCATCAGGGGGCGATCGCCCGCTTCGAGCAGCAATTGGGCGCGATGCCAATGATCCACGCGCGCAAGATTCATGGGCACTGGATCATAACAGCGCAAGACCGCCGCGACCTGAGCGCCCTGGCTGCGAATCCAGCGCTCAAACCATTGCTTGGCCTGCTCAAGAAACTCGAAAATCACCTGCTGTTGCTTGGCCTGGACCCGAAGCAAGACATGGTGTCGATAAGGTGGCAAACCAAGCGCCTTGCGTTCATCGAGGACTTTGAGCGCATGAGCCTGAAAATCATGCGCACGAACGTCTGCAAAAAGCGGGTGATCGGGGTGCGCGGTCTGGATCAACACGATAGGGGCCTGAGTAAACGCGGTATGCGAGCGACCCGGCCGCCCAGCGACCTGCATCAGGTTGGCAAACAAACGCTCAGTCGCCCTAAAGTCAGCTGCAAAGAGTCCGTTGTCCGCTTCCAGCACCACCACTGCCTGTAAACGGGCCCAGTCGTGGCCCTTGGCGAGCATTTGCGTACCGACAACCAGGTCGATATCCCCGCGATGAATCGCTGCCAGGGTTTGCGCCAGGTGCTTGCCTTGACCGGCATCGCGATCGAGCCTGGCAAGCTTTGCCTGGGGAAAAATAGCCTGCAGCTCTTCTTCGAGCTTCTGGGTACCCCGTCCCTGTGCGCTCAAATCACTGTTGCCACATTGCGGACAAAAACGCGGTACTTTGGCGCGTTGGCCGCAATGATGACAAATAAGCTGGAAGCGCCCCGCCTGGCGATGCAAGACCTGATAAGCGCTGCACGCAGCGCATGGGCTTACCCAGGTACATGCTGCACACTGCAAAAGCGGTGCAAAGCCGCGTCGATTGAGAAAGATCAAGACCTGAGCTTGTTCGCTCAGCAACGAAGCAATCAACTCACGGCTTCTCGGGGCAAGCCCTGCCAAGGGTTGGCGAATTTGCCGCATATCCACAAGCTCAATCGTGGGTGGTGGCAGCAAATTTGCACGCTCGGTCAAGCTCAAGCGACGGTAGCGTCCGCGATCAGCCGCGTGCCAGCTTTCCATGGAAGGCGTCGCTGAGCCCAGGATCACCGGGATTTGCATGCTTTGCGCCCGCCACACCGCAAGATCACGTGCCTGATACCGCACCGACTCCCATTGCTTGTAGGAAGGATCGTGTTCTTCGTCGACAATGATGGCGGCCAGATGGGGCAGCGGCACGAAAATCGCCGACCGTGTGCCGACAATCAAGCGTAGCTCCCCACGGCTTGCAGCCAGCCACACGGCAGCGCGCAGATTATCGGCAAGCCCGCTGTGCAGGATCGCGATGGTGGACGGCGCCAGGGCCGATTCAAGGGTTTGCGCCAACTGCGGGGTTAAGCCAATTTCGGGGACGAGCAGCAAGACCTGCGCTTTCGGATTCTTCTCGATCAGCGACCTGATGTAGCTCAAATAGACCAGGGTTTTCCCGCTGCCGGTAATGCCATGCAAAAGGCTTGGCGCAAAGCCTTCAGGCTGCGCGATCAGGCAATCGAGCACCTCGGCTTGCTGGGCTCTCAGCTGGGATCGATGCCAGACCGCGGGGGGTTTATCCGGTCGCGACGCCTGCCAGCGTTGCCAAGCTTTGTTGACGGCAGCCCAAGGACCCGCCAGAGGCTTTGAGGTGGCTTGGACAGTTCGCAAGGCTTTGGGCAGCGAGGCCACCAAAAGCTCCCCGATTGCGCAATGATAGTAGTCAGCAACCTGCTGCCAAAAGGAAAGACTCCAGGCGTCGATCGCCTCCAGCCCTTCAACTGGCGCGAGCACCTCTCGAATGCGATCAGGCGACCATTGCGCTGGCTTGCCGACGGCTATGACCAAGCCAATCCTTACCCGCTGACCCCAAGGCACCCAAACCCATTGTCCCGGCGTAAGCGCCCAATGGCCCGGAAAATAATCAAAATAGGGAGCGATAGGCAAATCGAGTGCCACGTGCAAGACCGAACTCATGCTGTGGATAACTCTGTGTACAAATTAGCCATCCATCGTCATCGGTCGCGACAAATTGGATATCCAACCAGCAATATGCATTCTAGAGCAATAAAAAGCAATCTGTAACAACGATTTACGGCACACTCTTGAATCAGGGATTGAGCGAAATCTGCTAAGTGGGTTTGACGCCATCTGTGCATAAGTCGAAGGCGTCGCGCGTCTGCAGGCTTCGATACCGTGTTAATGGCGCCGCGTACGTCCTGCCGCGCCTCGATAAAGCGCCCTGACTTGCTCTTGCTAGGTTGAACTGATCGCGCTCGCTCGTTGCTTACTGCTGTAGCTGCGAACAGCCTCCAACAGCGCCGTAACATGTTCCGGGGGCGTGAATTGGGAGATGCCATGGCCAAGATTAAACACATGTCCCACGCCTTCTTGGGGAACGCCAAAGCTTTCCAAGACCCTTATGGCTTGCGCCTGTACCTGAAGCGGATCGGCCATGAGTGCCATCGGATCGAGATTACCCTGAAGGGCCACACGATTACCAACCCTGGCGCGGGCAGCACCGAGATTGACAGTCCAGTCCACGCCAAGCGCATCGCAGCCGATGGCAGCGATTTCTTCCAGCCACAAGCCACCGCCCTTGGTAAACACAATACTCGGCACTGGCGTCGACTCCCCGGCTTCCTGCCTCTCCCGCAGCAAGGCCTCGTGAACCCAGCGCATCGAGGCGAGTGAAAACTTTTGAAAAAGACCATCCGCGAGCACACCGCCCCAGGTGTCAAAAATCATGACCGCTTGCGCGCCAGCCTGGATCTGTGCGTTCAAATAGGCAGCGACCGCTCGCGCGTTTCGCCGCAAGAGTTCGAGCATGAGATCAGGGCGTTTGTACATCAGGGTCTTCACACGGCGAAAATCATCGCTGCCGCCGCCCTCAACCATATAGCAGGCCAGTGTCCAGGGACTACCCGAAAATCCAATCAGCGGCACCCGGCCGTTGAGGGTTTTCCGGATCAGGCGGACCGCATCCATGACATAGCCAAGGTCGGCCTCCATATCAGGAACCCCCAGGGCGGCGACATCGGCCTCGCTTTCAATGCGACGTTCAAAGCGAGGCCCTTCGCCTTCGGCAAAGTAAAGCCCAAGGCCCATCGCGTCTGGAATCGTGAGAATGTCAGAAAAGAGAATCGCAGCGTCGAGCAGCGGATAGCGGTCAAGCGGCTGCATTGTTACTTCGCAGGCAAGCTCGGGCGTTTTGGCCAGCGCAAGAAAGCTGCCAGCGCGCGCTCGGGTCGCTTTATACTCTGGCAGGTAGCGACCTGCCTGACGCATCAGCCAAACCGGCGTATAGGGCGTAGCTCGACGCGATAGCGCTTGTAAAAAGACCTGGTTCAAGGTCTGGGCTCGCTGCTCGTCTATCCGCTTGTTATGCCTTTCGACGCAAACGTCTCAGCGCCGCCAACTGCGCTACTGCGGAGGCAAGCTCGGCCTGCGCCTTGGCATAGTCGAGTTCGGACCCGCGGTTGGTCATCGCTTCCTGGGCCGCCTTGCGCGCCGCCTCAGCCTTCGCCTCATCAAGATCGGCACCCCGAATCGCGGTATCAGCCAGCACCGTCACGGCATCGGGTTGGACGTCGAGAATGCCGCCAGCGACGAAAATGAATTCCTCATGGCTTTGACCGGGAATCTTGATCCGCACCGCGCCAGGTCTGATCCGCGTGATCAGAGGCACATGCCGCGGAAAAATACCAAGCTCCCCCGACTCGCCGGGCAAGGCCACGAACTCAGCCTCACCTTCAAAAATCGAGGCCTCAGCGCTTACAACATCGACATGCATGGTTGCCATTCTTAGCCCTTTGTCTTACCGCACGGTCCCAAAGCCTTACTGGAGTTTCTTGGCTTTTTCAAAAGCCTCTTCGATGGCGCCAACCATATAGAAAGCCTGCTCAGGCAGGTGATCGCACTCGCCGTTAACAATCATCTGGAAGCCGCGAATCGTGTCTTTAAGGGGAACGTATTTGCCGGGCGAGCCGGTAAAGACCTCCGCCACATTGAAGGGCTGCGACAAGAAACGCTGAATCTTACGCGCGCGGGCGACCGCCAACTTATCATCGGGTGAGAGTTCGTCCATACCAAGAATCGCAATAATATCGCGCAATTCCTTGTAACGCTGCAGCGTTGCCTGGACCTTGCGGGTCGTGCCGTAATGCTCCTCACCAATCACATTCGGGTCGACCTGACGAGAGGTTGAGTCGAGCGGGTCAACCGCCGGGTAAATGCCGAGTGCTGCAATATCACGGGACAACACGACGGTGGCGTCAAGGTGACCGAAGGTGGTTGCTGGCGAGGGGTCGGTCAAGTCGTCGGCGGGCACATAAACCGCCTGAATCGAGGTAATCGAGCCGGTCTTGGTGGAGGTGATGCGCTCTTGCAACCGCCCCATTTCCTCAGCAAGGGTCGGCTGATAGCCCACGGCGGAGGGCATACGACCCAACAAGGCCGAGACTTCGGTGCCTGCGAGCGTATAACGGTAGATATTGTCGACGAAAAACAAAATATCGCGGCCCTCGTCGCGGAACTTCTCGGCCATCGTGAGGCCGGTGAGCGCCACACGCAAGCGGTTTCCCGGGGGTTCGTTCATTTGACCGAACACCATCGCCACCTTATCAAGCACTTTGGACTCTTCCATTTCATGGTAGAAGTCGTTGCCTTCGCGGGTACGTTCGCCCACACCTGCAAAAACCGAGTAGCCACCGTATTGCTTGGCGATGTTGTTGATCAACTCCATCATATTGACGGTCTTGCCGACGCCGGCACCGCCAAACAAGCCAATCTTGCCACCCTTAGCGAAAGGACAGACCAGGTCAATCACCTTGATGCCGGTTTCGAGCAACTCGGTGGTGGGCTTGAGTTCATCGAACTTGGGCGCGGGCTGATGAATCGCGCGTCGCTCTTCGGTAGGAATCGGACCCGCCTCATCGATCGGACGCCCTAGCACGTCCATGATGCGGCCTAAGGTTGCTGTGCCGACAGGCACCGAAATCGGTGCGCCAGTCGCTTTGACGGGCATCCCGCGACGAAGACCGTCCGAGGAGCCCAGCGCAATGGTCCGGACCACGCCGTCGCCAAGTTGTTGCTGTACCTCAAAGGTGAGACCCTTCTCTGCAAGACTTGCGCCGGCATCATCGAGCGTCAAGGCTTCATAGACCTTGGGCAAAGACTCGCGTGGAAATTGAATGTCGACGACTGCGCCGATGCACTGGACGATGGTTCCTTGGCTCATGATGCTTGTCCTGACGATAATCGTTTGAGAAATCTGAAAATAACGTTAATGGAAATTTTTAAGACATCGATCGCTATACGGCCGCGGCTCCGCTGACGATTTCCGAAAGCTCTTTCGTGATGCTGGCCTGACGCGCTTTGTTGTAGGAAAGTTGCAGGTCATCAATCACTTTTTTGGCATTATCGGAAGCTGCTTTCATCGCAACCATGCGCGCACTTTGCTCTGAGGCCATGTTTTCTGCCACGGCCCCATAGACAAGCGCTTCGACGAAACGGGTGAGCAGCTCATCAAGCACGGTCACCGCATCGGGTTCATAAATATAGTCCCAGCCGTATTTCCGAGGCGGCAGATTTTCGAGCCTTTCGGAGGAAAGCGGTAACAACTGCTCAATGACCGGCTCTTGCTTCATCGTGTTGATAAAGCGGGTGTAGGCCAGATACACAGCGTCGATCTCGCCTTTCGTGTAGGCATCAAGCTGGACTTTGACCGCACCGATCAAACGCTCAAGATGGGGTGTGTCGCCGATTTGTACCACGTGAGACACAACATTGACACCAACGCGGTTCAGAAAACCAAAACCCTTGTTACCGATGGCCGTGGCTTGAACCTTGATGCTGCCCTCTTGCATTTGGCGGAGTTTTTGCAGCGCGGCACGCAATACATTCGTGTTGAGGCCGCCACAAAGTCCCTTGTCGGTCGTGACCAGAATCAGGCCTGCGGCCTTCATCTCACCATGCTTTACCAAATAGGGATGGCGATATTCAGGGTTTGCCTGAGACAAGTGGGCGGCAATAATCCTGATTTTGTCGCCATAGGGACGCGCAGCCCGCATGCGCTCTTGGGCTTTGCGCATTTTTGAGGCCGCGACCATCTCCATGGCCTTGGTGATCTTGCGCGTGTTTTGGACGCTCTTGATCTTCGTTCGAATTTCTTTACTGCTTGGCATAAAAAGCTCCTGGCTGCCCTAGCTGGCTGACCTTAGCTTGCTGACGCTAAAAAGGCGCGGTGAACCCCGGCGGATCAATAAGCCCCAGACTGCTTGAAATCCTTCAAGCAGGCATGCAAGGCCGCCTCTACTTCCTTGGAGAATTTCTTCTCGGTCTCCATGGTGTTGACGAGGCTTGCGTGCTTGCTTTGCGCGAAATCCTGCAGGGCTTTTTCTGCAGCCAAAGCCTTGGGCACCTCGATGTCATCGAAATAACCGTTATTAACAGCAAACAAGATGAGGGCCATGGCCCATACCGGGAGCGGCTTATACTGCGGCTGCTTCATCAATTCAGTCACGAGACGACCACGCTCAAGCTGCTTGCGCGTGGCATCGTCAAGATCCGAGGCAAACTGCGCAAAGGCAGCCAATTCACGATACTGCGCAAGCGCTAGGCGAACACCGCCACCAAGCTTTTTGATCAGATCGGTTTGCGCTGCACCACCAACCCGCGACACCGAGATACCGGCGTTGATCGCTGGCCTGATGCCGGCGTTGAACAGGTCGGTTTCCAAAAAGATTTGCCCGTCCGTAATCGAGATCACGTTGGTCGGCACAAAAGCAGAGACGTCACCGGCCTGGGTTTCAATCACTGGCAACGCCGTGAGCGACCCGGTTTTGCCTTTGATTTCACCTTTGGTGAAGTGCTCAACATACGCTTCGTTGACGCGGGCTGCACGCTCGAGTAAACGCGAGTGGAGATAAAACACATCGCCCGGATAGGCTTCACGGCCAGGGGGGCGACGCAAGAGCAGCGAAATCTGACGGTAGGCCCAGGCCTGCTTGGTCAAATCGTCATAGATGATGAGGGCGTCTTGGCCGCGATCGCGGAAATACTCGCCCATGGTACAGCCTGAGTAAGCGGCAAGATATTGCATGGCCGCTGATTCTGAAGCCGAAGCGGCCACCACAATGGTGTAGGCCATCGCGCCGAATTCTTCGAGCTTTCTCACCACGTTGACGATCGTCGAGGCCTTCTGACCGATGGCGACATAAACGCAAATCAGGTCTTTGCCTTTTTGGTTGATGATCGCGTCAATCGCTACAGCTGTTTTACCGGTTTGCCTATCCCCAATGATCAACTCGCGTTGACCACGACCGATTGGGACCATCGCATCAATCGATTTGAGACCGGTCTGGACGGGCTGGGACACCGAGCGGCGGGCGATCACGCCAGGCGCGACCTTTTCGATCACATCGGTCATTTTGGCATTGACCGGCCCTTTGCCGTCAATGGGTTCGCCAAGCGCATTGACGACACGACCGATCAACTCGGGTCCGATAGGCACCTCGAGAATACGACCCGTTGTTTTAACAGTCATCCCTTCGGTGAGGTTTTCGTATTCACCAAGCACCACAGCGCCGACCGAATCACGCTCAAGATTCAGCGCGAGGCCGAAAATACCGCCTGGAAACTCGACCATCTCACCTTGCATCACCTCGGAGAGACCGTAAATACGCACAATCCCGTCGGTAACCGAGACGATCGTGCCTTGGTTCCGAGTATCGGCCGTAACTTGCAGATTTTGAATCTTGCTCTTGAGCAGTTCGCTGATTTCAGCTGGATTAAGTTGCATGAGACATTCTCCTGAATACTGTTTAGAGCCCAGCGCCCTGTAGCGCTAACCCATCTGCAAGGCGCATCCGACAAGTTGTTTGCTCGATGAAACAGAGCAAAACACTGTTGAGCCGATTAACGTCTATGGGACTCAACGCAAGGCGTCTGCGAGTTGCGAAACTTTTCCTAGAATCGACGCATCGATGACTTCGTCGCCGATTCGAATAACCACACCACCGATCAAGGACTCGTCAAGCGCAACACTGAGCTTCACGTTCCGGCCATACTTTGATTTCAGCGCATCCACCATGGACTGCTGCTGTAGCGCGTCCATCGGAAAAGCCGAGACAACATGGGCGTCGAGCACCTGTTCATAACTGTTGCGAAGCGTTTCAAAGGCTTCAGCAAGCGCTGCAACGACAGAAAGACGTTCGTTAACAACCAGGAGCTGAATGAAGTTTTTCTGTTCGGTGCTGTAAGCTCCGCAAACTTCAGCGAGCGCTTGAGACAACTTGTCCGAGGCGAGGGCTGGGTTGGCAAGCAAACGGTTGGTGTCAGGATCCTGCAGACCCGCTGCCAGCCTTGCAATCAAACGAGACCAACCCGCAAGATCTGATGATTGTTTAGCTTGCTGAAAAGCTGCCTCGGCGTAAGGCCTGGCAATGGTTGAAGGCTCTGCCATGATTGGATGCCGTTAGCGCAATTCGGTTTTGAGATCAGCGAGCAATTGGGCATGCGCACGCGCATCCACCTCGCGACGCAAAATCCGTGCTGCACCAGCAACAGCAAGTGCGGCTACCTCTTCTCGTAGCTGATCCTTCACACGCTGCGCGGCAAGATCCGCCTCTGATTCCGCTGCCTTGCGCGCTTCGGCAACAATCCTTGATGCGTCGGCTCTCGCCTGCTCCATAAGCACGGCAGCTTGACGTTCAGCGGCTGTCCGTAACTCGGCCGCTCCGGCTCTCGCGTTCTTAATTTCCTCTTGCACCCGTAATTCAGCGGCAGCAAGGTCGGCCTTGGCGCGATCTGCAGCCGCCAAGCCATCGGAAATTCGACGAGAACGCTCGTCGAGCGCCTTGGTGATGGGAGGCCAGACAAAACGAGCCGTGAACCACCAAAGGATGAGGAAAACCACGATCTGAATGATGAGCGTCGCATTAATGTTCACGACGAACTCCCTGCGTTGTGATGAATGAACCGAAAGTTAACGCGGGCAGCATGAGCCCAACGATCACTTAAAGGGATTTGCGAAGGCAAACATCATCGCGATACCAACGCCAATCAAGAACGCAGCGTCGATCAGACCGGCCAACAGGAACATCTTGGTTTGCAGCTGGTCCATCAACTCGGGCTGACGTGCCGCACCTTCCATATAACGACCACCCATGATGCCGATACCGATGGTGGCGCCCAAAGCTCCAAGACCGATAATCAAACCCGCAGCGAGCGCTACCAATGCCGTGTTATCCATAATGACTCCTGTTGAAAAAACGTGAAACGCGTGGTCTCTGGTGGTTAAAAAAGCGAAGTAAAACTCTTAATGCCCCTCATGCGCCTGCCCCAAATACACCAGGGTGAGCATCATGAAAATGAAAGCTTGGAGGGTGATGATCAAAATATGGAAGATCGCCCAAGCCGAGCCTGCGATGATATGTCCAAGACCCAACAAGACGCCGCCAAGGCTCAGGCTGAAGGTGGCACCCATCAAGGCAATCAACATAAATACCAGTTCACCCGCAAACATGTTCCCGAAAAGTCGCATGCCAAGTGAGATGGTTTTTGCCGCGTATTCCACCAGTTGAAGTGCGAAATTAATCACGCCGAGAATCAACGCAAAAATCGGGTTTTTCGAGGTCCCGAAGGGTGCTGTCACCAGTTCATGGAGAAAACCGCCTGGGTGCTTGATTTTGATGCCGTAGTAAATCGACGCACAGAGCACGACAATCGACATGGCAAGCGTTGCATTCAGATCCGCTGTTGGGACGATGCGCATGTAATGGATGCCAAGCACCAGGCCGATTTCCGGCAGCAAATCGAGCGGCAGCAAATCGAGCGCATTCATCATGAAAATCCAGACGAACGAGGTCAGTGCCAGGGGCGCGATATAGGTGAGGTCGCCTTTGACAATCGATCGGGCCTGTTCATGGACGAATTCCAAAACCGCTTCGACAGCGCCGACGAATCGGCCAGGCGCTTCAACCCGCACCTGCTGCGCAGCACGCCACAACATACCCATGCCGACCACGGCCATGAGCAAAGCGTAGAGCACCGTATCAATGTTGATCACAGAAAAATCGACGATGGAAGCTTGCGCCTTACCCGTGGTGTTTAGGTGGGTAAGGTGATGGACAATGTATTCGGTCGCGTTCTGCGGACCAGCACCTGCTGCCATAAAGTCCTCTCAAGCCTATGTTGTTGTTTTTACACCAGCCTGCTTAGCAGACTGACTCCCATGCCTTACTTTACTTTCCGATGGAACATCATCGGTATCAACCATGTCGCGTTAGCCGCCAAAACAATGCCAGCGATCGTCGCAGGCCAAACCAGCCAACGCAGATAAAACGCAGCCGCTGCCATCAAACCCATGGTGGAGAGCAATTTTACGAGTTCGCCTACGAAAAAAACCGTCGGGTAAGACTCGGGAGATCTCCCTCGCGAAGCCGACAGGCGTAAGGCGAACAGCAAGTTGGGCACCACAATGCAAGCGCCGCCCACAAAGGCACTGACTCCTGCTTCCCAACGCTGCATCACAAAACACCCGAGAGCCAAAACGAGCACCGCAAGCGTTTGATGAACAATGGCCCGAAACATGAAACCTGTCTTCTATTGCCACCGTTAACCGCAACGACTGCGAAGTGTAGAGGCATCATGCAGGCAGGTCAACCATGCGAAAGTCTTAGACGCATGTTGCATGGCAACAAGCGCTGGCTCGTCTAGAAGATCGATAAACCGAGTCGTTGTAGAAGACCTTCAAAATGTTCCGCATCGGCAAAGTCAATCTGCAGGCTGCCGCGGCCGCGGCTGCTGAGCCTGATCTGCACCCGGGTCGCAAGTGCATCTGAGAGCTGTTCCTCGAGCCGTTGATGGTCTCGAGCACCGGATCCTGCAAGCTGTGCAGCGCCAGGGGCATGTTGCGATGCCTCGCGAAGGGTTTTCGCGACCAGCCGCTCGCACTCGCGCACTGAGAGACGCTTTTGTACAACCTCGTGGGCAAGTTGGATTTGACGGGCTCGATCAAGGGCCAGTAACGCTCTTGCATGGCCCATATCGAGGTCGGTAGCCAAGAGCATCGTTTGTACAGGCTCGGCAAGCTGCAAGAGTCGCAACAAATTAGAGGTTGCCGAACGTGATCGCCCAACCGCTTTGGCAACCTGCTCATGACTGAATCCAAACTCGTCGATCAGCCGCTTCAGTGCCTGAGCTTCTTCGAGGGGATTGAGGTCTTCCCGTTGAATATTTTCAATCAGTGCAAGCGATAGCGCCTGCTCATCAGCGACGTCCTTCACAATGACCGGAACCGTCTCGAGGCCTGCCAATCTGGCTGCTCGGAAGCGACGCTCCCCGGCGATGATTTCAAACCGCCCACGGGATTCATCCGCGTTGCTATGAAGCAATGGGCGAACCACAATAGGCTGCATGATCCCGTGTTGCACGATCGAATCGGCAAGCTCCTGCAGGGCTTGCTCGTCCATGCGACTGCGGGGCTGATAGCGCCCTGCCTGAAGCTTGTTAAGTGGGAGATGCCTGAGTTCACTTTCCTGCGGCTGAACCGGATCTGCACCGAGCAGCACATCGAGGCCTCGGCCAAGACCCTTGGGGCGTTGTTTGTTGCCTAACAATTTAAACTCCTTTTGTACAAATATTTGTACAAAGTTTTGCTCAAATATTTGCGCAAGCCTTTCACGCTGCTGCAAGCCTTGCCAAGAGCTCATCGCCAAAACTCGCATAGGCTTTTGCGCCTCTTGAACTGGGATCAAACACTAGGCCTGGCATGCCATGGCTTGGCGCTTCAGCAAGCCGCACATTGCGCGGAATGACGGTTTTAAAAACTTTTTCGTCGAAGTGTTCGGCAAGTTGGTCAGAGACCTGCTGCGCCAAGGTGATTCTTGCATCAAACATCACCCTGAGCAGACCCAACATGCTTAAGTCCGGATTGAAGTTTGTTTGAACCTTACGGATCGTGTTGACCAAGTCCGACAAGCCTTCAAGCGCGTAGTACTCGCACTGCATCGGAATGATCACGCCGTTCGCAGCACACAGGCCATTGAGGGTGAGCATTGACAAGGATGGCGGACAGTCAATCAAGATCACCTCATCTTGCCGATCTGCCATCGCCGCGATGGCACGCTTTAGCCTTTGCTCACGCTCGGGTAAATCGACGAGTTCGAGTTCGGCGGCAGCGAGGTCGCGGTTGGCGGGCAAGAGGTCAAATCCGAAGTCGGTACGACAACGAACCGCTTCGGGAGGTTCAAGCCCTAATAGCATTTGATAGACCGAGCGGTGAAGGCCTCGCTTATCGACACCACAGCCCATGGTGGCATTACCTTGCGGGTCTAAATCAACCAGCAGCACGCGCTTTCCGGCGCGTGCCAGGGCAGTAGCCGTATTGACCGAGGTGGTGGTCTTGCCAACCCCGCCCTTTTGGTTCACAACCACAAAAATCCAAGCTTTCATCGCGCAGTGGCCTCGCTTAGTTCGATGCATGCATAGGCCTAGACGCCAGATGCGTCATACCGGGAGGTCGCATGATGACAGCACAGCGTTGTGCGTCCAAACCAGGCACTTGCAAGACGATTGTTTCAAGTTGCCAATTCGGATGGACGCGTTGAAACGCTTCGATCTCGAGATGGGGCACCTGTCCTTTCATGGCGCAATAAAAGCCGCCGGTGTGAAGCAAGTGCTGGGTGCTTTCTACGAAATCAATCAAGCTCGCAAAAGCTCTGCTCACAATCATGTCAAAGCCGGGCGCCGGGCATACGCTGTGTGAAGCTTCACCGCGTCCAAGCTGTTCGAGCCGTGCATGAACAGGCTTGAGCTCTGCTAAAGCCATCATCGCTGCGACATGCCGTAGGAAGCGTATTTTCTTTTCAACAGCATCGACGGCAACAACCCTCCAGCTTGGCTCGGCCAAGGCCAGCAGCAATGCGGGGAGACCTGCGCCCGTGCCTGCATCGAGCAAAAAAGGCGCGTCAGTATGCGTCCCTTGCGCGGCAGACCGATCGCGCAACAGCGGCACAACCGCAAGACAATCCAGCACATGATGCGTCCAAACGCCAGCCTCATCGCGGATGGCGGTAAGATTGATCCGCCTGTTCCAGTGCATCAATAGCGCCACATATTGTTCTAATCTTTCTATTTTTTCCCGGAGCTCCGGCACACCGATTGCAGCCAGGGCTTCGTAGATCGGATGTTTGCTCGGGTCCTTGATCAAAGCGGGGTCGGTGAGCGCCTTAGTCAAGATCAGGCTCGCCTAAGCGTGCACCAACATAAACCGCCATGCCCAGACTCAGCCATCCTTACCGCTCAAGCCGCCTGCGATGACAGGCCTGCTGCCTGCGATGACGCGCTCGCTACCTGCGATGACACGCTTGCTACCTGCGATGCATGTCCTGACAACGGTGATCGGCGCTGGCGCTTAAGGTGAATCATCAACAAGGATATCGCTGCCGGTGTTACCCCGGAGATTCGGGAAGCCTGGCCGAGTGTTGCCGGTCGAATAGCGGCAAGCTTTTGTTTCACCTCCACCGACAGCCCCGAGACCTGGTCATAGTCGATCGTAAGCGGTAGCTCGGTGCTTTCCTGGGCCAGTTGTCGCTCGACCTCTTGTTGCTGACGCGCAATATACCCTTCGTACTTAATCTGAATTTCCACTTGCTCGATCACATCGAGCCCGGCCTCGGCCTCAAGCAAGCCAAGCACCTCTAAATCCCCCCGCATCGTGGCATAACGGATTTGCGGTCGCTTCAGCCAGTCGATGGCCCTTTGATCGCGCTCAGGCAGATCGGCCCCTGGTTTCAGCCTTTGCAAAGCCTCCAACACCCTGGGATTGAATCGAATCGCGGCTAGTCGGGAAAGATCCTTTTCGATCGCTTCCCGTTTGCGACAAAAGGCTGCCCAACGTCGCGCCGTGATCAATCCCATCGCATGGGCCGTTTCGGTGAGCCGTAAATCCGCGTTGTCTTCCCGCAACGATAAGCGAAACTCGGCCCGGCTTGTGAACATGCGATAAGGTTCGCTCACGCCCCTGGTCGTGAGATCGTCCACCAAGACACCCAAGTAAGCTTGGTCTCGCCTCGGCCACCAGGGAGCCAAGGCCTTAACCTGGCGCGCCGCATTAATACCTGCAAGTAGTCCTTGGGCCGCGGCTTCTTCATAGCCCGTGGTGCCATTGATCTGCCCGGCCAGAAAGAGCGCTGGAATCGCCTTGGATTCAAGCCAAGGTTGTAATTCCCGTGGGTCATAATAGTCGTATTCGATGGCATAGCCTGGCCGCAGAATATGCGCTTGCTCTAAGCCGGCAATCGACCGGACCAGCTCGAGTTGGACGTCAAAAGGAAGGCTTGTGGATATGCCGTTGGGGTAAATCTCGCTGGTGTTCAAGCCTTCCGGTTCCAGAAAAACCTGATGCGAGCGCTTATCGGCAAACCGATGAACCTTGTCTTCAACCGAGGGGCAATAGCGAGGCCCGACCCCTTCGATCACGCCGGTAAACATCGGAGAGCGGTCGAGCCCACCTCGGATAATGGCGTGGGTTCGTTCATTCGTGTGGGTAATCCAGCACGGCCTTTGCTCTGGGTGTTGCTGCGGGTGACCCAGGAAGGAAAACACGGGTATAGGCTCGACATCACCGTCTTGGCGCTCACACCTGGAAAAGTCGATGCTCCGGGCGTCAAGACGTGGCGGCGTCCCGGTTTTCAAGCGCCCTCGAGGCAGCTGCATCGCTGCCAGCCGCTGCGCCAACTGCAATGATGGTGGATCGCCGGCGCGGCCCGCAGCATGCTGCGCCAGTCCAATATGAATGCGTCCATTCAAGAAGGTACCTGCAGTGATGACCACGGTTTTGCAATAAAACCGGATGCCGCTTTGGGTCAGCACACCGCAGGCTTGGGGACCTTTTGCTGATTCCCGAAGCAAAACGTCGTCGACTGCCTGCTGAAAGAGCCAGAGATTTTCCTGTTGCTCGAGGCGCTCCCGAATCGCCTTGCGGTAAAGCACCCGGTCAGCCTGGGCACGGGTCGCTCTAACCGCCGGACCTTTACTCGAATTCAAGATCCGAAATTGAATCCCTGCTTCGTCGGTTGCCTCTGCCATCAAGCCGCCCAATGCATCAATTTCGCGCACGAGATGGCCTTTACCAATGCCGCCAATCGAGGGGTTACAAGACATTTGCCCGAGCGACTCAAGCTGATGGGTTAGCAAGAGGGTCTTGGCGCCCATACGCGCGCTCGCGCTGGCCGCCTCGGTGCCCGCATGTCCGCCACCGACCACAATCACATCAAATTGTTCGGGATAATCCATGCCAATCCTTTGGGCAATCAAGGCGTCGTGACCCGACAAGACCGAAGCGCTCGTAAAAATGCGCAGATAAACGCTCAGACAACGGTTTGTCTGACAAATCTTGGATCACAGGAATCTCACAAGCACACAAGTCTACCCTGTCAGGCGCTTTTTGGGCTTCATGCTTGTTAGCCCATGAGACGAAAATCATCGCTTGCGATCAAGTTCGCGCTGACGTTTTGCGGGCATCACAGTTTGCGGGTATCACAGCGAACCAAGACCACCAGAAGCATGGCGAGGACCGGTCATTGACCTGTTCCACGTGAAACAGCCTATGGCCATGTTTTGCGAAACCTTGACACATCACGCTTTCGCGCCTGCAGTCATCAGGCCCACCGCGCTCGACCGAGCTCCCGTTTCACGTGAAACATAGCAGACCAAAGCCAGAACGCCTTCAGTGCCCCGTGTTAACGCATCATCGCTGCAACCGATCGCGCGATCGCCAAGGACGCGGTAAGGCCTGGCGACTCAATACCGAGCAGTTGCACCAAGCCGGGAAAACCATGCTGCTCAGGCCCCTCGATCCGAAAATCATGCGCAGACTCGCCGGGTGCCTGCAGCTTAGGGCGAATGCCGGCGTAGGCGGGCTGCAAAGCACCATCCTCAAGCCCTGGCCAATACCGTCGAATCTCCTGATAAAACGACTCGCAGCGCTTGGGATCAACATCATAGTCCTCCCGCTCAACCCACTCTACATCCGGACCGAATCGCCCCTGACCCGCCAAGTCCAAAGTCAGGTGAACACCAAGGCCTGCTTCATTGGGCATCGGATAAATCAACCGGCTGAAAGGACAACGTGAAGCCAGCGAAAAATAATTTCCCTTGGCAAAATAAAGTGGCGGCTGGTTTGCTGGCGGCATGCCGGAAATCAAGGCGGCAATCCGGTTAGCACCAAGCCCTGCCGCATTGATCACCCGTTTTGCACGCAGCTGATGCATCTCACCAGCCAAATCGGGCAAACGGGTAACTGCATTACCGGCAAGGCTTAGCTGCGACGGGTCGAGTACTTTGAAGCATACCTCCCAAGACTCATCGCTTAAGGCTTGTATGGACTGCACGACGCTGAGTTGGGCAAGCATCGCACCGTGATCTTGAGCTTCGCCAAGTAGTGCGAGCATGAAGCCGTGGCTATCCAAAATACCGGTACTCGGAGACTCCAAAGCCGCATGACATGTAAGCGCAGGCTCCTGACGAACCGCTTCCTCCGAAGAAATCGCACGAACATCCTCGACGCCGTTGGCATGGGCTTTTCTCATGATGGCTTCAAGCCCGGGTAGCTGCGCCTTTTCGGTGGCAACAATCAGCTTGCCGCAACGCCGATAGGCTAGCGCCCGCGACTGCAGGTAATCGTAGAGCAAGTGTTTACCTTCGACACAGAGCTTGGCTTTGAGCGACCCCGCAGGGTAATAAATGCCCGCATGGATCACTTCACTGTTGCGCGAACTGATGCCAAAACCAATATCGGCGCTGCCCTCAACAATGACAACCTCGCGACCAAGTCGCGCCATGTCGCGCGCACAGGCCAGACCGACAACGCCAGCACCGATCACCAAACAATCAATCGATTCCATAACAAGATGGCCCTACAAAGCTGCTCGCTTAGCTTGCAACATCCAGCTCGCTGCGCGCTCTGCGATCATTAAAGTTGGCGCATTGGTATTGCCCGAGGTAATGGTCGGCATCACCGAGGCGTCAGCAATCCTCAGTCCACGTACGCCATGGCAGCGCAGCTGGGGGTCCACCACGGCCATTGGATCCGAAGCGGGGCCCATCTTCAAGGTTCCAACGGGATGAAAAATCGTGGTCCCGATCTTCCCAGCGGCTTCCACCAAAGCTTCTTCGCTCTCAAACTGCGCACCAGGAAGGTACTCTTGAGGGCGAAAAGAAGCGAGTGGCGCCTGATTGACGATGTCCCGGGTCAGGCGTATCGCACTCGCCGCAACCTGCCTATCGTGATCGGTGGCCAGATAACAAGGATCTATTTGGGGTGGCGCAAGACTGCTCGGATGATTGATATGGACCGAGCCCCGCGAACTTGGTCGCAAATGACAGACCGAAGCCGTAAATGCTGGAAAGTCATGCAGTGGCTCCCCGAAGCGCTCAAGCGACAAAGGTTGGATGTGGTATTCCAGGTCTGCTCGGTCAATCAAAGCTGATGAGCGCGTGAAGACGCCCATTTGGCTGGGGGACATGGTGAGCGGTCCGGTGCGGAAAAAAAGGTACTCCAAACCCATCGCTGCGCGACCCCACCAATGCTTTGCCTGCGCATTGAGGGTTTTCACACCCGATACCTTATAGATCAGACGCAACTGCAAATGATCCTGCAAGTTCTCACCGACACCGGCGAGACTTTGCCTTGGTTTGATGCCCATACCGGCAAGGCGCTCAGCCTGACCAAGACCAGATCGCTCCATTATTTGTACCGAACCGACGGCCCCTGCCGCCAAAACCAGCTCGACATTGGCCCGAACCGTGACAGGATCTGAAAGCGTCTCCTGGCCCCGTAAACCTGCTCGCTGGCTGCGGTTTCGATACTGAACGCCAATCACCTTGCAGGGATCTTCAGGGTCAAAAATCAGATGGTCCACAAGCGCCTGACTGACCACCGTCAAGTTAGGACGCGAAAGGGCGGGCTCCAAGAAGGCTTTGCTCGCATTCCAACGAACCCCGCGACGCTGATTTACTTCAAAATAGCCACAGCCTTCGTTATCGCCTCGGTTGAAATCGTCGCAAGCCGGAATACCATTCGCAAGCGCGGCCTTCGCGAAAGCATCGAGCAAGTCCCAGCGCAACCGTTGCCGTTCAACCCGCCACTCGCCGCCCGAACCATGCATTGGATCGACAGCGCCGCCATCACAGCCGTGATAATCCTCATGTTGCTTAAAAACCGGCAAGACCTGATCCCAGCACCAGCCAGGATTACCCAAGGACTCCCATTGGTCATAGTCCTGCGCTTGGCCGCGCATGTAAATCATGCCGTTAATCGAAGAACAGCCCCCCCAAACCCTGCCCCGCGGATACTTTAAGCTTCGCCCGGCAAGTCGTTCCTGCGGCGTGGTTTGAAACAGCCAGTCAGTGCGCGGGTTGCCGATACAGTAAAGGTAGCCGACTGGAATATGGACCCAAAGGTAATCGTCCCTTCCGCCAGCCTCGAGCAATAAGACCTTATGGCGAGGATCAGCTGACAAACGGTTCGCAAGCAGGCAGCCTGCCGTGCCTGCGCCAACGACAATAAAGTCGAAAAAACCCTGTCGCTGCTGGCCTTGCTGCATCGCGCCCTCCACTGCGCTTGAGGTTTAAATGCCTGCCAAGGTCAGATACTTGGTCTCCAGATACTCCTCCAGGCCCTCTCTAGCTCCCTCCCGCCCCAGGCCCGATTGCTTTACCCCGCCAAACGGGGCCACTTCCGTCGACAAAATGCCACTGTTCACACAAACCATGCCCGCCTCTATCGCCTCAGCCACCCGCATCACCCTGCCAAGATCCCGCGCATAGAAATACGCTGCAAGCCCATATTCGCTTGCATTGGCCATCTCGATGACCTCGTCTTCGGTTTGAAAACGAAAAAGCGGGGCCACAGGGCCAAAGGTTTCCTCACGAGCCACCCGCATGTTTTGCGTCACCTCGGTGAGTACCGTCGGTTCGAAAAAGAGGCCGCCTCGCGCATGCGGCTTGCCACCAACTGCCACGCGAGCACCCTGACTGACGGCGTCCTCAATATGCGCCTTAACTTTTTCAAGCGCGGCAGGCTCAATCAGCGGGCCGATTAAAACGCCCGCATCGGTACCAGGGCCGACCGGCATCGCCGCCACCTTGGATGCGAGCTTGGCCGCAAAAGTATCGTAGACAGCGTCCTGAACATAAATCCGGTTTGCGCAAACACAGGTCTGGCCCGCGTTGCGATACTTCGAGGCGAGCGCACCCTCGACGGCAGCGTCAAGATCTGCGTCGTCAAACACGATAAACGGGGCATTGCCCCCGAGTTCGAGCGAAAGACGCTTAATCGTGTCGGCCGACTGGCGCATCAAAATACGTCCGACCTCGGTCGAGCCGGTAAAAGAAAGTTTTCGCACCTTTGGGGAGGCGCAAAGTACCCGCCCGATTTCGGCTGCTTTGTCGGCATCGCCCGTCACGAGATTAAAAACGCCTGCCGGCAGGCCGGCTTGTTCGGCAAGCGCCGCGAGGGCAAGCGCGGTAAGCGGGGTTGCCTCGGCAGGCTTGCAGATCACCGTGCATCCGGCGGCCAGTGCAGGGGCAACTTTGCGCGTGATCATCGCCATCGGGAAATTCCATGGCGTGATCGCGGCACAAACACCGATCGGCTGGCGCAGGGTCAACAACTTGCGATCGCTCATCGGCGAGGGAATCACGGCGCCATAGGCGCGCTTGGCCTCCTCCGCAAACCATTCAACAAAAGACGCGCCGTAGGCCACTTCGCCGCGCGCCTCGGCGAGCGGCTTACCTTGTTCGGCGGTCATGAGTTGCGCCAAGTCTTCGCTGTGTTTCATCATCAAGTCGTACCAGCGTTTGAGGATTGTTGCGCGGGCTTTGGCGGTCAGTGCGCGCCAGGCAGGCCAGGCACGATGGGCTGCTTCAATCGCGAGTTCGGTGTCGGCAGCACCCATGTTTGCGACCTCGATAATCTTCTCGCCGTTTGCTGGATTCACAACCGCAAAAAATGCTTTGCTATGGGATGCCATCCATTGGCCATCGATATAAGCCTGACTGCGAAGCAGCTGCATATCCTTAAGTGCCAGAGTCATGATGCGTTCTCCTTGAGGGGGCGAGCACTTGGCCACAGCCAAAGCCTCGATCAAAACGACAAGTTTAGAACCTGCTCAGCCCCGTTTGCAGCAACTGACCGCCCAAACATGGGCTCTTCGGGGTTCAGCAGCAAAAAAGCGGACTCATCAGTCGATTGAAAGTCAACCGAGCCGGGATCGACCGCAGCCATCATCTCATCCCGAAAAAAGGCATCGCGCATGAAGCCACTCGAAGACCGACCGCTTGGCCGGGCTAACAGCCCTCTTCTGGTTCCCGACTTCAGACCATTTCGATGCCTTCGCTTGGGGCGCTACCTCGTCTTGCCCCTCCTCTTCATGCTCTTTGCCAGCGGCGCGGCCCAGGCCTGCCAGCGTGCCGTCGGATCAACATTTGCCGACCAGGGACAAGCTTGCGCGCTCGAGGGCAGTGCTGCCGACGACCCAAACCTGCTCGCGCTACCAGGCACCCTCACGCGGAGCGGGAATCCGGTGGACATCGTGAGCGGTCGCAAATCCTTAAGACGCCTTCATTTGCAGGCGAGCCTTCAGGGATCAGACTTGTTTGGTCAAGGTCTGCCCCTCACCTGGGCGGTTTTTTATGACTCGGGCGAGCCACAACTTGAGAGCTCGCCCGACACTAAGCAGGCTCGCGAGCATCCTGCAGGCGACTTGGGGGTGGCTTGGCGTCATGGCTTCGAACTAAGACTCACCAGCCAGCAAAGCGGCGAAGGGAAAACCGCCAACAATCCCAGTCTCATCGTAAACATTCATCAGGCTGATGGCGTCGTCCATCGATTTCGCTATCGACCCGAGCGCGGGGTTTTCGCGGCTGATCAAGCAGAGCTCGGTGAGATTCAAACCTTCGACGCGGGTCCGTCGCGACACTGGATTTGGCGCCAGGTGGGCGGACGACAAGCTCATTTTGATGCGGCTGGCCGCCTTAGCGGCTGGCGATCGCCTCTCGGTCAGCGTTTAGATCTGCATTACAGCAAGACCGGGCGCCTTATTGAAATTGCACAGAGCGCACGAGACCACGCGGGGAGCCTCCGAAAGCGCGCAAGCCTTCACCTCCAATGGGACGCGCACCAGGTCTTGATCGAGCAGGTCGAATTAAAGCAAGAACGCGATAACGCCGCGGCAACCATGCTTGCGCAATGCAGCTATCGCTACGATCGGCAAGCCTTGAATAACCCGCTTCTTGTGGGCGTAGCCTGCAAGCAGACGCAGCAAGCGGTTCAAGATTGGCGTGAACAGTACTTTTATGAGGATGCTCGTTTTCGCCAGGCCTTAACCCGTGTGAGGCTGGAGCGATCAAAAGAGCCAGCACTTGAAGCCCACTATGCCTACGATGCCTGGCGTCGCGTCCTAAAAAGCCAAGGGATCGGCGAGGGCACTGCTCAGGCACTCCGTATCGAATACAGCGATCCATCAAGCAAGGAGGCGCCCTGGCGCCAGCTTAGCCGTGCGGGTCAAAGCATGGCCTACCGCTTTGAAGCGCTGCCAGGTCCCGGCGAGCAAGCATCCCAGGATAGCCCGTACGGGCGCTGGCGAAGACAAAGCGATACCCCCTGTGCCTGGTGCCCTGATGCATCTGCCAACCATGAAAGTGTTCGCGACCAACGCGGCCGGATCGTTGAACTTCGCGACCCAAAAAGCAAACGATGGCTTGAGCGACGACGATATGCGAGCGAGGATGCCACCGAGCTCCCCGCCGAAGTGCTGCGACCCAGCGTACGAGACGGCGCCTTCGCCACCAGTCGTTTCGAGCGCAATACCTCAGGGCTTGTCCTTGCTATTGAGCACCAGGGCTTCTCCCCGAGCGGTAGGACAGGAAACTTTGCGCTAATCCAAAGGCGTATCCGCTTTCGCTACGCAAGCGATGGCCGTGGTATCGATGGCGTCTCGCTCGACGACGGATCCGGCGAGACCCTTGCCCCGGACCACATCGCCTTACCCTGGGTGATTCCAGGCAGGCAGCTGCAGGGTCTGGCGTGGCAGGGCACAGCGCGATATAGCGATGATTTTGGCCGGGTCGTACTGATCAGGCATCCGCAAGGCGCATCGTCGCAGGCGCGTTATGACGCCCGAGATCGGCTGATCGAACAGCAAAGCCCCGATGGGAAGCGGATGAGTCTGCGTTGGGACGCACTTTCTTATCCCCTGGAGAAGGACTATGGAGAAAGCGGACGCTCAGTCTTTCAGTGGGCGAACGCGGTTGATCGCAGGCCGCTGTTACGCGCAGCGCAGCGCGAACCTGCCAGCCAGGATGGGCTAAAGGTAGCGATTCAATGGGCTTACGACGAAAAGGGCCGTGTGATCGAACGCCGGCAACAGGTCGGCAAACATCGCTTTAACTGGGCCATCGGGCGCGATCACCAAGGCAGGGTCGTCAACGAGCAGCTACCCGACGGTGGGACCTTGAACTATCGCTACGATGCGCGGGGGCTGGTCTCGATCAGCTACCAGCATGGCTTTGGCGCTTTAAGCCAAATGCTCTACCAGCGGCTCGATGACAACGCGCTTGCTTACCGATTAGGCCACTTCGTCGTGCGCTGGGAGCAAGCGCCCGACGATTCCGGCGAGCTTCGCCAACTCGAAGTCGAGGGGCTTGCCAAATGGGCGCTGCGTCCGAGGGCTAATCACCCTTTAGCTTCCGGTGATTCCGCATCGACCGGGGACCCGGGATTCCGGGCGCGCATGCGTGCATTGCCCGGTCAAGCACCGGTGATCGCGGGCGGCTTTCGCTACGACGGGGCACAAGCCTGGCTGGGGGATCAAAAAACCACCATGCACTACGACCCGCTTGGCCAGCCCGCAATGCTTGCCGTGCAAGATCGCCCTGGGCAAGTGATGGTGATGGATGGTTGGCGCCAACTGCTGCTTGCCGATGAAAACAAGGGGCTACAGGCTCTGGTGGTCTGGCTTGGTGCCTTGCCGATCGCCTGGATTGAATCAGGAAGGGTTTACCATGTGGCGGTCGACTGGCGCGGGGCGCCGGTGCTTGCCTTTGACGCAACGGGCGAGATCCATTGGAAGGCCAACTATCTACATCCCTTGCGACCCGACATCGAGCATCGTGGTGCAAGCCGAAAAATCGCCGGACGAAGCCTAAGCGATCGGATCCTCAAGAACCGGCTAAAGATTAACCTGGGGGTTCCGGGTCGCCTGTTTGCCAGCGAAACACTGGCTCAAGCGGATGCTCGGCTGCAAACGCTCTTGTTTGGCGCCAACCGGGTGCTCGATACAGAAAGCATGCGCTTTTTGCAGGCCGATCCGCTCGGCCCTGCAGGCGATCGCGACGCCTACCTCTATGCTGAAGGGGAGCCTTGGCGCTATGTGGACCCCTGGGGACTTGCGAAGCTGACTTACGTTGCCCTGTTGCAAGGCGAACGGGGCAAATCGACATCGTCCACACAAGGTTTTTCAATCGGCCGCTGGTCTTTTTTACTCGAAGCGATCGCACCCACGCATACAGCGCCAGGCAGTTCAGCAAGCGGCTGGCAGGGGCTTCAAAATGAATACGCCAAAACACAGCAAGCCTTGCTTTTCGATGCACAAGGAAGTTTTCGCCATTCACAGCAAGACCCTTTGCTTGGCAGCTGGTTTGGCGAGGATAGTTTGCGCTTTCAAGCTGATCAGCGCAGCGAAGTCATGGCCGGCTTCAACACGCACTATGCTGGCGCGCTCATCAGTCAAAGTGCTTTCGTCATCGATAACTTTGACGACGGCCAGGCTACAAGACTGATGGCACTGCTGTCCCGCGATCAAAAAGCAAGACGTTCTTGCCTTCAGCCTTCGAGCCCTTTGCTACCTACGATCAAATTTAACGATGGCTCAGCCGATCTTCGGCCCGATGCCCCACAAGCTCAGGGCGCTTCCGTCCAGCGCCTGCTCGAGTGCGAGAAAGCTCCGAGCGGCATCCCAGAGCCGCTCTACCTCGGGCTCTACGCGGACAGCCAAGAGCAAGCCCGGGTTGAGCGTCTTCTGGCAGCCGCACAACTCCAGGAAGCCCCTTCCCCGTCTTCGATTACCCCCGACTGCACCAAAGACGGCTGCCGCAGCAAGGCAGCGATTGCAATCAACGGCCGCGAATATTTCGCCTCTTATGGGTCGACTCAGTTCGTGCTCGAGACTTTTCTGCGCACCCTCAGGCAGGATGTCTTGTTCGCCAAAGATCTTGATCCACGCACACTTTCCTGGTTGGGTCTTGATCAAAGCATCAGCGATGCCGCTGGCCAGGCACGCAGCATGGCTTGGTGGATCAACCAAGGCATTGCGCGTGCGCAATCTGCAGCCCAGGCGTTTGATTCGCTTCGGGCACGCTATGGCAAAGGCCTCTCACCACAGGCAGCGCTGGCGCATTGGAACCAGATGACCGGTGCTCAGCAGATTCAATGGCAGACCTCAAGCGGCCTTGACCGTGATGCCTTCGTTGATATCTTGGGATTTTTGCCAGATGGCCGAGCGCGAACCGAGGCTGAAGCCCGCAACGCCTTCGCCGCCCATGCGGTTTTTCGCTTGGGCCATCAGCAAAAAACAACAGGCCAGGGCTCAGGATTTGCTGACTGGTTGAAAGCGCTTTTTGCAGACCAGGCCCGGTTCGGTCTCATCTCAAGGCTTTTGCTTCGCCAGCATTTGCGGACCATTTTGTCTGAACCCGCGCTTCAGGCAAGAGTTAGCAATCTTGAGCCGCCAGGCAGCAAGGCGCACGGTGAACGCCAACAAGCCATCGAGCAAGACATCGCCTATCGTGTCGCGCTGATGCATAACGGGGGCAAGCAGGCTAGTGGCGCGCTCGACCCAAACCGCAAACCCCCTGCCTATTTGCAAAGCTATGCCGAAGAATTCTTGCGAATGGCTGGCCGCGGTAACTGGGAGGCCCTGCGATGCGGCCAATCCTTGGGCGTCGCAGGCTTACAAATGCAAACCTTAAGGCTTGGCTGAGGCACGATGACGGCGCTCGCCTATGATAGGGGCCTGCAAAGCATGCAACACCTCACTAAGAGCATAAGCCTGATGCCTATTGCGCCCACCCTTGATGCTGAGCCAGTTACCGATGCGTGGGCGAGCAAAGGGCATGCTATTGCCATCAGCATGGGTGACCCGGCGGGTATCGGCCCAGAAGTGCTGCTCAAAGCGCTGCATCGGCTAAGCCAGGGCTCGCTCAACGCTCTGGGAACGGCAAAAACAAGCGACCTCGGTCAAGCCATTGCTGTGCAAGTTTTCGGCGATCCGGCTTGGTTGTTGCAACAGGCAGCCGATCTTGGTTTGTCTGCAAGCTTGCAAAAGGCCTCTTGGCTCCAATGGGAAAAGGTTTGTTCGGTGCCCCGAACACTTAGGCGAGGCATCGCAAGCGCTGAAGCGGGCCAATGCGCAGTGGCCGCCGTGCTCGCTGCGGCACAATCGGTGATTAAGGGACAATGCCGGGCCCTGGTCACCGCGCCTTTGAACAAGCAAGCCATGCATCTTGCAGGCTATCAGTATCCCGGACATACCGAGCTCTTAGCCGAACTCGCCGGAAACCTTCCCGTGCGCATGATGCTCGAACACCAACACCTGCGCACGGTGTTACACAGCATTCATTTATCGCTGCGGCAGGCCTTGGATGCCATCGACCGGGCAAGCTTGCTGCAAACCTTCCTCATCGCTGACCAAGCGCTTGGTCAAATGCTGGGAAAAAAGCCAAAGCTCTTGTTGGCTGCGCTCAACCCGCACGCGGGCGAGGCTGGCGCCTTCGGGCGCGAAGAAATCGAGCTTTTGTCGCCCTGTGTGGCACAAGCCGAGGCACAGGGCATTGCCATCCAGGGTCCTTTTGCCGCCGACAGTGTGTTCGCGAAAGCCTGGGATAACCCCGAGGTGGATGCGGTGATTGCGCTCTATCACGATCAAGGCCTGATTCCCATCAAACTGCTAGGCATGGACCTGGGTGTGAATATCACGCTTGGTCTACCCTTTATGCGGAGCAGTCCTGATCATGGCACGGCTTTTGATATCGCTGGTCGCGGTCTTGCAAAAGAGGACAGCTTCATGGCGGCGCTTCAATCGGCTCACCGATACAGTTTTGGCGCGGCGGACAACGAGTAAGACGCGACCTATGCGCTTGTAAGGCTCGCCTCCCAGCGCTCACGGATTGCCCGCAATCTGGAAGGCAAACGGCTGCCGAGTTGTTCAAAAAGACGCGCCTGGCTTGCAAGTTCTTTGCGCCATTCGCCCGGGTCGACGTTGCTGAGGCGGGCAAATTGCTCTGCCGAAAAATCGAGGCCCCGCCAATCGATATCCTGGTACCGCGGGGAAACACCAGCGAGATGTGCATCGCCTTTCGCTTGGTTGAGGTTTTGAAGCATCCAAACCAAAACCCGCATGTTTTCGCCAAAACCCGGCCAAATGAATCTGCCCTGCTCGTCGCTTCGAAACCAGTTCACACAAAAAATTGCGGGCAGCATCGGGGCGTTGTCATGCTCGGTCTGATCATGCGCGGTCTGATCATGGTCGGCCTCATTGCCGCGCCCGCCGGTATTGCCTTGTTGCGCTCTTTTAGTTTGCAACTTAGCGCCCAGTGCGAGCCAATGCTCAAAATAATCACCCATGTGATAACCGCAAAAAGGCAACATCGCGAAAGGATCACGCCTTACGACGCCGGTTGCACCGCTCTGCGCCGCTGTGGTTTCTGAGCCCATGGTTGCAGCGAGATAAACACCCTCTTCCCAGTCTCTGGCCTTTATGACAAGCGGCACGGTATTGCTTCGTCGTCCTCCAAACACAAAAGCATCGATCGGCACCCCTTGAGGATTATCCCAATCTTTATCCAGAGACGGGCATTGAATCGCCGCCACTGTAAAACGCGCATTGGGATGCGCTGCTTTTCGTCCGGCCTGCCCATCGGTTGGCGTCCAATCCTTACCTTGCCAGTCGATCAGGTGCTCAGGCGCTTCGCTCAAACCTTCCCACCAAACATCACCATCATCGGTTAAAGCAACATTGGTAAAAATCGTGTTTGAAGCAAGCATCGCCAGCGCATTGGGGTTGGTCTTTGCTGAGGTCCCTGGTGCAACACCAAAATAGCCCGCCTCAGGATTGATCGCATAAAGACGGCCATCGTTGCCGGGTTTAATCCAGGCGATATCGTCGCCGACAGTGCTGACCTTCCAGTCGCCCAGTTCCGCCGGCGGTATGAGCATTGCAAAATTGGTTTTGCCACAGGCTGAAGGAAATGCGGCGGCCACGTGATACTTGCGGCCTGCCGGATCCGTAACACCCAAAATGAGCATATGTTCGGCCAGCCAGCCGTTGTCGCGACCCATGGTGGACGCAATTCGCAAGGCGAAACACTTTTTTCCCAGCAAAGCGTTGCCACCGTATCCCGAACCATAGGACCAAATTTCACGGGTTTGCGGAAAGTGAACAATGTACTTCGTATCGTTACATGGCCAGGCAACATCGCTTTGGCCGGCAGCCAAGGGCATGCCCACACTATGTACACAGGGGACAAAGAAGCCATGCTCGCCAAGTTGTGCCAACGCGGCGCTACCCATGCGGGTCATCATGCGCATGTTGACGACCACATAGGGACTATCGGACAACTCCACACCAATATGCGCAATCGGGCTGCCAAGCGGTCCCATGGAAAAAGGAACAACATAGAGCGTTCGTCCTTGCATACACCCGGCAAACAGATCTGTCAGGGTCTGCTGCATTTGAATTGGATCAATCCAGTGGTTGGTTGGTCCTGCCTCGTCTTGATGATCTGAGCAGATAAAGGTTCTATCTTCTACTCTTGCGACATCTGAGGGCGCCGATCGCGCCAAAAATGAGTGCGGGCGTTTCTGCGGATGAAGCGCAATGAGCGTGCCGCTATCAAGCATCTCGGCGCATAAACGATCGTATTCGGCCTGCGAACCATCGGCCCAGACGATTTCACGGGGTCGGGTATGTTCGGCAACCGCGGCAACCCAAGCCATCAATCGGCGGTGGGCCAAGGCCTCTGGTGCGCGAACCTGTGCGCGAAGAACGTCGAGTGGCTGTGCGATCCAGTGCTGAACCCTTGCAAGCGGACCCCAATCAGCATGGTGGCCTTGGTCTTTGGCGGTCGCTAGGCTTTGTTGGGCATGCAAACTTTGTTGGGCATACAAAGCATCCTGCGAGGCGCTTGATGGGGCGCTACGAGCTGGGCCTGATACATGGGCGGCGCTTGACATGTTATTCCTCGCTGAATCGATAAGTCAGATGACGGGAGCGTGACTAAAGGCGCAAGAGTTTATCGCTTTTCAACCCTAGGCTATGCGCAATAGCTGACTTGGTGCTACAGTGCTCCGCATGGAAAACCCCAGCCTTGAACCTAGGCCCGATCATCAGGCCGACGATCGTGTTTCGCCCCGGCTCAGCCCGCAGCGTGGCGTCTCGTTTGTCTCAGAACGAATTCCCGAAGACAGGTGGTTTCCGCTTGCCGTGGCACGCACAAAAATCACCATGCGTTGGCTCAGCAGCCTGTCGGTACTGGGTGTTGGTTTGGCGATTTGGCTCGAACGTGGGGCCTCGCTCGGGCTTGCCGCATTTGCGCTGATGCTCGGCTTGTTAGGCTTGGCGCTACACCAGAGCGTCGCTCGGGCGGGCGCCTGATCTAAGCGTTTGATGCCGTCATGAGCGTTTTTTTTAACGCCATTTCGGTAGATCCCTGTTCGCTTGACGCCGAACTCGAAGACGCTGGCACCGTCGGCCCCGAGCTCGCATTCATCGCAAGGGAGCAAAGACTCTTGGCGCGCGCTTTTTGCTGGCGCGATGCGAGCAGCGATTGGCCTTTATTGATGGTACAAATTCCCGGCACCGAAGCGCTTTGGATGCTGCAACATCCGGTGTTTACGCCCATCATCCGTCGCTGGGGCATGGCCTTGCGGGTCATCGGTATTTCCCGGGAAGCGATGGCCTATGATTTCCGCGCCCTGCTTGATGACCAAACGCTTGCCCGGCTTCGAAAAGCCCTGCATGAAGATCCCGAAAAAGCGCCGGTCGATTTGATCTATCAGGCGCTCGCAAGGGGCATGCTCTCGCGTTTGCACGATTCAGGCCAGGCCGCAAAACACTTGTTGCGCGAGGGCTTTTTGTATCAAGAGCCTCCGCTTTTCGAACCCAGCGATAGCCCACAGCGCCCGCTACTTTTGAAGGCCCTGCAAGCGGCCCTGCGGCGCGGCCAACTCGATATTGGTTTTTACAGCCGAGCCATGCGGGCATTGCGTCAGCGCGAGCATCAGGTCCGGCAAAGACTTGCCTATGTTTTGGAGGGGGCTTTATCTCCTTTAAGCCTTCAGGCCAGCGCCCGCGTGGACCCCAAGATCCCCTGGGGGGTGTACAACTGGCTGCATCGTGACCCTCGCCATGCGATGGCCCGCGAACATGTGCTAAGCCATCTCCCTTGGCTTGGCCCCTGGCTTGCGGATCACCTTTTACTGAGTAAGGATTCCCGGCTGCAACAAGTGATCGATTCAGGACAGGACAGCTTGGTGCTCGAGACCCTTGCCGCTGTCTTTGCAATCGACCCCAATCTCATGCGCCGTTTGTGGCGGCACCCGATTGTGATGCCAGCCGAGCTCAACGATTGGCAGTTACCGCGCATGCTTGGCTGGCTGCAACAAAAGCCCGAACGACTATGGCCAGCAAGCGAGGCCTGTTGGGAACGCCTGTTTGAAGAACTGGCGCTGATCTCACCGCCACACTAAGGCTTTCCTGGAAGCTTCGGGTTGTACGGGGACCCGCGTTATTTCCCGATACAGAAGCGCCCGAAAATCGCACCAAGCAGGTCTTCGTCACTCCAAACCCCGATCATCTCCGCCAAGGCCTGCTGCGCAAGCCGTAACTCCTCGGCCATCAGGTCGGCCTGACCCTGGGAAGTGGTCCAGTGCGCCTGGGCAAGCTTCAGGTGTCCAAGTGCGCGCTCAAGCGCTTGTACATGACGAAGCCTTGCCCAAAGAGGCTCGGTGCTCTCTCCTTGAAAAGCAAGCTTATTCAAAACCGCATCCATCAAAGTCTCAAGCCCCCTTGCCTCTTTGGCAGACACGGCCACAACAGGCCATGAGGCAGCGCTAATCTGTGTTGCGCCGCCGCTTATCGCATCGCTCAAGAGATCATCGGCCGCCGGATCTGCACCCAACAGATCGATTTTATTGAGCACGACAAGCGTTGGGACCGCCATCGACGGGTCGTCATCCGAAGGACGATTGGCTTGCCACCATGTTTTGGCGTGGTGTTGGGCACGCTGCAGCAGATCTCCGCGATCGTCCGTGGGCGCAATGTCTTCCAGGCTGATCACCAGGAGAACCGCCTGCGCACGAAGCGCACTTTCCCAACTCCGCTGCATGCCTCGTAACTCAATCCGACCGGCCTGGGCCGCATCACGTATCCCAGCGGTATCGGTCATTTCAATCGCTTGGCCAGCCCACTGAAAGCGCTGGCTGATTCGATCGCGCGTGGTTCCCGGTTCTGCATCGACCAGCGCAAGCTCTTCTCCCGCGAATGCATTCAAAAGACTGCTTTTGCCTGCGTTTGGCGGCCCAATCAGAGCCAGCGAAAGTCCTTGTTGTAATTGTGCACCCCGCTGCCAGGCAGGAAGCTGGCCTTGCATCGCCGCAATCGCCTCGGTCAGCGCATTTTCAAGACCCCAGTCCGAGAGGCTCTCAACCGGCTCTTCTGGAAAATCCAAGGCCGCTTCGACAAGCAGGCGCATATGCTGCACGGCGTCTAAATAACGATGAACCTGCTTAGAAAAATCGCCTTGCAGTGACGCAAGGGCCGCTTTGGCTTGCAGCCTTGTGGAGGCGGCAATCAAATCGGCGATCGCCTCCGCTTGAGCAAGATCAATACGACCGTTTAAGAACGCGCGCTCAGAAAATTCACCCGGTTTTGCCAAGCGCATGCTTTCAGCTTTGCCGTAATCCAGCATCGTTTCCAGCGCCCAGGCAATCATCGCCGGTGATCCATGGGTGTGCAATTCCAACAAATCCTCCCCGGTAAACGAGTGAGGCGCTGGAAAAAAAACCGCCAAAACCTGATCGATGGCCTCGCCATTCCCCGCCCTCAAGGTTCTCAAGCTGGCCCTGCGAGGCTCTAGCGCCCATCCCAATCTGGGCAAAAGTGTGCCGGCTAAATCACTGCCAGAAATCCGCAACACCGCAATCGCCGACAAGCCTTTTGCCGTCGCCTGAGCCAGAATCGGTTCGGTCTTGGGCGTTTTTGACACCAGGTTCATCATGAGCCCTAGCTAGTGCTCATCCTGCAGCCACAAAGACGCCACGAGCGCTGCGTCCTTGGTGAGCGCTGATTGGGCGATCAGCTGTGCCAACGCTTTTCGGTCCACTGAGCAATAAGCGCTCACTTCGCCGTCCTGATTGGAGGGCAGGAAATCGGGCGGCAGGATCAAAGAAAAGGCAAACAAGCGCTCACGACGAAAATAGGGCCAGGGACTGGTCTGCCCCTCTATGCACTGAATATGGATACGCCTCAAGGCCTTTAAGCCAGCGTTCATTAGCACCGTTTCTCGGACTTCGGGGCTAAGGCCAGCCTCTTCCCAGCACTCACGCCAAAGACACTGCTCTAGGCTTTCGCCGGCAGCGAGTCCCCCTGCGACCATATTGTCGAGCATCCCCGGATCGCTGTCTTTGGCCATCGAGCGACGCGCAAGCCACATCATTTGCTTGTCTGCCAGCAGACCATTGACATGGACCGCGGCAGTCCAAAAGCCCAAATGCCTCGCCGCAACACGCTCGAGCCTGAATTTGGCCTTGGTCGACCCCGGCGAGTAAATGTCAAAACACTCATGTCGCCAGCCGGGTAGTCGCCCCATGCGATACCACTGCTGTGTCAGGGCTTGGAAGCTCGCCTCGCGTGGACTACCCGGGCTCAGCTCGGGGTGAAAACAAGGCGTGCTGAAGGGTCCATCGGCTGGCAGCACCAGTTCGTGATCCACGAGATCCGCAAACAAGGCCGCTGGTGCGAAGGCCATCGGCTCAAGCTCAGCCTGCCAACAAATGGCCTGGAAGGCAAGATCATCGAGGCTAGCCTGGCGAACTTCAGCTGCGACGCTCTTTGGCACTTTGTGCCTCTATGCGGCGGGTGATTACCCATTGCTGAGCAATCGAGTAAACATTGTTGACCAGCCAATAAAGAACAAGACCTGAAGGAAAGAAGAAAAACATCACCGAAAAAACAATCGGCATGAACATCATCAGTTTGGCTTGCACCGGATCGGGTGGCGTTGGATTCAGTTTGGTCTGGATAAACATCGTGACCGCCATCAATATCGGCATCAAACCGATCGGTACACCAAAATAAGTGCCAAACAATGCATCGGGAGCCGCCAGGTTATCCAAGTATAAAAATGGTGCAAACCGCATTTCACTGGAGGCAAGCAGCACCCAATAGAGGGCAATGAATACTGGGATTTGCACCACAATCGGCAGACAGCCGCCTAGCGGGTTGATTTTTTCCTCTTTATAGAGCTCCATCATCGCCTGATTCATCCGAATGCGATCGCTACCGTATCGTTCTCTGATGGCCATCATCCGCGGTGTGACCGCCTTCATTCGGGCCATGGATTTGTAGCTTGCGGATTGCAAGGGAAAAAACAATGTCTTGATGATCACGGTGAGCAAAATAATCGCAAGACCCCAGTTATTGCTTAGGCCATGCATTTGCTCAAGAAGCCAGAAGATTGGCTTGGCAAACATCGCGAGCCAACCGTAGTCCACTGCCAAATCAAGCCCTGGCGCAATCGCAGCGAGCATGCGCTGATCTTGTGGCCCAATCAACAAACGCGCAACCGTACTCTGACTTGCGCCGGGCGCTAGCTCGCCAAAGCGTTCAAGTGCACCGACGCTATAGAGCACCGGGTTGCCTTCAACCCGGCGGGTAAAGTATTCGCGCTGGCGTTGATCTTGAGGCAACCAGGCAGCGATAAAGTGATGCTGGATGATGCCAAGCCAGCCATCGGAAGCTTGTTTCACATGGTCGGCTTTTCCTTTTTCAATACTCGGAAAGTCAACCTTTTGAAACTTAGCCTGTTCGGTGTAAACCACAGGTCCAGTGTAAGTGCTGTAGAACTGTGATTCCCCAGCCGGGGCTTTGCTGTCACGCAACAATTGTCGATAGGCTATGGGCGCAAGCGGACTGACGCCAAGGTTTTGAACGGTCTCATCGATCCGGACAACGTAGCTATCGGGCTCTAATTGATAGCGTCGACGAACCTTTAAATCTCCCTCGCTTGCCTCTAAGACCAAATGCGTCTGGCCCTGTTCGATACGTTGAAAACGCGACTGGTGCGTCGGAAACCGCTTATCGGCCTGGGCGCTGATCCAACCTTGCTGGGCGAGGTAGTGGTTTTGACCCTCTTGATGGAGCAAGACCACATTCTTGGACGGATCATTGAGTTCGCGTTGCGTGAGCAGTTCGCTGCGCACAAGCTGTCCGCCTTCGGGCGACACGGCAAGTTTCAAGACTTTGTTTTGCAAGACCCAGAAATCGCCGGGGGCTAGCGTGGCCGTTACATCACCAGGGACTTTACTTGCGCCTGATGCAGCATCAGTCTGCTGATTCGCCTTGCTCGCATCAGCTGTAACCCCGGGAATTTGCGTCTTATCGGCACCGCCCGCGGCAACCGAAGCAGCCTGAGGGACTTCGTTGGACACTGGTTTTGCATCGGGCTTCTGTGAACCGTTTGTAGCTGCGGCGGTCTTTTCCTGAGGCGGCGCAAAAAAACCTGGCTGGCCCTGATGGCGCTGCCAAGCGTCCCACAAAAAAAACAGGGAGGAGAAAAAGATCACCCAAAGAATCGTGCGCTGGATTTGTTGTTGCATGGTGTTTTCTAGAAGAATCTCCGGATGCTAAGAGGCTGCAGGCTCACGATCATTTTTTTTCGATACACGTGCTTCGGCTGGCTTTGTACCATGAGACGAGGATGGCGCCGGGACCTCGTCGATCCCGCCGGGGTGAAAAGGATGGCATCGGCACAGACGCCTCAAACTGAGATAAGCACCCTTAACGCTGCCATGGCTTTGCAAAGCCTGTCTTGCATATTCGGAGCAGTTAGGCAAAAAGCGACAAGAGGGGCCAAGCACCGGTCTTACGGTGTACTCATAGCCACGGATGATCGCTAAGCCGAGCGTTTTGGCACATTGATCCAGGGCCGTCCAAACATTATCCAACCTGGCGGGCTCAACCTCTTGACGATCGCTCGGCCTCATGGTGTCTGATACCTTTTCACAGGGCTTGCCAAAGTGCTTCAAGGCTCTGCCAGTAAAGCACTTTTCGCCGACGCGTGCTCAAGGCTTGAACGCTTGTTGCTAACGCCTTGTCAAAGCTTTGATCAAGGCGCAATAAATAAACCTTGGACGAAGGCTTTGCACTAGCTTGCGCTTGGGGGTCAAGTCGCTTGCGAAAGCTTTCTTTGACGATTCGCCGCAAACGATTGCGTTCTACTGCGAGTGGGATGAAACGTTTTGCAATACTGATACGCAACTGAACGCTTCGACCAGAACGCGACAAAGCTTCACGATTCACCGAGCCAGGTTTGCTGGCAGGTGCGTCGTTTTGGCGATCCTTGCGATGATTAATCGTGTCGATCTGGTGCAGACTCCAGGGCCCACAACGTGCAAGCCTGCGTAAGCGTTTGGAAGATGACATCGCCGCATTAGCTTCTTGAAAATCGCACCTCCAGATAAGCCCCTCAAGTAGGCTTCTCAGACAGCCAGACGTTTGCGGCCTTTTGAACGCCGTGCTCGTATGACGGCTTTGCCGCCACGAGTTTTCATACGAACCAAAAATCCGTGTGTACGTTTGCGTCGGGTGACCGAAGGCTGGTAGGTGCGCTTCATGACATGTCCATGGCTTTGATGTGAAAAGCCCTCGATTACAACAAAAAGAAGACGGTTTTGTCAATTACGGTGTTGGTGCGAGCGCTGGTCAGGCTAGCCTTGAGCCGTATTCAAACGGGTAAACTAGTTGCTTCTTATGTCACATGCTTTGCGCTTGCGCCAAGAATCCGCCACTTTTTTCGTACGCTCCATGCCAATTTGCGTCATTAAGCCACGTCCTGCTCATGCGAGACCTCACGGAGCCGCGCATGCTTGAGCATTGGCTGCGTTGTATTGAACAACTCGAGCGCGAGATTTCGCCCCAGCTCTTTAAGACCTGGATCAAACCCTTAGCTTATCTTGGCTATCAAGAACACGAAAACCAGCTGAGGATCGGTTGTCCCAATGCCTTCAAACTAAATTGGGTAAGACAACAATGGGGACAACGGCTTGAGGAACTCTTGCGCGAAGAGCGAGCGATCAAACCTGGTCTAAGCCTTCAGTTTGAAGTGACGCCGCCTCTAGAGTTGCCCCGCGTTGATGATGACGTCCAGCCAACTGCAAACCATCTGCTCGCTGAGCCCCTGATACCTGAAAGTTCAAGGCTCAATCGAGAACTGAATTTTGAAAACTTTGTTACCGGTAAATCGAATCAGATGGCGCGCGCTGCGGCGCTTCAGGTAAGCCAGCGACCTGGTCTGGAATACAACCCACTCTTTATCTATGGTGGCGTCGGTCTTGGGAAAACCCACCTGATGCATGCTGTGGGTAATGCCATTCGTGAGCGCAATCCTGGCGCTAGGCTTCGCTATATTCACGCGCAGGAGTTTTTCGACGAAATGGTGCGAGCCATCCAGCGAAAAAATTCTGAAGAAATGAGAGCGCAATATCAAAAACTAGATCTTTTTTTGATTGACGATATTCAGTTTTTATCCAATAAACCCAGAACTCAAGAGGAATTCTTTTATCTTTTTGAGGCCTTATTTGCTGCGCGCAAACAGATCATCGTGACATGCGACACCTACCCAAAAGAAATGAATGGGGTTGAGGACCGTCTAGTGTCCCGCTTTGACAGCGGTCTTATTGTTGCGATCGAACCACCCGATCTCGAAACCAGAACAGCGATCTTGCATCGCAAAGCCGAATTGCGTCAGGTCGACCTGCCAGACGACGTCGCTTTTTTCGTGGCGAAAAATTTACGCAGCAATGTCCGCGAACTCGAAGGCGCCTTAAATCGACTTGTAGCCGCTTCGAGCTTCCGAGGACAGGCGATAAGCCTCGAACTGGCCAAGGAAGCACTTCAAGATCTCCTAGACTTAAATCGACCTGCGATCTCGGTCGAAAACATCCAAAAAACAGTTGCTGACTATTACAAGCTCAAAGTCGCTGATATGTATTCCAAGCGGCGCCCCGCGCACATTGCGCTCGCACGACAAGTCGCCATGTATTTGGCCAAAGAACTGACTCAAAAGTCCCTGCCCGAAATTGGAGAACTTTTCGGTGGCCGCGATCACACCACCGTCTTGCATGCCGTGAGGCGAATCACTGAACGCAGGCAACACGAAACTGAACTCAACCATGCGCTCAAAGTCCTTGAGCAAACCCTACGAAGCTGAGCCATGCCAATGCAAAAGGGGCTGGATGAAACCGATGCGACAACCGTGGCTCAAGCTGTGGGTATCCATCCTCGATATGCGTCGATAAGTCGAAGAAAAGCCTGTATGACACATGAACAAGTAGCGGCTCGACTTGACGTGACGAAAGCTTATGCCAACTTGTTCGAGCCCAACAAGCCATCTGTCAACGACCTATGCGCATGAAAATACCGAGTGAAATCCATGTCTTAATGCACTTGTCAACAACAAAGCCTTGAGCACATCAACAACAACATTGTGTTTTATTCAAAGCAGACATAAGTCCTAAGGAGAACCCCATGGCCTTGGTTAAAGCGTCTCGCGATGCCTTGCTTAAGCCCTTGCAAGTGGTAGCTGGCATTGTCGAAAAGAAAAACACCATGCCGATTCTTGCCAATGTCCTGATTCAAAAGCAAGGCGAGGACTTGCGTTTTGTTGCCACCGATACAGAAATGCAAATCAGCACCACGGCCCAGCTCGGCGGCAAGGCAGACGATATGGCAATCACAGTGTCGGCAAGAAAGCTGATTGATGTCTTAAGAGCCTTGCCTGAGACCAGTGAAGTCTCGTTATCGATCCAAGCGAGAAAAGCAAGTATCACAACGGGCAAAAGCAGGGTTTCCCTGCAAACCATGGCAGCCGAAGAATTCCCTCATGTGCTCGTTCAAGAGGTCTTTACACATCGCTTGACGGTTCCTCAGCAAGCCTTTAAGCATTTGCTCAGCATGGTGTCTTACGCTATGGCGCAGCAAGACATCCGTTACTATCTAAACGGTCTACTTTTAGTAACAGATGGTCACAAATTGAAAGTGGTTGCCACCGATGGCCATCGACTTGCCTACTGCGATATGGATCTTGAGCAAGCCATGCCTAGACAGGATCTTATCGTGCCGCGCAAGACCATTGGCGAATGGATGCGCTTGCTCCAGGATGTCGAGGAGCCCTTAGTACTCGAATTTGGACAGCAAAGACTGAGGGCAAGTTTTAGCGGTATTGAGCTTGTGAGCAAACTCATCGAAGGAAAGTTCCCCGACTATGAGCGTGTCATTCCGCAGGGACTTGGACGCCTTGCCACCATCGATCGTGCTTTACTGGCCTCAAGTTTGCAGCGTGCCTCCATTGTCACCACGGAAAAATTCAAAGGCGTGAGGCTTCGTTTCGAAAAAGATCATTTAAGCATTCAAACCACAAACGCAGATCAAGAGGAAGCGGTCGATGAGATCGCGATGAGCTATGACTCCGAAACAACAGAAATTGGTTTTAATGTGCAGTATTTGCTTGAAGTGTTACAACATTTAAAGACAGAAGAAATCAGTATTGCGCTACGTGACGGCAGCGCAAGTGCCCTGATCACCGTACCTGATAATAATCACTTTAAGTACGTTGTCATGCCCATGCGTATTTAAAGCTGAAAGAAGAACCATGACTCAATCTTACGATTCATCCTCGATTCAAATCCTTGAAGGCCTTGATGCCGTCAGAAAACGCCCTGGCATGTACATTGGTGACACATCCGACGGTACTGGTTTACACCACCTGGTTTTTGAAGTTGTCGATAACGCTATCGACGAAGCCTTAGCGGGTTACTGCGATGAAATTTTGATCACGATTCATCACGATCAATCGATTTCTGTTATTGATAACGGTCGCGGTATTCCAACCGGGATCAAGGATGACGACAAGCATGAGCCTCGAAGAAGCGCGGCTGAGATCGTGATGACGGAATTACATGCCGGCGGAAAATTTGATCAAAACAGCTATAAGGTTTCTGGCGGGCTGCATGGTGTTGGTGTCTCCTGCGTGAATGCATTATCCAAGTGGCTACGCCTTACGATTAAGCGCGACGGCAAAACACATGCGATGGAATTTCATCGAGGTGTATGCCAGCACCGTCAGATTGTTCAGGTCAATGGTGTTGACACCTCACCGATGCTGGTTATCGGAAACACAGAAAAGCGTGGGACGGAAGTTCATTTTCTCGCAGATGACACTATTTTTGGAACGATCGAATATCATTACGATATTCTTGCGAAACGCCTTCGAGAGTTATCGTTTTTAAATCACGGCGTCAAAATCAAGCTGATTGATCAGCGAAGCGGCAAGGAGGAGGATTTTGCTTTTACGGGCGGCGTGCAAGGGTTCGTGCAATATATCAATCGCCACAAGACCGCCATTCATCCGCGTATTGTTTATATGCAAGGGATACGCACAAGCGAGGGACCGGCAGCCGGCCAGATCGGTGTAGAAGTTGCCATGCAATGGAACGACGGCTACAACGAGCAAGTGCTTTGTTTCACCAACAATATCCCACAGCGCGATGGCGGTACCCATTTGACAGGCTTAAGGGCCGCAATGACGAGGGTTATCAATAAATATATTGAACAAAGCGAACAAGCGAAAAAAGCGAAAGTAGAAACTTCAGGCGACGATATGCGCGAAGGCTTGACCTGTGTCTTGTCAGTCAAAGTACCCGAGCCCAAATTTTCAAGTCAAACCAAGGACAAGCTCGTTTCGTCTGAAGTGCGGGCGCCAGTTGAGGAGTTGGTCGCAAAAGCGCTGGAAGATTTCTTGCTTGAGAACCCAGCGGATGCCAAAGTCATTGTGAGCAAAATTATCGATGCTGCGCGTGCCCGCGAAGCTGCCCGCAAAGCACGTGAGATGACACGGCGTAAAGGTATTTTGGATGGCGTGGGTCTGCCGGGAAAGCTTGCCGACTGTCAAGAGAAAGATCCAGCCCGAGCCGAGCTCTATATTGTTGAGGGCGATTCTGCCGGCGGCTCGGCAAAACAGGGCCGCGATCGAAAATTCCAGGCTGTACTGCCGCTACGAGGTAAAGTGCTCAATGTTGAAAAAGCGCGGTTTGATAAATTAATCGCATCAGAGCAGATCACAACATTAATTACTGCCTTGGGGACCTCCATCGGTCCGGAATTTGATGTCGCGAAGTTGCGCTATCACCGGGTCATCATCATGACGGATGCCGATGTCGATGGCTCTCACATCAGAACCTTGTTGCTCACGCTTTTGTATCGACAAATGCCCGAGCTGATCGAGCGGGGCTTTGTTTATATTGCCCAGCCACCGTTGTATAAGATAAAACTTGGCAAGGACGAGCGCTACCTCAAAGACGATCATGAGCTGAATCAATATTTACTCAGTGCCGCCTTGCAAGGTGCAGAGCTTTTCCTCGGCGAAGGACAAGGAAGCTTGTCAGGCGAGGCCCTGGCTGAGCTTGCAAGAAAGCAATTGATCGCTGATGCTGTCATTCAGCGGCTCTCCAAAACCATGGATGCCCAGGCTTTACGCGCACTGCTTCACGGTTGCAAGCTCGACTTAAGTGGTCAAAACCAAGCTGAACAAAGTGCAGGCGTGCTGCTTGAGGCGATGCGCGACCTTGCAAGTCGCAAAGGCAGTGAGGATCCGAGCTTACAGGTTCAGGCGCAAATGCATCCGATGACAGAACACTGGATGCTTGTTGTGCGCCGCTTGCAACACGGCAATCAGCGCACAAGCAAAATCGATGCGGAATTTCTGATGTCGGCCGATGCCCTGGTGCTTAACGAAGCGTCGTTGAGTTTATCGGCGTTGTTAAGCCGTGGCGCAATGATCAAGAAAATCGATCAAGATCGTTCAGATCGCAACAAGCAATCGCATGTTCAGAGCTTTGAAGAGGCGATGCGTTGGCTTTTTGCAGAGGCAGACCGTGGCATGAATCGACAGCGTTACAAAGGTCTTGGCGAGATGAATCCTGAGCAATTGTGGGAAACCACGATGGACCCAGGGGTCAGGCGCTTGTTGCGCGTGCAAATTGAAGATGCGATCAGTGCAGATCAGATGTTTTCAACCCTCATGGGCGATGACGTTGAGCCGCGTCGCGCATTTATCGAACGCAATGCCTTAACCGCAAGAATCGATGTTTGAGAACTTGAGTTTGACGCAAGGGATCAGGCACGATATCAAGGCATCAAGCCTTAAGCGATCAACACTGGCATTTTGATATAAGGTTTATTGGTGCAAGCCTTCACGGCGGGTGCTGTAGCGGTACTGGTGGGCTATGTCAGTTCGGTAGCCATCGTTTGGCAGGCTTTGCAATCGGTGGGTGCCAGCACAAGCCAAGCTGCCATGGCCTTGGGCGCCTTAAGCGCTGGTCAGGGTTTGCTCTCCTTATGGCTCTCTGTCAAGCATAAGACACCATTACTCTTTGCCTGGTCGACACCCGGCGCTGCCGTTCTGATGACAAGTGAGAACGCCGATTTCTCTGTTGCGCTGGGCGCATTCTTGTTTGCAGCCATGCTTGGTATGACGCTTTCCTTATTCAAGGGCTTAAGCTGGGTCATGCGACTTATCCCTGTCCCCTTGGCAAGTGCTTTGTTGGCCGGCGTCTTGTTGCGGTTGGCGATGGATAGTTTGTCAAAGGGGCTTCACGAGTCGCTTTTATGGCCTGTGTTGAGTTTATGGTTTGTTTATTTTCTGGTGCGACGATTCTGGCCGAGCAGCGCCATGATGTTTGTACTTGCGCTGGCAATATGCTGGTCGTGGTGGTTTCAGCATGACAACATCGCAACTGCAGGCGCCAACGCTGAAACAATCAAGGATCTTGCCCGGGCTAGCGTGTCTGACATCGACCAAGCTTGGCAGTGGACAGCACCCAGGTTTGAATGGTCGGTGCTCTTGGGGATAGGGTTTCCGCTCTTTCTGGTCACGCTCACTGGCCAGAACATGGCAGGCTTGGCTGCTATCAAAAGTTTTGGCTACCAAAGTAATCCCGATCGATTACTTTTTGCAGCGTCTTTGGCAAGTGCTCTGGCGGCATTGTTTGGCGGCCATGCACTAAACCTTGCTGCGATTACAGCGTCGATTTGTCTGGGACCTCAGGCTGCTGAACGCCCCGAGGATCGTTGGAAGGCGTCCGCATGGGCGGGCGCTTTGTATTTGCTGCTGGCATGTTTTGCATTGTCGGTGATTCGTATCTTGGCTTGGATGAATCCCGTGCTTGTGTTGAGCCTGGCATCGATTGCCCTAATCGGGAGCATGACCGCAGCTTTGCAACAGGCTTATCAAGAAAAAGATATGGCTCAAAATTTCCCCCAAACGCTTTGTTTGTTGGTGGTGTTGTCGGGTGTGAATATCGCAGGGCTTGGAGCAGCGTTTTGGGGGCTTTGTTTTGGCATGCTTGCTATGCTCGTGCAAAATTCGAAAAAAGGCCCCGAGTAAAAAGGACACGAGGTTCGAAAGCTTTGGCCTTAAGTCAGACCGTTCTCGCTTTGAAAAGCCTTCCTCTAGCCTTGGCGGCTTTATTTCTATAATCTAAAACTTAAAACGATGAAAACCTTACTTCCTTCCCAGCGCCAGTACCGTCCCTTTCATGTCGCTTTCCCAGTCCACGATATCGCGCAGGCGCGGGCGTTTTATGGTGGACTATTGGCATGCCCGGAGGGCCGTAGTGCCCCGGATTGGGTTGACTTTGATTTGTTTGGACATCAAATCGTGGCACACCTCGCACCCCAGGCATGCGGGCGGACTGCAAGCAATGAGGTCGACGGTGATCAGGTACCGGTTCGCCATTTCGGCGTGGTACTTGATATGCCGACCTGGCAAGAACTTGCCCGGCGCCTGCGTGAAGTTGGGCAGCGCTTTATCGTCGAGCCGCATGTGCGCTTTGAAGGTCAAGTCGGTGAACAGGCAACGATGTTTTTCCTCGACCCTTCCGGAAATGCCCTCGAATTCAAAGCCTTCGCTGACATCGATCAATTGTTCGCATGTTGATCTGAAAACCAAAGGGCCGTCGCGCAAGTTCGCTTTCAACATTAAAGCAACCATGATTTATGGCGCACGAAAAAGCCTACTGTGCTGTAAGTCGCATCATTGCGCCAAGCAGCACATTGGCACCGGCTTCAATATGCTCGGGTAGGGCGTCTTCAATCTCGTTATGACTGATCCCGTCTTTACAGGGAATGAAAATCATAGCGGCCGGAGATTGTCTTGCCACATAAACCGCATCATGCCCTGCACCACTCACAATCGGCATGCTTGAGAGTCCAAGCGCCGAAATACTTTCTTTGATCGCCTCAAGGCAAAGCGATGAGAATTGACAGGGTGCAAACTCGCTCACTTTTTCGATCTCGATGCCCAGACGATATGGCGCAGCAAGCTGATGCGCAAAATCACGCAGGCGCGATTCCATGGCCATCAAACCCTCAAGATTCGGGTGACGGAAATCCACGGAGCACTGCACAAAACCGGGAATCACATTGCGCGAGTTGGGTTCAACGCGCAGACTGCCAACCGTGCCCCGGCCATAGGGATGATAGGCAATCGCAATCGCGTTGACTTCTTGCACCATCTTGGCAGCAGCAAGCAAGGCATCTTGTCGCAAATCCATCGGCGTGGGACCCGCATGAGCATCCATACCCTGAATACGAACATCAAACCATCGCTGCCCCAAAGCACCAATGACCTCGCCAATCGGAATCCCGGCATCCTCCAAAACCGGCCCTTGCTCGATGTGAGCTTCAAGATAAGCGTGGTAGCTCGGATAGCTCGTGCTTGGCCCGCATGCGTATTCGCCTTCGTAGCCGATGGCGCGAAGTGCTTCCAGCACGGTCATGCCTGTTGCGTCTTGAGCTTGTTGCGCTTGTTCGAGCGAAAAAGCACCCGCCCAAACACCGGATCCCATCATGACGGGGGTAAAACGCGAACCTTCCTCATTGGTCCAAATGCAAATCTCCACGGAGCGTTTGGTGCGAATCCCTGCATCGTTGAGGCAGCGGACCACCTCTAAGCCTGCCAACACACCGTAATTACCGTCAAATTTCCCCCCGCTCGGTTGCGTATCAATATGGCTACCGGTAGCCACGGCGGGCAGCTCGGGCGCGGTGCCTTCACGCCGGGCGAAAACATTGCCAATTTGATCCACGCGCAGGCTTAATCCCGCTTCACGAAACCAGCCGCAGACAAGATCTCGTGCCTGCCGGTCTAAATCGCTGAGCGCTAAACGACGCACACCGCCCTTTGCGGTGGCGCCGATTTGAGCCAATGCCATCAGGCTGTCCCATAAACGGGCCGAATGAACTTGCAAAGCTTGCGTGCTTGCCATGAAATCACCTCGTTGTTGCAATAAAGCGCGAGAGCCTGAGCTAGGGCTTGGCGGATTGCTCAACCCCAATCGGATCTTAAGCTATCGCTAAGGGAGAAACATCGATGAGCTCAGCGCGCTATCAACAACGTCCTCAGGGATCAACCTGGGGTGATTTCGGTGAAGACGATCAACTCGGGCGCGTGAATCTCATCACCGCTCAAAAAGTGCTGCAAGGGGTGGCGGAGGTGAAAACAGGACAGACCTTTTGTCTTTCGCTGCCGCTGAATCTCCCCGGCGGCAATATTCTCAATCCAAGACGGTTTCCGCCTCAAATCTCGCCAACGATTCGCCAGGGGGCACCGAATTGGATTTATGAAGTGCGCCGCGACGTCGAGGACGCAACCGATGTGGTCAATGACGACAAGGTACTGCTTTGGCTTCAGTACTCCACGCAGTGGGATAGTTTTTCGCATGTGGGTAGCCTTTTTGATGCAAATGGTGACGGTATTGCAGAGCCGGTTTTTTATAACGGTTTTCGACCCGACAAATCCTTCTCATTAACGAAGCGCGACAACACCGATAGCGCACAAGCATCGCCTTGGGAATCCGCCGCTCAGGCACTCAGCGTCGATCATTTCGCCAAGCACGGGATGCAGGGTCGAGGGGTGCTCATCAACTTGCGTGATCAACTCGGCGACGGGCGAACCGTCGTGGGCTACGACTTATTGCAAAACCTGATGGCGGCGCAAAACGTCGAGGTGGAAGCGGGCGATATGCTTTGCATTTACACTGGATTTACCGATCGTATCGTCCAGTGGGCGGGCAAACCCGACGGTGAACTTGCCCATCATCTGTGTGCTGCGCTTGACGGGCGCGACGAGCGATTATTGCAATGGATCAGCGATAGCAAGCTAAGTGCCTTGATTGCCGATAACTATGCGGTGGAGCATTATGACGGGAGCAAGCCGCCCGGGCCTTGCGCCACCTTGCCCTTGCATCAACATTGCCTCTTCAAGCTCGGTGTGCCACTTGGCGAAATCTGGTACTTGCATGAGCTGGCGCAGGCCTTGAAAAGCCAGGGACGCTCGAAGTTTTTACTGACGGCACCACCACTGCGTCTACCAGGTGCGGTTGGCTCGCCGGCCACACCGATTGCAACGCTTTGAAGCCAACCTTATTTCAAGTTTCCCAGGACTGAGCAAGCATGACGAAAACCATTCCGCCAATCCTCTGGCAAGCGAGTGCTGAGCGCCTTGCCCAATCGCCGACCACAAAATATTTGTTGTATTTAGAGCAATGTCGCGGGCTTAAATTTCAAGATTATCAAAGCCTTTGGCAATGGTCAGTGGATGATATCGAAGGATTTTGGGCCAGTATCTGGGAACATTTTGCTGTGATCAGTCATGCTCCGGGACCTGGCTATGACCAAGTGCTTCCCAAAGCCAGCATGCCGGGCGCGCAGTGGTTTAGCGGCGCAGCGCTCAATTATGCGCAACAGTGCCTGCATTGGGCCGAAAACGCAGATTTTGCCCAGCAGACTGCCCTGATCGCGCAAAGCGAAACCGAGCGCGAGCGGCAATGGACCTGGGAAGCGCTTTCGTCGGAGGTTGCCCATCTCCAGCAGCTGTTGCGCGAACACGGTGTTGAACGCGGTGACCGTATCGCTGCCTTCATGCCTAATGTGCCAGAGGCCTTAATGGCCTTGATGGCATCGGCTTCCTTAGGCGCGATCTGGTCGTCGGCCTCTCCCGATATGGGTGCGACCAGTGTTCTTGACCGTTTTCGGCAAATTGAGCCGCGTGTGCTGGTGGCGGTGGATGGCTATCACTATGCAGGTAAAGCCTTCGACCGAAGCGATATTGTGGTTGACATACTGTCGCAGTTGCCCAGTGTTCGTTTGCTGATCTTGTTGCCAACATTACAAAAACAAGATCATATCGAAGCGCGATGCAAGCCGCTGGGTGTAGGCTTTGTAAACTTGCAGGGTTTTCTTGCCGACTCGCAAGCGCAAACGTTAAAGCCAAGCTTTATACCGTTACCCTTTGATGCGCCGTTATGGATTGTGTATTCGTCCGGTACCACGGGCATGCCAAAACCGATTGTGCACGGCCACGGCGGGACTATTTTGGAGGGCCTCAAGAGCTTAGCGCTCGGGCTCGACATAAAGCGCGGCGATCGGTTTTTTTGGCAGACCTCAACCGGCTGGATCATGTGGAATTCGCTTGTGAGCGCACTCTTGGCCGGGGCAACGGTCTTGCAACTCGATGGACACCCGAGCTATCCCGATTTCGACACCTTGTGGTCTTTTGTGAGCCGACATCGGGCGAGTCTTGTCGGTATCAGTCCTGCTTATATCGGGATGTGTATCAAGGAAAATTACCAGCCCGTACAAGCTTTTGATTTATCGGCGCTGAAAACCCTCGGTTCAACAGGCTCGCCATTGACTGCAGCAGGCTATCGCTGGGTTTATGACGCGGTGAGTAAGGATGTGTTGCTGGCAAGCATTTCGGGCGGCACCGATCCCGGCGCTGCTTTTATCGGTGCCTCGGTGATGCTGCCGATATACGAAGGTGAGATGCAATGCCGTTGTTTGGGCTCAGCGACGGAGGCTTTTGATGACGATGGCAAGGCGCTGGTCAATCAGGTGGGCGAATTGGTTTGTACGAAGCCACTACCCTCGATGCCTCTATATTTTTGGAACGACCCGGAAAATAAGCGCTATTTCGAGAGCTATTTCACCCAATACCCTGGTGTTTGGCGTCACGGCGATTGGCTTGAGATTACCGATCGAGGCACTGCCGTCATTTATGGGCGTTCAGACGCCACCATTAACCGCCACGGCATTCGCATGGGAACGAGCGAGCTTTACCGGGTCGTGGAGACTTTTGAGGAGCTTGCCGACGCGCTGGTGATCGACCTAGAATACCTCGGCCGGCCAAGCATGATGCTTTTGTTTGTCGTGTTACGCGGCGCACATACACTCGACGATGCCTTAAGCAAACGCTTGTTAAGCGCCATCCGTGAACAGTTGTCTGCGCGTCATGTGCCGAATGCGGTTTATGCGATCAGCGACGTGCCACGAACCATGTCGGGTAAAAAGCTCGAAGTGCCGGTCAAAAAAATCTTGCTGGGTCAAGATCCTGCCGCTTCGCTAAATAAGGATTCGATGGCCAACCCGCAAAGCGTTCAGTGGTTTATCGATTTTGCAAAAACCCTCAACTCATAGCCTTCGGTATCTTGCGCGGCGCCGGTGGGCTTGCGGCCATTGGACTAAAAAATCGAGCAGTGATCTCGCTGAACGCGGCAAACTGGAGACTTCCTTGGCAACGATTTTCAGCTCGCGAATCGCCCAATGGTCTTGAAGGTCGACAACCGCAAACAAACCCCTGCGTCCATAGCGTGCGGCAGCCGACCTTGGCACAACCCCCACGCCGACGCCCGCCTCGATCATTCGCAAAATCGAATCAAAACTGGCCATTTGTAATCGAAATTGTAAATCTGCGCCAAGTTGCTGAGCCTGCGCCGATATAAAACCTGCAAGCGCACTGCTTTGACTGAGGGTGACATGGTATTCCTCAAGCGTATCTGCAAAGTGGACCTGCCTGCGTGCAGTCAGTCGATGGGTTTTGGGCACAGCGAGCACGAGATCATCGTGTCCAAATTCATGGACTGCTAAACCCTCGGTATCTATCTCACCGGCCACAATCCCCAGGTCAGCGCGCGCTTGTTTTAAAGCGAGCACCACGTCGGCACTGAGGTGTTCTTTGAGATCGATGGTTACCGTCGGATTCTGGGTCAGAAACAGGCCCAAAGCTTCGGGTAAATCACCAGAAATCGAGGTGGTATTGGCAAAGAGCCGAACATGCCCGCGTAAGCCCACGGCGAAGTCGCGCAAATCCATGTGCAAATGGTCAAGCTGACGCAAGACCCGTCGCGCATGCAGCAAGAGCGCGTCGCCCGCCGCCGTTAGTGCAACCCCATGGGTGCGCCGATAGAGCAATTTGGTGCCAAGCTGTTCTTCGAGCTGGCGAACCCGGTTGCTTGCCGAGGCAAGCGACATACCGCTTTGCTCGGCTGCACGGGTGAGGCTTAAGGCCTCGGCGATATGCACAAAGAGTTGGAGATCGGCCAGATCGATACGACTACGCATGGGCCAATTATGCGGCGCAATAGCCGCGCGTTCAGTTTTTCGCGCCCTGCACTTGTTCGAGCAGGGACCTCAGGCCTTGATCAGCGATCCCAAACTTGTGAAGTGCGCTCACCGTGTGGGCGAGATAGTCCATGTTTGAGCCGCGATCGCCCTTGGAGTAAGCCAGTCGTCTGAGCAAGTCGCTATGGCTCAAACGCAGATAGCTCGAATGTTCCCGTTTTGCAACAAAGCCCAGGGCGTTGACCGTCAGACCGTGACGAAGCCGAAGTTTGAGGAGTCTGGGGCGATAGGCACCGTGGTGCATTTCCCGAGCCCAGAGCCTTTCCAAGGCAAGCGCTTCATGACCCGGACTGAGCTCCCAGGCCATGCCTCGGCAAGAGCCTCCCCGGTCCAAACCAAGAACGACCCCAGGTTGCTCGGGTGTACCTCGAAAACGGGTCGAACTGATGCAAAATCGTCGGTGATAACCGTCCACACGCGCAAGCAGGCCACGACGTACCGGTATTTCAGGGTTCCAAATGAGCGAGCCGTAGGCAAACACCCATCGGACCTTGTCCAGCCAAGCCATCCAATCGGACTCAGGCACATGTTGCTGCCCTCGAGCCGGCTTAACATCATCATGGTCGAGGCGCAGATGGTTTTGCGGCAAATGCCATGCCGCAAGCAGCTCGGTGGCTGATGAGGGATTCGAGGCGGGCCAAGCTTGGTGACCTTGGCTGAGCAAGTCAATCGACATGCGTCATGATTGTGCAATACGGCGAAGATTTCAAGTAAAAACAGTGAAACCGGTCTCAAGCTTATGATTTCTTTACAACAACTTGAGCAAGCCATAAACCGAGCCCGGGCTTCGAGCCCTTCGCGCGGTACGGATGCCCAGCTCGACCCTGAGGTTTCCGTGCTTGCCGGAATTTATGGACAAATGATTTACTACAGGCTCAAGACGCTGGCTTTGAGCGCGCTTTCGCCGCGCGAGCTTGAGGCTTGGCAGCGCTGGTCTTTGCCGCGCGTGCAGCAAATTCAAAGCCCACCTTACCCTGAGGATCGAGGGTCAGATAAGCCTTGAATTTACGCCGCGTTTTGCTCGAAACGAAATCCTGAAGCAAGTCGGTTTTACCCTCGCGCAACAGTTTTTGCATCTGCTCAGTGCTTACCATTTGCTGCAGAATCACCTTGCCCGAGCGGAAATCGCAAGGCTTGGGCTGTGTCAAGCTGTGTTCGCAGGCATAAGCGAGCGGCTGTTCAAGCACGCGGCCTTTGCATTTCGGACAGCTTCCAATATGAGGCAACTGACTAAGATCAGGTGCTTCAACGCTTCCATCGTCGCCCTGAAGACCTTGTCCGAAATCAAAAGCCAATCGGTGGTCCGGCGCTAGGCGTAAAAGTGCTGAGAAAGGACGCCCTTGTTTGCTACGAAAGCCTTGAAGCGGACCAATTTCGCGACGGGCCATCAACGTCTCGGCTTCTTCCACCGACAAAGTGCGGGCTCCCGGTGTTTTTGAGATGGAAAAATCACAGGCCACACAGGCGTAGCGGCGATAATTTTCCCTCACCAGCGCACCACAGGCCGGGCAGGGCGCCTTGAGATCGACAAAATCTCCAGGCACCGTATCGGCGGCGTAGTTCTTCGCGCGATCAACAATTTGCTTGGCCATTTGGCTGATTTCGCGCATGAACTGAGCCCGCTCAAGCTCGCCGCGTTCCATCAGGGATAACTTGTGTTCCCAACCGCCGGTCAACTCGGGTAAGGTCAGTTCTTCAACACCGAGTCCCCGCAAAAGCGTCATCAGTTGCGAGGCCTTGGTGGTCGGAATCAGTTCACGCCCCTCGCGATAAAGATAGTTTTCCGAAAGCAATCCTTCGATGATCGCAGCGCGAGTTGCCGGTGTGCCAAGACCTTTTTCCGCCATCGCTTCGCGCCAGTCCTCCTCATCAACCCGTTTGCCGGCGCTTTCCATGGCAGAGAGCAGGCTGGCCTCCGTAAAACGGGCAGGCGGGCGGGTGTGCAAGGCCTGACAAGCAAAGTCCAACATGTTTGCAGGCTCCTGCGAAGCCCCCTTCGGACTGAGTTCGGGTAAGGCCGCTTCAGGATCCACACGATCGCGCCCCATCACCACGAGCCAGCCTGGTTCGATCAGCACCTTGCCTTCGGTTTTGAAGTGCAAATCTGCGATCTGGGTCAAACGTGTGGTGACCAAGAACTGGGCGGGGGGGAAAAACACCGCCAAAAATCGGCGCGCCACCATGTCATAGACTTTCGCTTCGGCCTCGCTAAGGCCAGAAAGCTTGGGCGTTAAAGGGGTTGGGATAATTGCAAAGTGGTCGCTTACTTTGCTGTTATCAAACACCCGCTTATTGGGTTTCACCCAAGCATGCTGCAAGATGGTTTGCGCAAAACCGCCCAGGCCTTCAGCTTTGCTTAAAGCGGCCATCGTGTCTTGAACGGTTTGCAAATAGTCTTCAGGAAGATGCTTAGAGTCGGTTCTTGGGTAGGTTAAGAGCTTATGTTTTTCATAGAGCGCCTGGGCCAGTGAGAGGGTTGTTTTGGCCGAAAACCCGAAGCGGCTGTTGGCTTCCCGCTGCAAACTGGTCAGGTCAAAAAGCGCCGCTGCCGCCTGGCTTGAGGGTTTGGATTCGTCGTTTGCAAGGGCTTTGGTACCGCTTTCAAGCCATTGCCCGAGGGTTTGCTCAAGCGTATGCGCTTGTTGCGCGTCCCAGATTCGCTCGGCCTTGGCTTCGTTGTCTCCGGGGTTGCGTTTAAAACGCGGGTCAAACCAGCGTGCCGTGTAGTTGCCTGCTTGCACAGCAAAATTGGCGCTGAGTTCGAAATAAGCTTTTGGAACAAAGCGCTTGATTTGCTCCTCGCGCTCGACCACGATCGCAAGCGTGGGTGTTTGCACACGGCCTACGGTTGTGAGGAAAAAGCCCCCGTCACGCGAGTTAAAAGCGGTCATTGCCCGCGTGCCATTGATCCCCACGAGCCAGTCTGCCTCTGAGCGGCAACGGGCGGCATCAGCGAGGGCTTGCATTTGCGATTGCTCACGAAGATGACCAAAGGCCGCGCGGATCGCCGCCGGCGTCATCGACTGAAGCCACAAGCGTTTGATCGGCTGTCTGCCTTTGGCATGTTGCACGATCAACTGAAAAATCAACTCGCCTTCGCGGCCGGCATCACAGGCATTAATCAGCGCTGAGACGTCTTTGCGCTTGATCAAACGCGTGAGCATTTTTAAACGCGCTTCATTTTTCGCGATAGGCCTTACATCGAAATGATCTGGCAATACCGGCAGGTGCGCGAAACTCCATTTGCCACGCTTGACTTCAAAAGCCTCCGGGGCAGCAATTTCAACAAGATGTCCGACAGCTGAGGACAGCAGGTAGTCTTCGCTCTCAAAGTACTCGCCCTGGCGGGTGAAGCCGCCCAAGGCTTTGGCGATATCGCTTGCGACCGAGGGTTTTTCAGCAATGATGAGCGTTTTGGACATGGCAATAGGGCTAAGGGGGCGGATCATACGCGTCATCAAAGGCTCTGAGCAAGCCCGGCGCGCGAAAAAAATCTTGCTTAATGGATATTTTCAGCGCCATCGATGCTTCGCGCTTTCATAACATCCGGAGCACATAACGGCCATTCGGCTCGCGATGAATAAGCCCCTCGAGCTCCCAGCGAAGACTTTGCAACAGCGCGGTTTCGTAGCTGCTTTGCATCAGATGTGCGAGGTGGTGAACATCGAAGGCGTCATGGCCGATGCGCTGGCGAAGCAAATCGATTTGCGGCGTCCCGCTCCTGTTGGCACCATCAACCTGTTTCTCGGGCGAAAAAACCTGAGGAGAAACAATCGCTTTTCGTGGGGCCGCAAGCAGCCAGGGCAGTTCGCTATAAATATCCTCCATACGCTCGGTGAGACTTGCGCCCTGGCGAATCAGTTGATGACAACCCTTGCTGCGCGGATCATCGATCGAACCCGGGACGGCAAAAACGTTTTTCCCCAGGTCGGCTGCTGCTTGGGCGGTGCTGAGCGCACCGCTTTGCAAGCGTGCCTGTACGACCAGGACCGCGACAGCGAGCCCGGCAATCAAGCGATTACGCTGCAAAAAGCGAAACTTTTCGATGCGCTGCCCCGGTAGCAGGGCTGTGATGACGGCGCCTTGTTCGGCAATCTTTTCCCGCAGATGCTGATGCACCCGGGGGTAGCAGCGATCGACGCCCGTACCCATCACGGCAATGGTGACCCCTTTGGCTTGCAATGCGCCAAGATGGGCGGCTGCGTCGATACCTTCGGCCATGCCGCTGATAATGCTCAAACCGGCGCCTGCCAGCGTTTCGGCAAAGCTACGGGCTAGTTCTGCCGCCCGGTCACTGCAGGCTCGGCCGCCCACAATCGCAAGCCCGTGACGGCGCAGGTGGACCGGATCGCCTTCGACAAAAAGCGCTCGGCATGCGCCTGAGCCTTGCTGGAGTGACTCGGGGTAGCGATCGTCCTGCAGACTCCACAAGACATGGTGATTGCTGCTTTGCAGCCAGCTTAAAAGAAAGGGGCTCGCCCGCCAGTGATGCGGGGTTAAGGCGTCAATTTGAAGTGCGATGGCTTCCTGGCTAAGTGGCTTTCCCCGCTTGCTTTGCTGGGTCTGACACCAGCCAGCTAATGCCATGCTTGCCTGGCGTCCCTCACGCCAAAAAGCCAGCGCACTGGGAAAGTGTTGCAAGATCCACCCCAGCGCCCAAGGGCCGCGACTTTCCCATTGCAGCAGACTGAGCCTGGCAATTTGTTCCTCGGGGTCGAGCCGTGCGGGCTTGGCATGGGGATGGACCGTCATGGCTTGGGGATGGACCGTCATGGCCTGGGTTTCGATGTTCATGTTTAGCTGCCTTGAAATAGCGTCCGGGACAGAGCCTTTCAAGGCAGTAGGCGAGTTTTGCGGTCGCCTTGCAGATGAAACCATGATCGTGGCCTGTCCGTGTCATGCCGCACTACAATATCGGCATGGCACGCTTGCAAATACTTCGATATCCCGATCCTCGCTTGCATCGCAAGGCAAAGCCGATTGCGAAGATTGACGATCGTATCCGGCAACTTGCGGCCGATATGGCTGAAACCATGTATGAGGCACCCGGGATCGGTCTTGCCGCGACCCAGGTGGACGTTCACGAACAACTGATCGTGGTGGATATCAGCGAGACCAGGGATCAGTTAATGGTTTTTGTCAATCCGGTCTTGCTCAGTCATGCTGAGCAGATGAGCGACTACGAAGAGGGCTGTCTTTCGGTGCCCGGCATTTACGATGATGTGAGTCGACCGGCTGCTATTGAGGTACAGGCCTTGAATCTGGAAGGCGAACGCTTTGTTTTGCGCGCCGACGGTTTGCTCGCGGTTTGCATTCAGCACGAAATGGATCATTTGCAGGGCAAAGTCTTTGTTCAACACTTGTCAAGGCTTAAGCAAAGCCGGATTCGCGCCAAAATGCTCAAGCAGGAAAAGGAGCGCGCCCAAGATCCCAGCGGCGAAGCGACCCCGCTTGCGCTTTGATCCACTGATCGCCTGATGCGACTGGTTTACGCCGGAACACCGGACTTTGCGGTTGCCACACTTGAGGCCATACATGCGAGCCGGCATGAGATTGTCGCGGTCTACACCCAGCCTGACCGCCCCTCAGGGCGCGGCCAAAAGCTTCGCCCGTCTGCCGTCAAACAGGCGGCACTGGCTCGCAATCTGAGGCTGATCCAGGTCGAAAACTTCAAATCTGAGGCGGCGATTGAGCAACTTCGTGCGCTTGACGCCGACGCAATGGTCGTGGTGGCTTATGGTTTGTTGCTGGCACAAGCGGTGCTTGATCTGTTTCCCGCAGGCTGCTGGAATCTTCATGCTTCATGCTTGCCGCGTTGGCGAGGGGCGGCACCGATTGCCAGGGCGATTGAGGCGGGCGATCGCGAGACCGGCGTGGCCGTCATGAAAATGGAAAAAGGCCTCGACACAGGCCCGGTGCTATCGGAGTTTGTACTGTCCATCGGTCCGCATGACAGCGCTCAAAGCTTGCAGCATCGGCTGGCGATGCATGGCGCAGGCTTGATGGTAGGCGCATTAGATCGTTTGGAGCGCTTGCGCTTTGAACCGCTCGCACTGGCGCAAGCGCTAAAAACCCAGTCGGCAGATGGAGCGACTTATGCGAGCAAGCTTCATAAATCAGAAGGTCTGCTCGATTTCAGCCAGCCGGCTGCGCTGCTTGAGCGAAGAATGCGCGCTTTTGACCCTGTGCCGGGTTGCTTTTGTTGGTTTTTTCCGCAAGGCGCGGGCGAGCAAGCGCTTGTCGATAATCCCTTGGCGCGATCGAAGGCAGGCCAAATGATTAAGTGCTGGCGGGGCAGGGTTCATCCGGGTGTAAGCCCGGGCCCGGGCCCAAGGTTCGGCCTGGTGGTGGGGCTCGGCGCAGACGGACCGATCATTGCCTGTGGCGAAGACTTTCTTGAACTGATCGAAGTTCAGCAGCCGGGCGGATTAAGGGTGGCTGCGATGCCTTGGGCGCAGCAAACAGGCGTGAAGATCGGCGATTTTTTTGCAAAACATGAAACCCATGGCGACCAAGAGCTCGGTTAAGCGCTGGGGACTGAGTTGGGAATTTCAGGCGGTCTCGCTGGCCTTGCATGCAAGCCTTGACCGACAGGTCCAGGCGACAGCCGGCTTACCGGAACAATTGCATCGCGCCCGCTTGCAGGTCATGCAAGGCATAGGCCCGCAGGATGCCGACTCATCGCGGGTCTTGCGGGAGATGGCCGCAGGGGCGCTTCGTCGGTGGGGATTATTGCGCCAGTTACAAGCGCTGATGAGCGAGCGTGAGTCGGCGACGGAGACGCTCAGCCTGGGCGATTGCCTGCTGCGTTTGAGCCTCTCCTGGATGATCGAGCAACCCGTGAAGACGGCCATGATTGTGGACCAAGCGGTGGAATGCGCCAAGCGGATCGCCCCCAAAAGCGCCCATTACACCAACGCTTTACTGCGGCGATTCGGGCGTGAGCGTGAGTCCTTGATGGCGCGGGCTCTGGCCAGTGAAGAGGCGATTTGGAACGTGCCCGGTTGGTGGCTGGGTGTTCTGCGCAAAGCCTATCCTGATGATTGGCAACGGGTACTCAAGGCGGCGGCCCAGCCTGCGCCGGTAAGCCTTCGCGTGAATCGGCGCAGGGTCAGCCAAGAAGACTTAGCCGTTTCATTGGCCGAGCGGGGCTACCCAGCAAAGTGCTTTGCGCCGGCGCCAGGGAAGGTTGGCGGTGATTTTCTAGCGCGGCAAGTGCAAGCTGAGCAAGCACCCGCGCTTAAGCTTTACACCCGTGATGCGCTTCATCTTCACCCCGCGACCGACCCCAAGCATTTGCCAGGCTTTTTGGAGGGCCTTTTTACAGTTCAGGACCTTGCGGCCCAGCAAGCTGCATGGCTCATCGATCTGTCTGACGGGATGTCTGTCTTGGATGCCTGCGCGGCACCCGGCGGCAAAACCGGGCATATGCTTGAGCTTGCCGAGTGCGATATGCACGCCTGGGATGTTTCAGCGAAACGCCTCGAAAGGCTTGCGGAGAACCTGAATCGCTTGCAGTGCCAAGCCAAGCTTGCCTGTGTCGATCTCTTGGGCAAGGAGGAACTACCTGCGCCTGCAGGGTTTTTTGATCGGATTTTGCTCGACGCTCCCTGTTCAGCCTCAGGGATTATCGGACGGCACCCGGAGATTCGCTGGCGGCGGCAAGAAGATGCTTTAAGCCAGCATCAGGCGCAACAATTCGCCATGCTTTGCAGGCTATGGCCCCTACTGAAACGAGGCGGCTTGTTGCTCTTTGTGACCTGTTCGATCTTTCCACAAGAGGGAGAACTCCCGGTTCGAGACTTTCTTGCGCAACACCAGGATGCTCAGCTTGAGCCGCTGAAGGGACTATCGCCACTGTTGCCTTCCTGCGACGAATCGCTTCAGCATGACGGCTTTTATTTCGCGCGATTACGCAAGCGACGTCCTTAAGCTGACCCCGATTGAATCAAGGCTTGTGCTCATGCGTTGATAATCGGGCTATGAAGCTCAAGCTGATCCGGCGCAGACCCCTAAAGTGCGTTTCCCGCTGCTACCCTCGAAAGCAGGCCCGCAAAAACATCTTTGCGAGCGCCTTGCTTCGAGCAGCTTTGCTGTTGACGCTTGCGGGTGGCCACAACATGGCTTACGCAGCCGGCCAGGACAATCAGCCTGGCCAAGAATCTGCTGGAAGCCCAACAAGCGGCGCTACAGGGCCCTCTTCCGGTTCGTCGGCCACGGGACAGCCTGGTGCACAGTCTGTTGGTCCGCCAAGTGGATCGGGGAGTCAACCGAGCGGGGCGCTTAACGGCGCTGCTACCACGGGGATCCAAGTGGTTTTGACGCCCGCTTCAGACCCCGTATCGGTGGACCAGGGCATTGAGGTCACACAGGCCGTCTTGCGCCAGGCGCCGGGTCGGGACGATTACTGGTTGAGCGCTGATCTGAGCGTGCTTTTGAATCCCACCCTCACGGATGCGGTTAATCGGGGCGTGCCTTTGTACTTCGTTTTGGAAGCTGAGCTTTTGAAACCACGCTGGTACTGGACCGATGAGCGCTTAATCAGCAAAGCCCGAATTTACCGGCTGCACTATCACGCGATTACCCGTCAATATCGCCTGCAAAGCTTAAGCGCAAGCTCGCTGGCACCAAGCGGCCCGGGTCTGAGTCTGACAAACCCCTCGAGCTGGCTTGCGCCGCTTGGATTCGGTTCGGGCGCGTCAACCCCCACGGCCCAAGCGGCACAAACGGCGGGCCTTTATCAGGCTTTTGCAAGTCTGCGCGAAGCTTTGCAAGCCATGGGAAGGGTACGGTCTTGGCCCTTGACCGAAAATATCCGCTTGCAGGCAGGTCAGAGTTACGAGCTCAGGCTCAGAATGCGGCTTGACGCGAGTCAACTGCCGAGGCCTTTACAGATTCCTGGCATCAGCCAGCGGGACTGGTCGATCGAGGGCGCATGGAAACGCTTTCTCTTCGAGATCGGGACGAAGAAAAGCGCACCCTGACCCGCGTGCTGCGCGCGGTCCTGGTGCTGGCGATGGGACTCGCCGGCGTGCTCTTGCTGGCACTCTCAGCAGCGACCCGCAACACCCAATTCTTTACGGACTACTACCCGGTGCTCCTCTGGAGCGCGGTCGGTCTCGGTGTTGTGCTGCTGGTCTTACTTGTTGAACTGCTCAGACGGCTTATCAATCGCTTAAGGCGAGGGCTCTTCGGCTCGCGCCTGATGGCAAGAATGGCGGTCGTTTTTGTCGTGCTTGCGGTTGCGCCAGCGGCCTTGATGTTTTATGTATCGGTTCAATTTATAGAGCGATCAGTGGAGTCCTGGTTCGATGTGCCGGTTGAGCGGGCGCTTGATTCAGGGCTGAGCCTGGCTCGGGTCAGTCTGGACTCAAGGCTGCAAGGGCTGTTGCAAGACGCAAAACAATCAACCCAACAACTTGATCCCAACGGCAGCCCAAGTCTGGCAGCACAGCTTGAGCGGCTGCGTGTTCGTCTTGGTGCCACTGAGCTGCAGTTGCTGAATGCGTCCGGAAAACTGATTGCCTCAGCCAGTGAAACCATGCTGAGTCTGGCGCCTACGACGACCTCTGCCGCCTTGCTTAGGCAAGCCAAATCACAAGGACAATGGAGTGCGATTGAAGGCTCGGATGGGGGTTACCGCCTGCGGGTGCTTGTGCCCTGGGAGCCTGGGCTTGGCGGCCTTGAGCCTGGTTGGCTTTCAGCGATCGCCCCGGTGCCTTCAAGCCTTGCTGAATTAGCCGAAGTGGCGCAGCAAGGCTGGCGTGATTATCAGGAGCTATCGATTTCCCGGGCGACCCTCAAGCGCTTGTTTCGCATCACCCTGGTGATGGTGTTTTTGCTAACGATTTTTGCAGCGGTTGCCGCGGCTTTTTTGCTCGCGGGTTGGCTGGTAGGCCCCTTGGCTGAGTTGGCCAATGCAACCAGGGTGCTGGCAAGCGGGCAGTTCATCGAGGTGAAGGACTACGCTGCCCGCGATGAGCTTGGCGTTTTGATGCAGTCGTTTAACCGAATGTCCAGAGGCTTACACGATGCGCAGCAAACAATCGGTCAGAACCAGCTCGCTTTGCAAACCGTTAACTTGCGTCTGCAAAGCGTTTTATCGCATATCGATGCGGCGGTTTTTGTTTTTGATGCCGCAATGCGCCTTGAGTCAGCCAATGCACAAGCGGAAAAGCTATGGGGACAATCGCTGGCAGCCTGTACCGGATGGCCCTTGCTTCAACTGCCCGGACAACCTGAGCTGGGTCAGGCGATTCATCAGGCCTTTGCCGATCAACCCGAAGACGAAGCCTTGAGCTGGCAAAGGCAGTGGACGCTTCGCGAGGATGCTCAAGTCGTCCTTGCCCGAGGCGCCAAACTCGGTGGCGAGCGTGCGGGTTATGTGGTCGTGCTCGATGACATCACCCAGGTCTTATCGGGTGAACGTGCGCTCGCCTGGGCGGAGGTGGCCCAGCGCCTCGCTCACGAGATCAAGAATCCGCTGACGCCGATTCAGTTGTCTGCCGAACGCTTGCAGCGGAAACTGAGGCCTGCCTTGACAGGGCCTCAGGCCGAACTGGTTGAGAAAACCACGCAAACCATTGTGAGTCAGGTCGATGCGCTGAAATCCCTGGTTGACCAGCTTCGGGATTACTCGAGGCTTGCCTCGACCCAAATGGAGGCGCAAAGCTTAAACGACGTGGTAGGCGAAGTCGCCTCACTTTACGGACGCGATGTCCAGCTCGAACTCGACCCCCAAGGCGGCCTGATCCGAGCTGACCGCCTGCAACTACGTCAGGTTTTACATAACCTCACGAAAAATGCGCTCGAGTCTCAGCAAGAGCGGCAGCTTGCAGGGTCTGAACCGCTAAAGCCGATCGTGATTTCAACCAAGGCGCTTAAGCTTGCCGATGGACGCAATGGCTTGAGGCTCAGGGTACGAGACCACGGTGCCGGCTTTACGGAGACGATGCTTGCTCGCATTTTTGAGCCTTATGTCACCACCAAACGCACCGGCAGTGGACTTGGCCTTGCAATTGTGCGCAAAATCGTCGAAGAGCATGGCGCGCAGGTGGAAGTCAGTAATTGGTCCTCCGATGTTTCAGGCCTTGGGGGCGCGCAGGTCAGTGTGGTATTTCCGATGGTGGCAAATCCTGGGGTGGCGTCCTGAGGCCGATGGGATCTCGAGACATCATGGGTAAGCTAGTATCGGGTGTTGAAATGAGGTGATATGGCAGCTATTTTGGTCGTCGATGATGAGATTGGGATCCGGGAACTTCTGAGCGAGATTCTTGGCGATGAGGGTCACGAAGTATTGCAAGCGGAAAACGCGTCTCAGGCTCGAGCAGCGCGTCAGAAACAGCGGCCGGATCTTGTGCTGCTCGACATCTGGATGCCTGATACCGACGGTATTGCCTTGCTAAGGGAATGGTCGGAAGCGGGCCTGCTCGATATGCCTGTGATTATGATGTCGGGGCATGCCACGGTGGAGATGGCCTCGCAGGCAACCCGCCTGGGGGCGATCGGGTTTTTGGAAAAGCCGATCGCTTTGCAAAAACTACTCTCTGCGGTGCAAAACGGCCTACAAGGCAAAAGCGCCCTCCCAGCAAGTGCGCAGCGTTACCCGCAGGCGGCAACAGCCCTTGATGGCACCGGGTCGGGGTCACCGCCGATGAAGTCGCTTGGCACTGCCGATTCGCCGCTTGCGCCAGCGCACGAAAACCATGCTTTGCAAGCCGCTCGAGATCCAATGACCTCAGAAGCTTTCATCCGGCAAGCATCAGCTGATGCTTCGGTCACAAACCAGTTTTCGGATCCGGCAGGCACCGCCTATCCGGAGCCCTCGTCCCAGGCGAGGGCGGGCAGTCTTGCCTCTCCCTGGGGCTTGTCCCCGGCGATGGATCGCGACAATAGCTCGCCTAGCGCCCGGCTTGCGCAGCTGTCCTTCGATCAGCCGCTTCGCGATGCAAGAGATGCGTTTGAGCGCCTCTATTTCGAACATCACCTCGCTCGCGAAGGGGGTTCGATGACAAGGGTTGCTGAGCGTACGGGGCTTGAAAGAACCCATCTTTATCGGAAGCTCAAGCAACTTGGGGTGGAACTCGGCCGAAACCCGCGGCGCGAGCTTTAATACGTCGTTCGCGAACAACGGGGTATCGATCTTGGATCTGCTGATGCTGGCGCTTGAAGAAGGGCTCGATCCATCGACGTTCCGACAAATGGTCGCGAAAGCTTGGGCGGCGCAATGGCTTCTTAGGCCTTGTGGCTTGTTGCTCAACCATCCCTTGGCCCAGGACAGTCCGCCCTTAAAGGACGTTTTTCTTGAGACCCTGGCCCTTGATCTGGAGGCGCTTGACTTTTTGCGCGATCAACCTTGGGCGCGGGCGGGAATGCTTCGACAACTTGCACCGTCCTGTGTGTGTTGCGCGCAGCAAGGACAACTTGGGCTCGTGCTTGCGGGCATGTATCGTGCGCTCAAAGCCTTGGGCGCGACGCGATCTGGCGATAGCCTGTCTGCAGATGACATTGAGGTGAGCGCCTGCGGCACCGTGGCGCGAACCATGTCTGCAGACCTGGCTGTGCTGTTGGTGAGTACGCCGCAAATCAGCCCTGGCAAGCTCGCGCGGGGACTTCGCTACTTAAAACCGCCTGTTCGCCTTGTGCCCATCGAAGGGATTGCGCAAGCGCACTAAGATTTGCTGCGCGACATCGCGCTAAAGTCCGATAAAGGCCCCGGCGATGTCCCGAGTGCTTCCTCGATCCGACTGGCGCAACGGTCGAGCTGGCTAAGCGTGGTGGCATCGATTGGTATGGACGCTGCTCTGGCCTCTCGCATGGCGACTTCGGGTTCGCCTGGCAACAAGACCCGTTCGGGATAAAGCTTAGCTGCAACCGCTGCAGCCTCAGAGCTCTGCGCGGGCGACATACGGGAATCCGCACTTAGCGCTGCCGAAGTCAGCCACTGCACAAAACGGTCGAGTTCCTCGGCAAAATAGTTGGCTTGTCCGAGTCTGCCGGGATCGATCAGCATCACCAGCATATTATTCCAAATGCCATATTGTTTTGGAAAGTGAAGCGGATGAATGCTCTCTCCGCCGATCAGCGCAGCGCCGAGCAGTTCACAGACCAGGGCAAGCCCGTAACCTTTATGGCCCCCAAAAGTCAGCAATGCGCCCAAGCCCCCCTCCTCGTTTGCTTCAAACATCACCGCGGGGTCATCGCTTGGCTGCCCCTTGGCATCGATCAAACAGTCCTCAGGTACCGGCATGCCTTTGTTGTAGGCCACGCGGACCTTGCCGTGTGCAATCGCACTGCTTGCAAAGTCAACAATAATCGGATTCTGGCCGGGGCGAGGAATCGCTGCTGTGAAGGGGTTGGTTAAGAATCGTGCCTGTGCCCCACCGAAGGGCGCAACCATGGTGGGCGAGCCGATGGCGTTGGTAAAGTGAACCGCGACCAACCCTTGGGCGGCAGCCATTTCCGCCCAGTGGCCGATGCGGCCGATATGATGACTGTTACGAAGCCCGAAAATGCAGTGCCCATGTAGGCGAGCTCGGTCAATGCCTAAATCCATCGCTTGCCTCGCCATCGATTGGCCCATGCCGCGCTGCCCATCGGCGATAAACAAAGCCCCTGCATCATGTGCAAGCGAAAGACGCTGATTAAGACGCAATTCCTGATTCAAGAATGAAGCGACATAGCGGTCATTCATGCCCACGCCATGCGAGTCATGACCACTCAGATTGGCGAGCACCAGATGGTGGGCGGTATCTCGAGCCTCGCGATCCTCGCTACCCGCACAGCGCCACAATTGCTCGACCCACTGTTCCAAGCTTTGCGGATCAATTTGAAATTCAAGCATGTCGCATCCTTTTGCCTAAGGGTTTTTCGGCCATGATCCTACGCCTTCTCAGGCTTTGACCTCGCTAAAAGACCATGCGCGTTCTATACTGAAAGGCTTTTAACCACCATCTCATTTAACCGCTGGCTTGATCGCGGCAAAACGCGCGCGCCACCCGCCGCGAACCACCTGCTGCAAGCCTGCCCTAACAAGCGCTGAACTTTCGCAACGAGAATTGCTGTGAGTCCTTTAGAACAAGATCTTCGAGCAAGCATGGCCAAGCGTATTTTGGTGCTCGATGGTGCCATGGGCACGATGATCCAACGCTATCGCTTGAGCGAAGCCCATTTTCGCGGGGAGCAAGGCTTCGCCTGCCAAAGTGTTGTTGCCGATGCGCCTGGCGCAAAGCCTGACGACGCCTTACTGGCAGAAGTCAAAGGACTGCAACGACCCGATCACTTCGACCACGATGTTAAAGGTAATAACGAACTCCTAAGCCTCACGCAGCCAGCTCTTATTTATGACATTCACCATCAGTATTTGCTCGCCGGTGCCGATTTGATTGAAACCAATACCTTCGGCGCAAGTTCAGTGGCTCAGTCAGACTATGGCTTGTCGAGCTTTGCCTATGACATGAACCTGGCCTCGGCCAAGCTTGCGCGAGCCGCAAGCGATGCTTTTACCGAGGCTGATCCCCAATGGCCGCGATATGTGGCAGGTGCCCTCGGACCACAGCCGCGTACCGCGTCGATCTCGCCCGATGTGAATGATCCCGGCGCACGTAATGTCGACTTTGAAACCCTGCGACAAACCTATAGCGAGCAACTGCGTGGCCTGCTCGACGGTGGCGTGCACTTGATTCTGGTCGAAACCATTTTTGACACGCTCAATGCAAAGGCGGCGATTTTCGCCATCGAGGAAACCTTCGAAGCCCGTGGTAAGCGCTGGCCGGTGATGATTTCAGGAACCGTGACGGATGCCTCGGGTCGGATTTTGTCCGGGCAAACCGTGGAGGCCTTCTGGAACTCGGTGCGTCATGCCAAACCGATGACAATAGGCCTTAACTGTGCGCTCGGTGCTGCATTGATGAGACCTTATGTGCAAGAGCTCTCGCAAAAGGCCGATACCCTGCTTTGCGTTTATCCCAACGCCGGCCTTCCCAACCCGATGTCGGAAACGGGGTTCGACGAAACCCCCGAGATTACCGCGCGGTTGCTCAAAGAATTCGCGCAAAGCGGTTACGTGAATATTGCCGGAGGCTGTTGCGGGACAACACCCGAACATATCGCAGCGATTGTCGATGCGGTGAAAAACATTAAGCCGCGACGCATCCCTGAGTTGCAGCCCGCGATGCGTTTATCAGGTTTAGAAGCTTTAAATATCAAGAACGATAGTTTATTCGTGAATGTCGGCGAGCGAACCAATGTGACCGGGTCCAAGCAGTTTGCCCGATTGATTTTGGAGGAGCGCTTTGACGATGCATTGACGGTGGCAAGGCAGCAAGTTGAGCACGGCGCACAAATTATCGATATCAACATGGATGAGGCCATGCTCGACTCACAGGCCGCCATGGTTCGCTTCTTGAACATGCTGGCGTCCGAACCCGATATTGCCCGCGTGCCGATCATGATCGACAGTTCCAAGTGGTCAGTGATCGAAGCGGGGTTGCGTTGTGTTCAAGGCAAGTCTATTGTTAATTCCATATCGTTAAAAGAAGGCGAACATAGTTTTTTGTATCAGGCCCGTCTTTGCCAGCGGTATGGTGCCGCGGTCATTGTGATGGCTTTCGATGAGCATGGCCAAGCCGACAGCTTTGCGAGAAAGGTCTCGATTTGCGAGCGTGCCTACCGATTGCTGGTGGATCGACTGCAATTCGATCCCGAGGATATTGTTTTTGATCCAAATATTTTCGCAGTTGCAACCGGGATCGAAGAGCACGACCGTTATGGACTTGATTTCATCGAGGCTTGTGCCTGGATTAAGAAGCATTTACCGGGAGCCAAGATTTCCGGCGGTGTGTCCAATGTGTCCTTCAGTTTTCGTGGCAACGATTTAGCACGCGAAGCGATCCACACGGTATTTTTGTATCACGCAATCCGCGCTGGCCTATCGATGGGTATTGTCAATGCCGGGATGATCGGCGTTTATGACGACCTTGACCCAGAGCTCCGCGCGTTGGTTGAAGATGTATTGCTGTATCGGACGCCCCATATTGAGGCAAAGGCAAAGGGCGATCAGGCGCAAACAGCAACCGAACGATTGATCGAGAAGGCCGCATCGCTAAAGGGCGACGGCGCTCGACGCGAAGAGCAGTTGACCTGGCGCGAATCCCCTGTCGAGCAGCGCATCTCGCATGCCTTGGTTCATGGCCTGACCCAATGGATCATCGACGACACCGAGGAAGCCTGGCAGCAGATTCTTGCAGGTGGTGGCAAGCCGATCGAAGTCATTGAAGGCCCTTTGATGCAGGGTATGAATGTGGTGGGCGATTTATTCGGTGCGGGTAAGATGTTTTTACCGCAGGTGGTGAAATCAGCCCGCGTGATGAAGCAGGCCGTTGCTCATTTGATCCCCTATATCGAAGCTGAAAAAGCCGCCTCCGGACAAAGCCAAAGCCGAGGCAAAATTTTGATTGCCACCGTCAAAGGTGATGTGCATGATATCGGTAAAAATATTGTTGCGGTCGTCTTGCAATGTAATAATTTCGATGTCGTGAATCTAGGCGTGATGGTTCCTGCCAGCGAAATCCTTGCGCAAGCAAAAACCCATGATGTTGATGCGATTGGTTTATCGGGTTTGATCACGCCGTCGCTCGAGGAAATGGCGCATGTGGCCGCTGAAATGGAGCGCGACCCTTACTTTAGAACCCGTGAGATTCCCTTGTTGATCGGGGGCGCGACGACCTCGCGTATCCATACCGCGGTCAAGATCGCGCCGCACTACAGTCATCCGGTGGTGCATGTCTTGGACGCTTCGCGCTGCGTGCCTGTGGCACAGCAGTTGTTATCGAAAGAACAGCGCTCAGGTTTTATTGAGCAACTGAAAAAGGATTACGACAAGCTTCGCGAACAACATGCTAAGGGCCGTGGTCCTGCGCTGATCAGCCTTGAGAAGGCGCGAAGTAATGCGCCCATCATCGATTGGTCGAATCATCAAGCTCAGGTGCCAAAATTTATCGGCTTTCGCCATTTTCATAATCTGGATCTGGCTAGTCTCGTGCCCTATATCGATTGGCAGCCCTTTTTTCAGACCTGGGATTTGCATGGGGCTTTTCCGGCGATTTTGCAAGATCCGGTGGTCGGGGACACGGCGCAACAACTCTTTGATGACGCCCAGCAGATGCTCAAGCGCATCTTGGCGGGACGTTGGATCAAGGCTCATGCATCGGTTGGTTTTTGGCCGGCGCAAAGTCTGGGCGATGATATCGTTATTTATAGCGATACAGCTTGTACCAAGCCGCTCATGCACTGGCATAACCTGCGGCAGCAAACCGTGAAAAAAACAGGCGTTGCCAACAAGTCTCTTGCAGATTATGTGGCCCCGGCAGGCACTGGACGCTGTGACTACATCGGGATGTTTGCTGTTACTGCTGGCGATGGCGCCGACGAGCGTGCCGCTCAAATGCAGCAGGCCCATGACGATTACGGCGCGATCATGCTCAAAGCGCTTGCTGACCGTTTTGCCGAAGCGCTTGCCGAAGCGATGCATGAACGTGTACGCAAAGACCTCTGGGCCTATGCAGCCGATGAGTCATTCGATGTCACGGCGCTCATCCAGGAGGCTTATCAAGGCATTCGGCCCGCACCGGGCTATCCCGCCTGTCCAGATCATGAGGTCAAGCAGGCGATGTTTGAGCATTTGCAGGCTGAAGGCATCGGCATGCGGCTTACGGAGTCTTGGGCGATGTGGCCCGCAGCCAGCGTAAGTGGTTTTTATATTGCCCATCCTCAAGCGACGTATTTCACCCTGGGTGTTGTCGGTGATGATCAGCTCGAAGACTTCGCAAAGCGTTCGGGTCGTTCGCTTGAATCGGTACAACGTGCTTTGTCTTCGTTGCGCAGGGCGAGCTGACGACGCACCTGGTCATTTGCTCGGGGACTGCAAGCCAAGCCCCCTTGATGTCCTTGAGGCTTAAGTCTTTCGCCAAGTCACAGGTTTTTCGGCTGTCAGTGATCGACGACATTGATCAAGCAGCGGCCAGGCGCGCTGATGCATGCCGATCGTTTCGCCCTGCTGTTCTTGGGGATCTTTGCCGCTAGCGCCTGCCGCATCGTTGGTTTGCGACGCTTGCTGTTTAGACCGTTCAATGAGGGCCTCAAGCTTTTCAACGACCTCGGGTAGTTGCTCAATGGTGAAAACCCCTTCATCGGGCGGGTTTCCATCGGCAAGGCTTCGGCCGAGTGTGTCGAGCAAGGCTTTGGCTGGGGCCTGCATCATCAGCATGGGACCTGTGGCGCGTGATTCGAAAATAAAGGGCATTGGATTTCGCTTCGTGTTGGCATGCGTCAGAATCAGGCAAATTGAGTTGCGCATGACATCATATCCTTTATCGCGAAACGGCTTGAAAGCTCTCTCAGGTCAACGTCCTCGACCGTTGTGGATCTTGCAGCGATGGTTGGCATTAGCCTTTGCGGTCTTTTTTTGTTTCACAGCTTGCACGCCGAGTTTTAACTGGCGCGAAGTGGCCATCAACCCGCCGGGGATGAGTGTGCTGATGCCTGAGAAGCCTGCCGAGATGAGCAGAAAACTGCAGCTTGGCGAGTACAGCATCAACATGCATATGACAGGGGCGCGTGTGGATGAGCGCATGTTTACGGTCACGGTCGGGCAAATTGATCCAGCCACCGGACTGGTCGCAGCGCAAGCCCTTGAACGGATGGAGCAAGCGATGTTGCGTAACATCCAAGGCAAAGTCCTCAAGCGCGAATCAGGGGCCCTAGCGCCTGATGTCGCGGTCACGCGGCTGAAAGCCCAAGGCGAAACGCAGGGCCGGCCGATGTTGATGTGGGCTTGGTTTTTCGAACGCAAGGGGCATGTGGTACAGGCGGTTGCGCTTGGTCAGGCGGCCGATGAGGAACAGGCCATGACTTTTTTGGAAAGCCTGACGCTTAAGCCATGAAGCGCTGCACGCAGGCATCGTGATGAGCGCAACAAGCTTTGCGAGGGGTTTGCTGATTTTCTCGGCTTTTGCGCTGGCTTTTTTCATGTCTTATGGCTTGCGGGCGATTAATGCCGTCCTGGCCCCGGATCTGGTTGCCGAGTTTTCCTTATCGGCTGGTGACTTAGGTGCGATGTCGAGTGCTTATTTTGTCGCCTTTTCGGCAATGCAATTGCCGCTTGGCATCTGGCTTGACCGTTATGGTTCACGCCGGGTCGAGGCGAGCTTGCTGTTGGTCGCTGCGCTGGGCTGTGCTTGTTTTGCTCTTGGCGACAAGGTTATCCATCTTTGGCTTGGACGCGCGCTGATCGGCATCGGGATGGCCGCTTGTTTGATGGCTGCACTTAAGGCATTTCGCTTCTGGTTTGCGGCGCATTGGCAGCAGCGCCTTGCGGCTTGGATCCTGGTGTGCGGCACAAGCGGGGCGCTTGTGAGCACCGTTCCTGTATCAATGCTCGCGCAAGCTTTTGGCTGGCGCATCTGTTTCGTACTCGCTGCAGGCCTTTTGCTCGCCTGTTCTGTTTATCTTTGGCTTGCCCTGCCGCGGGATGAAGAAGAGGCGGCATCGAAGCAGGCTGCGGCTGCAAGGCCGGATGGAGCACGGGATCCGGGCTATCGCCAGATCTTTGCAAGCCGCTTTTTACGTGGTGCGATGCCCTCACTTGTGCTTTTTCAGGGGGGGTTTCTCGCCTTGCAAACTTTATGGGCTGGTCCTTGGATGACACAGGTGCTCAAGCTCAACGCGGGCGATGCAGCACAAGCCCTAATGCTTTTCAACGCTGCCTTGCTGCTTGGATTTTTATGGCTGGGCTGGGCAGCGCCCAAGATTGCTGCCAGGGGTTGGGACGGACCCAAGGTGATGCGGCTTGCAGCGGCGCTTACCTTATTGACCGAGGCCGCGATCATTTACGGGCAACAAACATGGGCTTGGGTTTTCTGGCTGGGGCTTGCCGCGATTTCAACGGTTTTCACGCTGCTACAAACCGAGCTTGCTTTGAGTTTTCCGGCTCGCCTGAGCGGGCGAGCCTATACCGGCTCAAATCTGCTGCTTTTCGGGGGCGTTTTTTTCCTACAGTGGGGCTTTGGGGCGCTGATCGATGCAGCGGGCAAGCTCGGTGCAAACACCGTGCAGTCGTTTCAAATCGCCATGGCCGTGCTGATGATGCTACAGGCGCTATCGCTTTTGCCGCTGCGATCACAAGCGATCAAATCCTAAGACCTGACCCGGACGCACAAAGGCATGCGCTGCATCATGTTCGTAGAGCGCGTTATCGAGGTTATGGGCATATTGACTTGCCTCGATGAAATCGAGCACAGGCGCAACACAGGCGTCTGACTGCTCAGCAAGGGATGCCCATTCGTCGCGGGTTTTTCGCGCGAAAACAGCACAGAAGGCATCGATCGTCGCAGGCCAGCTTCGTCTGTCGTGCTGTTTGCTTGGGTCAAGCTGGCCCTCGAGTCCGGTAAGCCTTAAGAGTTCGCGGTAAAACTTGGCTTCGATCGCACCCACAGCAACATATTTATCGTCTTGACAACGATACACACGATAAAACGGTGCCGCACCATCGAGCAAATTGTTTTCGCGCTGCAAATGCCAGATGCCCGCTGCAATCAGCCCATAAAACATCGGGGTCAGACCCACCGAAGCAGCCAGAATGCTTGTGCTCACCACCATGCCCTGGCCGCTTTGGCTTCGCTTGAGCAGGGCGCACAATACGCCAAGCAGCAGATGCATCGTGCCCCCGCCGAAATCGCCAATCAAATTCAGCGGGACCACCGGAGTTTGCGCGGGCCCGATGGCATGAAGAATCCCGGCCACCGCCAGATAATTGATATCGTGCCCTGCACGATTGGCCCAGACGCCACGCTCGCCCCAGCCAGATAGCCTGCCGATGACAAGCCTCGGGTGTCGGGCAAGAAGCGATTTGGGGTCCAAGCCCAAACGTTCGAGAACCCCCGGGCGAAAACCCTCGAGCAAAAGGTCCGCGTCGCGAAGCAAGACCTCGAGCGTAGCCAGACCGTCGCTTGTTTTCAGGTCAAGCGCTTGGGCTGACTTGTTGCTGTTGAGCAAATCAAAGCGCTCAGACACGCCAACGCCCAGTTGGGGATCGGCAGGCGGGCTTACGCGAATGACTTGGGCACCGAGTTGGCCCAAGATGTAGCCTGCGAAAGGTACGGGTCCGATCGCATGCAGTTCAACCACCTTAAAGCCTTGCAGTGGCTTCATGGCTTCAAGTGGCGCCAATCTGCCTTGAGAGGCCTCGGGTTGCATTGCGGCGCTACCGATGGGATGCTTAGGGTTTAACGACGACACCATGAACACTCCGAAACAAGATGTTCGCGCGGATCAGCACGAGGCCGCGCAAACCGGGTTGCAGGCCGCAAGCATAACCACAGATGCACCATCTGATGCCTGCTTAAGCGCCGGGCATGGTCCGAATCAGTCCTTTGGCGTGATCGGTCTTGGGGCAATGGGCTATGGGGTCGCTTCGAGCCTCTTGCGTGCAGGCTTTGAGGTATGGGGTTGCGATCTGCGCCACGCCACGCTTGCGGCTTTTCAAAAACTTGGGGGGCGTGGTGTTGCGCAGGCCGCTGATCTAGCCCGCTGCGATGCGGTGATGATCATGGTCGTGAACGCTGCACAGACCGAAGCGGTGCTTTTTGAGACAGCGGGCCTCTTGGGCCCAGATCCTGCACAGCCTCGCATGAGGCCTGGTTCGGTGATTTTGGCCTGTGCGACCGTGGCGCCTGAGCAAGCGCGTGCCTTGGCGTGTCGCATTGCTGACTACGGTGTGATCATGCTCGATACCCCTGTCTCAGGCGGGCCGGCCAAGGCCGCTCAAGGTTCCATGACGGTGATGGGCTCAGGGCCAAAGGAAGGCTTTGACAAGGTCAAGCCCCTGCTTGATGCGGTGTCAGCCAAGTGCTACCAGTTAGGCGACGCGGCAGGGCTTGGCTCGACGGTCAAAATGGTCAATCAATTGCTGGCAGGTGTTCATATCGCTGCCGCGGCCGAAGCGATGGCACTCGGCATCCGAAGCGGCGCCGACCCGCAGGCACTCTATGAGGTGATCAGCAACAGCGCCGGTAACTCATGGATGTTTGAAAATCGTGTTCCGCATATTTTGCAAGGCGATTACACGCCGCTTTCAGCAGTCAATATTTTTGTCAAAGACCTTGGTATCGTGCTTGATAGCGCACGCAAATTACCCTTTCCCTTGCCGCTTTCGGCAACCGCGCACCAAATGTATCTGGCGGCAAGCGCAGCCGGTCACGGTTTGGACGATGATGCGGCTGTGATCCAGTTCTTTGCCAAACTCACCGGCATCGAATTGCCCAGAAAACCCTCGTGATTGCGCTGAGAACTGCATTGAACCTGCCAAGAACAGTCAACGAGCTTGCCAGCATCATCATGTCACGGAGGCATTGACGGCATGCGTTCTGCGCTTTCCCTGGCTTGCATCGCCGATGATTTCACCGGCGCAACCGATCTGGCCAACAATCTTGTGCGCGCAGGTTGGCGTACCTTGCAACTGCTGGGCCTGCCGGCTGATGGCGCAAGCTTTATCAATGCCGCAGGCGAGACCCTTGACCCGAGTCGCTTGTTTGCTCAAGCCGATGCGGTGGTGGTCGCATTAAAAT
>Ga0214923_10000304_pt1 | contig 74821 bp, 66 predicted proteins | sample LL1510_MetaG_FD_177993 | JGI IMG/M metagenome (GOLD analysis project Ga0214923, IMG submission 177993) | Freshwater microbial communities from Lake Lanier, Atlanta, Georgia, United States - LL-1510 | ecosystem: Environmental > Aquatic > Freshwater > Lake | place: USA: Georgia | collected...
TGCGGGATGAGGGAGGCGACCAGTTTTTTTCGCCAGGCAACATCGAGGCCGAGGCTAAAGAGCCGATTGTAGAGATCATAGGAGGGTGCGAGATCGCCGAAAAGAGTGCGGATCCGCGTGGCGTGATCGGGCGTGTTCAGCTGGCGGTAGATTTGGCAGGGGACGAGGGGGAAGTCGTCGTAAAGGTTAGATTTTCCTTATCAGCACCCACTTTGACGCGATCTCCGGCTTTAATCTTTCCGCGAATGACTTCCTCGGCGATCGGATCCTCCAGATATCTTTCGATCGCCCGGCGTAGTGGACGTGCGCCGTAGACGGGCTCGTAGCCTTTCTCGATAAGGAAAGTAGAGGCTTCGGGGGTAAGTTCGATTTCCACGCCTTTTTCCCGAACTCGTGCAGCCACTTTAGCAACTTCTAGGGATACGATTTTGGAGAGGTCGTCCCTCGTGAGGGAGTGGAAAACGATCTGGTCGTCGAGACGATTGAGGAATTCGGGTTTAAAGATCTTTTTCGTTTCTCCGAGGATCTTTTCCTTAATCGCGTTGTAGTCCTGCTCATGAACAGGAGTGCCGAAGCCCATCACGTTGCCCTTGCGAATCAACTCCGCTCCCACGTTGGAGGTCATGATGATGATGGTATTTCGGAAATCCACCTTCCTGGCAAGGCTGTCGGTCACCTGCCCGTCTTCTAGGATTTGGAGAAGCACATTCCAAACATCGGGATGGGCCTTTTCGATTTCATCAAACAGGACGACGCAGTAAGGACGACGGCGGACTTTTTCGGTCAACTGGCCACCTTCCTCGTAGCCTACATAACCCGGAGGGGAGCCGATCAGACGAGAAACGTTAAACTTTTCCATGTATTCGGACATGTCGAGTTGCACGAGCGCATCTTTTTCTCCAAATACTTCTTCCGCCAAAGCTTTTGCAAGGTGGGTTTTGCCGACTCCGGTCGGGCCTAGGAAGATAAAGGAGCCAATAGGGCGTTTTGGGTCTTTGAGGTCAGCACGAGAGCGACGAAGCGCTTTGGCGAGGGCCTGAACAGCTTCGTGTTGTCCAATGACACGAGATTGGAGGGTTTCTCCGATATTGAGGAGTTTTGAGAGATCGCCTTCTCCCATTCGCGTGAGAGGGATGCCTGTCCACTTGGATATGACGTGTTTGACATCCTCTTCGCCGACATCGACAACAATCTCATCGCGCTTCTTGCGCCATGCATTCAGATCATTTTCCAGCTTCGCGGTAGACTCTTTTTCGCGATCCCGGAGAGCGGCGGCTTTTTCAAAGTCCTGTGCTTTGATGGCCGCCTCTTTTTCCGCTCGGATGGTCTCGATTTCGCCCTCGGCCAATTTGAATTCTGCCGGGCGGATGCTGGCGGCAATCCGGCATCGGGAACCTGCTTCGTCCATGACGTCGATCGCTTTATCGGGCAGGTATCGGCCTGTGATGTAGCGTTCGCTGAGGCGAACCGAAGCGGCGATGGCTTCATTTGAAATTTTGGCGTGGTGATGTTCCTCATATTTCGCTCGGAGACCGTGGAGAATGGCAATCGCTTCATCGATGGATGGGGCATCTACCCGAACAGTTTGGAACCTGCGCTCGAGGGCGGAATCTTTTTCGATATGTTTACGGTACTCGTTCATGGTGGTGGCCCCGATGCACTGTAGTTCGCCGCGGGAGAGGGCAGGTTTGATAATGTTCGAGGCATCCATGGCACCCTCGGCCGAGCCCGCTCCTACGAGCGTGTGAAGCTCATCGATAAAGAGGAGAACGGATTTCAGCTTCCGAATTTCTTCCATAACAGCTTTGATGCGCTCTTCGAACTGGCCACGATATTTTGTGCCCGCCACCATGAGGGCTAGGTCGAGAGTGATCACTTTTTTGTCACGGAGAATTTCAGGGACATTGCCTGAGGCGATCTCTTGGGCCAGACCTTCCACAATCGCGGTTTTTCCAACTCCTGCTTCGCCGATCAGGACGGGATTATTTTTAGTTCTACGGCAAAGAATCTGCACCACGCGTTCAATCTCATTTTTACGGCCGATGACAGGGTCCATCTCACCTTTGCGGGCCAATTCTGTAAGGTCGCGACCGAAGGCTTTGAGGGCAGGGGTCTTTATGTCTTTACGAGCGCCAGAGGAGCCTGTGGAGGCCGCGGCTTCTGCATTTCCAGCGGGGGACTCTTCCATTCCACCTGCAGGTTCTCCCCCTTCCTCGAAATTAGGATCGAGTTCCTTGAGAACTTCTTGTCGTGCTCTTTCGATATCGACCTCGAGAGATTTCAGAACGCGGGCGGCCACTCCATCACCTTCGCGAAGGAGGCCTAAAAGAATGTGTTCAGTGCCGACATAGGAGTGATGAAGGGCTTTCGCTTCTTTGCTTGCTAGAGCGAGAACCTTTTTGACCCTTGGGGTGTAGGGAATGTTGCCTGTGACTTTGGTGTCAGGACCTGTTCCAACCTGTTTTTCTACTTCCATCCGGACCGTTTCGAGATCCAACCCCATTTTCTGGAGGACATTGACGGCGACACCTTGGCCCAGCTTGATCAAGCCGAGGAGAATATGCTCCGTGCCCACATAGTTGTGGTTAAAGCGGTCGGCCTCCTTGCGTGCAAGGGCGAGGACTTGTTGTGCGCGGGGGGTGAAATTGTTCACAAAAAGTATATTAACCCAAGTTGGTTATAGGTGCAATTTACGCATGGCGGGTTCTGCAATGCCCTTGAGTTTTTCACGAAGAAGATCGGCACGGAAGGCATCCCGTTCCTCTGCCCCCAGCTTCTTCTGTGAAGCCTGCTGGAGATGGGCGGGTTGAGTGGAAATAAGGAGAGTATCGAGCTTGGGCTTGAGAGTGGCGGGGAGAAGAGCGAGGTCTGCCGCTAGTCTGAGTAGGCTGAGAAGATTGAGGGCTTCTTTGGAGGAGATGGAGTAGGAGTGAAGAACAATGCCGTAGGAGCGGCCAACCTGATCGGCGAGCATACGACCTTTTTCTTGGATCAGTTTTTGGCGGGCGTTGTTTTCGAGCTCGGTAAGTTGTCGAACCACTTTGACGAGACGATCTAGGATCTGGCGTTCTGATTCGCCCAAGGTTGTTTGGTTGGAAATTTGGAAAAGATTTCCAAGAGCTTCGGTACCCTCGCCGTACAGACCGCGGACGGCTAGGCCTAGCTGATTGACCGACTTAATGACCTGGTTGATCTGCTCGCCCAACACCAGTCCAGGAAGATGCAACATGGCGGAGGCTCGCATTCCGGTGCCGACGTTCGTCGGGCAGGCAGTAAGGTAGCCAAGGGAGGGAGAGAAAGAGAATTCGAGTTTGTCCTCGAGGGCTGTGTCGAGTTTGTCGGCTGCATCCCACGCTTCGAGAAGGTGGAAACCTGGGCGGAGTGCTTGAAGACGGATATGATCCTCTTCATTGATCATTACCGAAAGGGATTCGTCCCCATTTACAACGAGGCCACTTCCGGCGTTTTTTGCGGCGTGCTCGCGACTGATGAGGTGTTTTTCGACCAAGAGTTGTTTGTCGAGAGGGGTTAATGTTTCCATCGCTACCGAAACTTTGGCAGGGCGCATGCAGGTGAGGTCTGCCACTGCGGGCTGAATGGTTTCTAAAAGTTTGAGGCGATCGGCTTTTTTCAGCCAACCTGGAAAGGCGAAACTTTTTACATTTCTGGCAAGGCGAACCCGACTGGAAATGACAATACCTGAATCGATTTCAGGTGCGGGGGCGGCGGAGGAGTGGCCGTTTTCCGCTTTCATAGAATCTAAGATTACCTTTGGAAGGTGGGGTTGGCAACGGGTTGCGCGGAAGCGCGGGTTGACGAAGCGAATAACCCTCGGGACGATGGGGGGATGGCAGCAACCCGGACAACAGACTATGCGGTGAGGGCTTTGGTGGCCTTGGCCCTGGAGGGTGGAAGTGGAAGGGTGAAGCAGGCTTCAGCCCTGGCGCAGGTTTCAGGCACTCCTGGAAAGTTTATGGAGCAGGTTTTGCGGTGGTTGAGGCAGGGTGGATTTGTAACCAGTCGCCGTGGGTCGGGGGGTGGATATGAGTTGGCGCGTCCTGCGGAAAAGATACGGATGAGTGAGGTCGTGGCATGGGTGGATGGAGGGAGAAACGCCAGAGGAGTTGCGCGAGTAGATGCGGTGGGGGAGGTGTGGGGAAAGTTGCAGAGCGATGCGGCGGGTGCGGCGAGCAAGGTATTGGCGGCGGAGACCTTGGCGCGCCTCGTGGAAAGAGTGCGTGCTAAGCTGGCGGCCAAGGGAAGAACGACGGAGTATCAGATCTAAAGGGGCACGGCTTGCCCTGCCCTGCGTTCCGTTTCATACTCCAAAGCTATGGCTTGGGGAAATTCCTGGAATCGATGGCAAGGTACGGAGGGGCCTATTTTCATGGTTGGTAATTTCCGTGTGGATTTAACGACTCTTTTGGTTGGGATTCATGCCATGTCTATGGCGGTGGGGGCTGTGGCGATGGCAGCGGGTTTAGGGGCGTGGGTGAACGCCGGTGTATTTTCCTCTGCCCAACTTGCAGAAGGACATGTGTGGACGCTGGTGACGTATCCCTTTGTCCACGACATTCGTCAGGAAGGGATTTGGTTTGCGTTCGAAATGCTGATGTTTTTCTGGTTTGGGCGAGAGGTAGAATCTGCGATGGGGAGAAAATCCCTAGGGCTTCTTTATGCGGGATTGACCATCGGCCCCGCCCTGCTGATCGCGGGTTTAGCTCCGTGGCTAGGTTCGGTAGTTCTGGCTGGATCGGGCACGATCCACTTTGCGGTCTTTTTAGCGTTTTGCGCTTTGCATCCTGGAGCACAGTTTTTCTTTGGGCTTTCGGCCAAGTGGGTGGGGTGGATCCTCATGGCAGTGTATAGTTTAACGTACTTTGCGGGTCGGGATTGGCTGGGAGGAGTTCAGCTTTGGACGACGGGGCTCATCGCGGTGGCTTGGGTTCGGGTGGGCGGAGTCAGATGGCCGCAGATTTCTTTTGGAAAGCGTCCGAAAAATACAGCCAAGAAAAAGGCGGCTCCCAAAAAGACAGGGTTGGTTCCGCTGGAAAAGGTAGATCCGATTTTGGAGAAGATTTCGCGGGAGGGGATGGACTCCTTGACGGCAGGAGAGAAAAAACTTTTGGAAGAGGCTCGGGCTAAGCTGATGCAAAAAGATCGCTCCAGCGGTTCGATGCGTTGACGGAGTGAAATGGCCCTCAATTCCACAAGTGAAGTTGTCGACCGAGTGGATGGGGCGAACTGGAGGCCAAAGGAGGAGGGGACACTCTGTTTTGTAATCCAGGACGGACAGATTTTGTTGATTGAGAAAAAGCGGGGATTGGGCGCGGGAAAGGTAAATGGGCCTGGGGGACGAATTGAAAAAGGGGAAACGGCGGAGCAGGCCGCCATTCGAGAGACGCAGGAGGAGGTTGGTATTACGCCCACGGGAGTGCGATGGGCAGGGGAACTACGCTTTCAATTTCGCGACGGGTACTCCTTGCACTGTACGGTGTACCGAGCTTCGGGTTGGGAGGGAGAGTTGATTGAGACGGCGGAGGCCAAACCGTTTTGGGTTCGAACGAATCAAATTCCCTACGACCGTATGTGGGCGGATGACGAGAGGTGGATGCCGCGGATGTTGGCAGGGGAAAAGTTTCGGGGGTGGTTCGAATTCGACGGCGACCGGATGGAGTGGTCGAAAATGGAGAAAGCATGAGCCGCCGAGTCCTGGTGACGGGGGCGGCGGGTTTCATTGGGTATCATTTAAGCGAGCGGCTTCTCCAGCAGGGAGACGAGGTCGTTGGTCTAGACAACCTGAATGATTACTATGACGTGAAGCTGAAGGAGGCGCGTCTGGCGCGGTTGCAAAAGAATAAGGCCTTCCGGGTTTTGAAGACCGATCTGGGGGATCGGACGGGTATGGAGAAAATTTGGCATGAGGTGAAGCCCGAAGTGGTCGTGCATCTGGCGGCACAGGCGGGGGTCCGATATAGCCTGACGCATCCACACGCGTATGCGCGGAGCAATTTGGAGGGAATGTTAAATGTATTGGAGGCGTGTCGAGCGGAGAAGACACCCCATTTGATCTTTGCGAGTTCAAGCTCTGTGTATGGACTGAATCAAGGAATGCCATTTTCCGAAAAAGACAATGTGGATCACCCCATTTCTCTGTATGCCGCAACGAAGAAAGCGAATGAGCTAATGGCCCACTCGTATGCGCATCTGTATAGAATTCCGTGCACGGGCTTACGATTCTTCACTGTGTATGGTCCGTGGGGTCGGCCCGATATGGCCTATTATAAATTCACTCAGGCAATTTTAGCTGGGAAAGAGATCGAGCTTTTTGGAGAGGGGAAGATGCGGCGGGATTTCACGTATGTGGATGATATTGTCGAAGGGATCGTTCGATTGACGAAAAAACCGGCAACCGGAAACGCGCTATGGGATGGAAAGAAACCGGACCCTGCCACGAGTCCTGCCCCGTATCGGATTTATAACATTGGAAATAGTGAGCCAGTGGAGTTGGGCAGATTTGTGAAAGCGATCGAGGTAGCCACGGGTAAGAAGGCAAAAGTTATCATGAAGCCCGTGCCTGCTGGGGATGTGATGGCGACAGCGGCAGAAGTCGAGGACTTAGGACAGGCAGTAGGGTTTCGGCCGCAAACTTCGATTGAGGATGGGATCAAAAGGTTTGTGGATTGGTACCGAAGCTACGCACAGGTTTAGTGGCTACTTTTGCAGCCTGTCCAAGAGCAGGCTTCAGTGAAACCTCAAAAAGGAGGCTCACCAGAGTCAATAAGGCAGTTGTATGGAGCCGAGATTTCGGCATCCACCTTAAGAACCGAGCCTGAGTTTATTTAGCTTTTTTGAGGAGAGGCAGACCGGTGCGCTCGTTCTCGGTGACGATATAACCTTCGGGAAGAGCGTCGATCGCGCCAGGGCCAGGGGCGGATGCGAAGTAGTAAAGAGTGACAGTGGCTCCGCCACGGAGGGTCTGTTGGCGGCTATGAAGGAAGTAGGTTTTTCCGTTTTTCTTGCTGGCGCTGCTGAATGGCATAGAGGGTTCTCCTTTGGTTGTACGGCCTGAATGGCCGTTAAGAGATAGATTGCGTTGCGGTAAGGATTTGAAAACTCTTTTATTCCACTTCCTCACAATGAAGGGGGAGCGGTTTCTCGGCTTGCCGAGGTCGGTTAGAGGCGCAGAATTGGTTCATGATCACACGGCGTGGATTCCTTGGGTTAATTCCGGGGCTAGGTTTGGCCAAGAGCTGGGCGGTGAGCGGGGGAGCGGTTCCAACTCGGAAGTTCGGTCGGCATGACGAGCAGGTCAGTGTGGTGGGGTTTGGTGGTCATACCTTGGCTCTCTCGAAAGACATCGCTGAGGCCACGCGGATAGCACATGAGGCAGTGGAACGGGGAGTCACCTTTTTCGATAACGCCTGGTGTTACCATAAAGGACGGGCGGAAGAGTGGATGGGGCAGGCCTTGAAGGGGATCCGGGACAAGGCGTTCGTGATGACCAAATGTTGTACCCACCAGAATCCCCTTCCGGAGGGGGGCAAGGAGGGGGCGATGAAGTTTTTGGAAGATTCCCTGCGCCGCCTCCAGACCGACCATGTGGACTTATGGATGTTGCACGAGATGAAGAGTGTCGCCGATGTGGAAAAATTTTATGGACCGGGTGGGGCGGCCGAGGCTTTTGATTTGGCCAAAAAGCAGGGAAAGGTCCGTTACCTGGGCTTCACTGGGCATGATGAGCCTGAGGTACATCTCAAGATGATCCAAGGCGGTTATCCTTTTGACGCCTCCCTCCAGCCGGTTTCCGCTCTGGGGACACTTCATTCCCGTCGTTTTGAGACGGAGGTGATTCCCGCGTTGGCAGAGAAAAAAATTGCAGTCATCGGGATGAAGGGGTTTGGGGGAAGTAAGAGGTCAAGCGAGAAGGGGTTGATGACGGCGGAGAAGGTGATGCGTTATGCCTTGAGTTATCCCGAAGTCTGCACGCATATGATCGGGGTGGACCAGTTTCCCTACGTTGAGCAGGCGATTGTTGCTTCTGCCAAGACCCCGATGACTCCCGAGGAAAGAAAAGCCTTCGTTGCATGGTGCGACCAGAGGGGCGGGGCGGAATATGCGATGCACTGCCAGCCGGGACATCGGGATGGTTCGAGTTGCTGTGGCGGTTCGGCAGTGGCCTGAGCCGATTTTCCGGGTGAAGTTTTTCTTTTTGGTTTTGGGCTACGCAGCCTCGATGGCGGGCTCGAACCTTCTCTTCAAAATGGCGGCCTCTAAGAGTGGAACAGAGTGGTGGTTTTGGTTCCTGGCAGGGAATGTAGCGGGGTTTGGTTGTCCTGTGCTCATCACCTACGCACTACGTGAAGAAAGCCCCCAACTGGTGTATGCCTTCACTCTCGGGTCAGGTTTTGTACTGTTGCAGTTGGTCGCTTGGTGGTGGTTTAAAGCGCCCGTTACGGGAATGCAATTGGGCGGGCTCGCGTTGACGGCGGTGGGGTTGGTGATGTTGCAGTTGGGGCGGGCTTAAAGGGAGCCAACTGCCAGAGCGACGGCCGCGAGAAGCAGGGCTGCGCCGGTTAGCCGAAGGATGAGAATGCGCCGGTCGCTTGACGCGGCGCCTCCTCCTGCGGCTCCCTCGAGCAGAACAGCCCATAGGCCACGAGCGGCGTAGATCACATTTGTCGCTGTCGCATGGCCAAAAATTCCGATGACCAGAATCACCAGAGAAGTCTGAAAACCAATTACTGCGGAACCAGTCAGCGTGCTGGGACGTGAGGAAGCAGGGAGAAGGGCTTGAAGAGAACTCGAGCGAGGAAGCCTAGGTAGAAATAGCAAAGGAGTCAGGAAGGCAAGGGTTGCAAACATGAGCGGTTGGAACCAGCCGACGCCTAGAATTCGGGCGTACTTTTGGACGGTGATATCGGTCAGGGCGAAGAAGAATGCCGCAAGAAGAGCCCAGCCTGTGGTGACGCGGTCGAATTTGCCTGGCCACCAAGATTTTGATGATGGGGTGGGAGTAATGGAGAGAAGCGTCACAGCCAGGCTGGTGAGAACGGCTCCTGCCATGAGTCCGGGGGTAATCGGATCATCCAAAAAGAGGGATGTGAGCACAGCGACAAAAATCGTTTTGGTGCCGAGGAGGGGGGTGGCATGGGAAAGGTCTCCGTGGGCGAGGGCACGGATAGCGCACAGCCTACCGAGAAAAAGAGCGGTTCCAGCGAGAATTGCCCCCCAAAATCCGGAAGCGTTGGGTTGTCCTGGGAAAAAGAAAATGAGGGGAGCGGACCAACCGGCCATCGAGAGGTTGGAGAGGGCGGTTACGATCCGCGGGCCAGCTCCTCGACGGAGGCCCAGTTTGAGTCCCCAAGAACCAACCGCATAAAGAAGGGATGCAAGAAGCGGAAGGAAAAGGGGCATGAGCAAACAATGCATGCCAGAAAACTTGGAGCCAAGGCAGGAGGAGGACTTGCTCTGGGCGGGTGAACTGGTTAGGAAAAGAGGGTGATTCGTGAATTTATTCCTGTCCTTTTTTCTCTGGGAATGGCTCTTGCCATTGCTTTGGGTGGGATCGGGCTGGGAATTGTGCTCGGCAAGGTCGGGCGGAGAAACCGGGGGAAGGACATGGCGTATGAGTGCGGGAAGGATCCGATCGGCTCCCCTTCGGCACGGTTCTCGGTGAAGTTTTATCTGGTCGCGATGATTTTCATTCTTTTCGATATTGAAGTGATTTTCATGTATCCATGGGCCGTCAGCTTAATGGGATTCAAGGAGAGTGGAATGGGCTGGCAGGTCTTTGGGCTGATGCTGGCTTTCGTGCTGTTGGTAGAGGTGGGGCACCTCTATGCCTATAAAAAAGGCGTGTTCGACTGGAACAAGCGGGGCTAAGGCAAATTACAATTTTAACACAACGGGATCGCCAGCCTTGATCCCGAGTTCGCGAGCGGCATTTCCCTGATTGATAGCAATTTCGAACTCCCCGTCGCTGTTGATCAGGGCAAAGGGGCGGTCCGCAGGAGCTTCGGAATAAGTGCGGAGGAAGGGAAGGGAGATCGACTTGCCTTTAACCGAGAGGCTAAGGAGTTGACCGACTTTCAGTTTGCCCAGTTCGGATCCGGGAATGTTCGTGAGAATGTTTCCGTAGTGATCCACATAGAGGACCTGTCCTTTTGCCTGATTGGACATGACCGTGGCTGTGTTGCGGGGGAGACGGAGAATCTTTTCCGCTTTGGGCCCGCACGAATCCAAGGAAGTAGATCCGACCAAGCGGGCGGCTGCCGGTCCAAAAATATCGCGGGCATGAAAGGTAGAGGAAACAGTGGAAGGATCTTGGGTTTTTAGAGTGCGGGCTTCGGAGATGCCTTCTCGTGCGAGAACTTCGGTCAGGATTCCATTGTCGGGAGCGATAAAAATATGACCCGCTGTAGTTCTAACAGCGATTCCTGCACGGCTGGAGCCAACGCCGGGATCGACGACAGCAACGATGATGGTTCCAGGCGGAAGAGTGTGGGTGGATTTTGCGAGGAGGTAGGATGCGGCGGAGATATCGAAGGCAGCGTTAGCGTGGGAAAGATCGAGAATTTCGGCGGAAGGGGCGATTGTTTTAATCGCTCCCTTGAGTTGGGCCACGTACGGGTCACTGGAACCGAAGTCGGTAAAGAGGGCGATTAGCTTCGTCACAGGACGGGAAGATTGGCATCCGGAAAGGAATGGGGAAAGGGCAAGGAGCAGAAGAAGGATTCGGCGCATAACTACTCTTTTCCTGTTTCGCCTGATTTGATGAGTTCCCAAAATTTTGGATTTTCGGCAAGAAGTTCGTCTTCGGAAAGGGGGAGCTGGGATCGGAAGGCGAAGTCTTTGAGAGAGTTTTTGTGGAGAACCCGGTGGATCACGAGTCCTTTGGATGTTTTTTCAAAGTAGATCCGGTATTCGCCGGCACGGTATCGGTATAGGGTGCGGTCGGGGCAACGAACTGTTCCGAACCGGTCGGGATGCTTTTCAAGGAAATCGGTGGTGAGGACGTCAAATTCGCGCAGGACTTCGACTTGGAGAGGAGTGGGTAACTGGGTGATTTCTGCAGAGCTGGCAGGGGTGAAGATGATCTGAAAAGAGGCCATAAGAAGGAAAATCCTAACGCTCGAATGGGTTCAGGTCGAGGCTGGAGGCGACGGATTGAGCGTGCGTAGAAGGAGGAAATTCCTTAGAGCCAATGGGGTGAAAGTGCATCCAGCAGGCCGGTTGATTGTCATGGGCTTACCCGGACCGGAATTAACGGACGGGCTGCGGGATCTGATCCGAAGGGTTCAGCCCGGGGGTTTCATTTTCTTTACGAGGAACATGGCGGATGCGGGACAGTTCCACGGCTTGGTCAAAGAGTGTGCCGATTTGGTGAAGCACCCTGCAATCATGACAGTGGATCAAGAGGGTGGCCGTGTAGCACGGCTAGCAGTGATGGGGGAGCGTCCTGCCTCGGGGGAGGAGTTGGCGCGGGCAGGAAAAGAGGAGTGGTTTTATGAGCATGGACGCCAGACGGGACGGTTGATGAAGCTTGTGGGACTGAATCTGAATTTGGCGCCTGTTCTCGATTACGCGCCTCCGGAGAGGGCGGGGATTGATAATTCGCTGGCAGGGCGCTGCTTTGGAGAAAATCCGAAACAGGTGATTCGTCGGGCGGGTGAGTTCTTAAGGGGAATGCAGGAGGAGGGGGTGAAAGGAACCGGAAAGCATTTTCCGGGATATACCTTTTGTGGGTTGGATCCTCATGGGGATTTGCCTTTGGTGAACCGGACAAGAGCGCAGATGGAGGAAGAGCTCTCGGTTTTTCAGGAGCTAGGTTCTCAATGTGACTCGATCATGGTGGGTCATGCTCAGTTTCCCGCTTGGGGCAAGGATTCTGGGCCAGCCAGTCTGAATCGGGATATTGTGACTGGGCTACTCAAAGAAACGCTGGGCTATCGCGGCCTGGTCATGACCGATGATTTGGAGATGGGGGCGATTGCTAACCGCTATGGGAGTGCTGAGGCGACGCGACAGGCGGTCTGGGCCGGAGAGGAGATTTTGCTGATTTGTCATAATCCGGCTTGTGTGGAGATTGCGCGGGATACTTTGGCGGAGATGCCCGAAAAGGAGTGGGCAGGAGCGGTGGAATCGGCGGAGAAGTTTGGAAGAACCCTTTTTAAGCCATCAGATGCTTTTGATAAGAAAGGCTGGAAGGAAGCGAATGAGGCAACGCGGGAACTAAGGCAAAAGGTCCAGGCGGCCTGTAGAGGAAACTAAAATCGATAAAGGAAGTAACCTTCGACGCTTTGCGTGGAAGTCCCGTTGTTATTTTGGACGAATTGGAAAAAATTACCGCCCGTAAAATCTTGGGCTCCGGTGCCGGTGTATTTGTAGTACAGGCCTGCCTGCATGTTTTCCGAGAAGGGAAAATCGAGTCCGAACTGACCGGCGTACGCAAAGGAGAGAGCGGTGCTGATTCCGTCGGAGCTTTCCAGAGAAACGCCTTGGAGTGAAGTTGTTTGTGCTGCAGACACCATGCCTCCCACGCCAAATCCCGCTGAGATCGTGAACTGGGGATGGATCGGAATGGTAAAAAGGAAATTGGCGAGCATCGGGATTTGATAGTAGTCACCGACGAGGGAAGCCTGGCTGTTTTGGGATACAGTTTGTGACCCGATCGAGAGAGATCCATTCGTAGGTTCGATGTACTGAATCGTGTTGAGCATGAAGCCGGGGGCGAATTCGAGCGCAAACCAGTCGGTGATTTTGGCTCCAATGGGGCAATCCATACGAAATCCGGGGTTATAGGCAAGGGTGGCGGCTCCACTGCTCACGGTTGTGCCGCTGGTGCTTCCTGAAAACTGATTGATATCGGTATCGCGGATCATCGAAATGCCCATAGCTGGGGCGACATACCAGTCGAAGCCTGAGGCTTCTTTTCCTTCATCCGTCTTCCAGGGAGGGACATAATTTTCCTCATCCACAGGGGCGGGAGTAGGTGCTGCCAGCGGAGTTTGGCCTTGAGAAATCGCGCCCGTTACCAAGAAAAGGCCAAGGAGAAAAATGCACGATTTCACTCATCTGGCATGCAGGGGATTATGTGCCACGTCGAGAAAGGGGGGCCCCTGTTGTGAGACAAAGTGCTAGTAAGTAGAGAGAAACCTCAAAAATGGCTGTTTGCTAGCGCCGCCAGAAGGTCAGCCAGCTCCAGATCTTGCCGAGCCAAACTTTCCACCACGGCATCGAAGGTTCTTCGCTTCCTGCAGCAGTTTCGACATCCAGAGTAGGTCCAGATTGGAGGGCAACAATGTCATCAGAAGTTCTCGGAGCACCATCAGGACCGACCGAAAAGAGGGAGTAGGTCTTGCCATCGGGTGAGGGGATATAAACAATCTCCCGACCCCACGGGTCCTTGGGAGATTCAGTTAGAATTCCGGATGAGGAAAGTTCGGCTAGGGACGTAGGGAGGCGGTCATCATTTTGGGTGCGATAGGTTTGGACAGCTATTTCGATTCTGGAGCCGGCCAGAGCCACCCGTTCTTGGTTCAGTTGAGCCAGTTCCTGGTCCGGATATCCCCCCTGACGGGCTTTCTGAAACCACTCCATCGCTTTGCGTTCGTCTTTGGGTACGCCTCGGCCCTGTTCATAGGCGATGGCCAGATCCATTTGAGCCTGATGATCCCCCGACCGTGCCTTCTGCTCGAGGGAGGCAGAGTACTCTACAGAAGCCATCACCTGGGATATTGCCAGCAATGACAGAAAATGGACGATCCGCTTCATGAAATACAATCAAGCCGAGGTTTCTGAAAAATCAAGGGGCAGGGACTGATGCCGAGACTCAGCTCTTCGAGCGTGTTTTGAGGAGTCTTTCGATCTGCTCGAGGTAGCGGGCAATACTTTCTCTGGCTTTAATTTCCTGTGCCCGTTTCAGGAGGGGGACCGCTTCCTCATATTTACCCGATGTGACCAAGACTTGGGCGTGGCGAACCCTGGCATCCGCCTCGAACTGCTCCATCCCCTCCGCACGCTCAAAAAGGAAGATCGCTTTTTCGGGCTGGTTACTTTTCGCATAGTGTTGACCAAGCAAAAGTAGGGCATCCCCATCCAGCGGGTCATCTTTGAGGATCTGCTCCAACACGGCTGCAGATTCGGCCGATTTGCCTTGGGCTGAGGCGATTTTCGCTTCCAGTTTGAGCATCTTCTTCTTTTTATCCGGCTCGATATTGCTCCCTGCGTAGGCTTTCAGTTTTTCCAGCAGAATACCCGCTTCGGCAGGTGCTCCACGGCCATTGAGGACTTCAGCGGCACGAAGGGGGCGGTCGATTTTTTGCCCAGGCTTGAGATCGATGGCCCGCACATAGGTTTCCACCGCAAGAGGATAGTTCGATTCCTGAAGATAGATGTCGGCCAAAGAGGTGAGCGTATCGGGAGTTGATTTGCCCAATCGATCGATCATTTCGTAACAGGTCGCTGCGGCCACAGGTTCCTTCAGGCCCAGGTGAGCGCTGGCGAGGAGAAGCCAAAACTCAGGCTTGTCGGGCTGGCGTTCAATCAGGTCGTTCATCAGCGAAACTGCTTCGGCAAACTTGTTCTGACGGAAAATACAACGGGCTAGACCCAACTTCCATTCGGGCGTGGAAGGTTGGAGGAGAAGAGCATTCCGGAAGGCTCCTTCGGCTGAAACGAAGTTTTCTTTGGCAACATATGCGGTCCCAAGAAGGCCGAAGGTATTCCCATCTCCTCCGCCCAGTTCAATGGAGCGGGTCAGACTCTTGATTGCGTCATCGGTTCGACCCTGTTGAAGCTGGATTAAGCCGAGATTTTTGTAGGCGCGCAGGTAGTTGGGGAATTTGCGGGTCGCACTCTCGAGATATTTGGCCGCTTCGTTCGGACGATTCAGCTGATAGGCGATCGATCCAAGGGTAAAATCGAATACGGCACTCGAATCGGCCGTCACGATCGATTTCAACTCAAAGTAGGCTTTCACCACATCGGTGGCAGCTAGGTCGGCGATCTTGGTAAAGGCCTCCTTCTCGGTAGCAGGCAGTTTGGGCTCCAAGTCGCTGTGAAGATTGAAGTTTTCGATCGCACGTTTCCGGAAGTCGGGATCTCCGAAAACCTGCATCACCGCAGCCCGAGTGGCTCCGGGGGAACCAGGTGCGGGTTTGGGATCGTGGGCCGAGGGATCCGCCGGCTCCGCAAAGAGGGGGAGGCTCCAGGCGAAAGAAAGAAGGAAAAGCTTTTTCATGAGGAAGCTTTCGTGTCAAACCGGATCGGGGCTCGCATCTTGGCCGAAACTTTACGGCCTTCTTTCATCGCAGGTTCGAATTTCCATTTCCTTACTGCGTCGAGAGCGGGTTTGTCGAACGCGGGGTCGGAACTTTTTTCCACCTTTGCATTGGCGACGCGACCGTTCGCATCGACGACAAAAATCACTGTGACCACGCCATCGATTTTTCGAGATCGGAGGGCAGAGGGATAGACAGGAGCGGGTTGGTAGACGGCGCGGGGTTTTTGATCCAAGTCGGCCATCGAGAAGGCCTGATCCATGTCGGCTCCCAATCCTCCTCCTCCACCTTTTCCGCCGATCCGGCCAGACTGGAAACCTCCGCCTCCGCCGAACATTCCGCCACCACCTCCGGGGGCGAGGGCGGATTCCAGGTCGCTCAAGCTCATCGGGGCAAGGGCAGGGGCGTCATCCATAGCAGGGGCGGCAATATTCACATTTTCCATAATGGGAGCAGGAGGGGGTGGCTCTTTTTCCTGCTCCACATCTTCCTTTGGCTGCTCGGGGTCCGGCTTCTTGAGGTTGGAGATATCCAGCTCCTGCTCCACCTCGACCTTCTTCTTTTTTTCAAAATTGGAGACGGGAAAGAGAAAACCACCCACCACCACCACCAGAAATAGCGCAAAGCCAAAGACTGCAGCGAAGCACAACGGATACAGGTTCGACTCCTTGCGCGAGGCGAAATTGGGAGGTCGAGATGATGGTGAGGGGGACGAGGGTGGCCTGGAAGGAGGTAAAGCAACAGGGCTCATTGGCGTGTTTTGGTCGAAATGCCGATTTTGGTGACTCCGAGTTTTCGGATTTCATCCAGGACGAGAACCACTTTGTCGAAATTGGCTCTGGAGTCGGCATTCAGGGTGAACTTGGGATCGGGATTGGAGGCCTTGATCGAGGAGAGACGAAGAGGCAGCTGGCTCATTGTGACTTTTTCTTGGTTGATATAAACGTCTCCACTCTCCGCTACCGAAACGGTCGTAATGCTGTCGTCCTTCTCCTTGGCCTCCGAGGTGCTGGAGCCGGGAAGCATGACGGAGACTCCCTCGTTCTTCACCATGGAAAGGGAGACCATCACGAAGGTGGCGAGAAGGAAGAACATGATGTCGATCAGTGGAATGATCTCGATCCGGGCTTTTTTTCGCCCTCCCCTGGAAACACCTCCGCCTCCGCCTGCCACTTTGCTTAGGCCTTTCCTGTGGAGGAGCCGCTCGATTTGGGTTTAAAGAGGGAGAGAAGGTTTATGCCAATTTTGCCAATGGTCGGTTTCTTTGCGGGAATCGCAGGCTTGGCTTGGAGTCGTGGAGTCTGGGGAGTCGCTGCAGGAAGAGCAGGAGCGGGCGTTGTTGGGGGCACGACCGAACTGGGAGGTGCCACGGGCATGCGGGTGGCTCCAGTTGAAGGAGAGGAGGACGGTGTGGATGTTTGAGGTGGGGTTGTAGGAGATGGAGACGGCTTAGGCGGTGGAGGCGGGGTCGAAGCAGATGGAGACGAAGCAGGCTTGGGGGGTGGAGTCGGGGTCGAAGGGGATGGAGACTGTGTGGGTGTTGGAGGTGGGGTCGAAGAAGAAGTCGGTTTGGGTGGTGGAGGCGGGGTAGAACGGGGAGGGGGAGGAGGATTTCCATAATCTCCTCCGTGGGAGTGGCTCGCTCTTTCGAAGGCTTTTTCTGCCATCAGCATCAGTTCGAGTCGACGACCCGCATCTTCCATTTCATGTTGGGCTGATTCGATTCGGGCATTCAGATAGTTGTTTGGGAACAAGCAGGTGATGGCGACGAGAAGACCGAAAGCGGTGGCGATCAAACCTTCGGCGATACCACCCGTGATGGCAGCAGGGGCTCCCAGCTCATCTCCACCCATCATGCTGAAGGTATTCATCATGCCCGTCACCGTACCGAGTAGTCCGAGAAGAGGGGCGGCGGTGATGATGGTGTCGAGGATGGGCAGGCCGCGACTAAAGCGTTTTAGCTCAAGTGCGCTAGCCTTGCTGATCGCATGGCTGATCGAAAGTTCGGCATTCGAAAGGGCAAAACCAAGAACGCGAGCAATGAAGTCGGTCGAGGATTGAGCGACTCGGATGGCTCCCGCCCGATCTCCGTTTTCTACCAAGGTGAAGATCTGTTCCACCTGGGCAGGATTTTGGCGGCGTTTTTCCGATACAATGAACATGGAACGTTCGAGGGAAACAACGGCAGCAACGATGGCGGCGAAGAGGAGAGGCCACATAATGGGTCCACCGTGGATGAAGGTGCGGATAATCGAATTTTTGTTTCCGTAATTTCTGAGGGCTTGGCCCATGGTGAAGTCAGAGGCGATGACCGCTTCACCTCCAGCCATGAGGGAGGCAAAGGCAGGGCCAAAGATTTTTGAATGCTCCGCCCCTTTGAGGACAGTTTCTTTCGATCCCTTGGCTTCCGAGGCCCAACCTGCGACCGAGCCGTCGGCAGAGGAAAATAGAACCATCGGTCCAATCTGGGCAAACTTGCCTTCGACCAGCGCCCCTTGGGCATCCAAAGCCACGCCGGGATAGCTGTGACCACCCAGAAGGTCGCCGATTCGGGTGAGGGCGGCATCCACGATTCGGAAGGAGGCCTTGTACTTGTCTTCGTGAGAAGCGTTGCTGTTTTCGTGGGTTGCTTTGGCCAGGTCAATTTTTTCACGGTGAGCTGAGCGTTCGGAAATATGAATGCTCTTCTCTCCAAAATTCCTTCCGAATTCGTTCAAGAGGTTGAGCATGTAGGTGTTTTCCTCTTCGCGCTGTTTGATTTCGGCCTTGAGGGAGGATTGATCGAGGTTTTTCATGTCCCGAGCACGTTGGGCGAGATCCAGTTCTTTGCGGGCAAGGGCGAGGTCGTCCTCGGCCAGAGAAAGCTTTTTGCTGAGGGGCAGTTTTTCGGAGGAAATCTTCTCCCGGGTAGCGGTCAGCTCTTTTAAGGCGGCGTCCAGATCGGCCCGGGCTTTTGTCGATGCGGTTGCAAGAACATCGGTCGCCTTGGGAGGGGCGGTAGGAAGGATTGAGGGGGTGGGGGCAGGCTCGGGGGCTGAAGGCTTGTCCGATGGGGGAGCAACAAACTCCGCCTTAGGGGCACGGAGACCTACTTTGGCGTCGGAGGAGGCTGGATCTTCGGCCCATGCTGCCCCAATCAGGGCCAGACAAGACAACAGCAAGAGATAGTGATGTTTCATTGGATTTTTACTGGGAGATCAATAAAGGTAGCCCCCTTTTCCTTTCCTTCAAGAATGTGGACCGCGAGTAGGATTTTCTTCCCGTTGGCATTGTCCGGCTTCCAGACCCAACCCTCGGGTCCGGGGTGACCGATTCCCGCCAAGGTGCCTTCGCGGTTGGTGTAGTACGCTTGGCTGAGACCAAGATAAACGGTGGTGACCTCGGCTCGTGTGCCGTCGGGAAAAGTGCGAAGCTCCTTTACGCTAGCCACGGTGGAGTTGAAAGCGCTGGCTTGATCGAGGATACCCAGCACATTTTGCAGGCGTTCCGCCATGGAGGCGGTCGACTTTTCCGAGTCTTCGGGGAATCGGGCGATGATTGGTTTAAGTTTTTCACGGAGAGGCTCGGGCAGTTGGGGAAGGAGGGGGCGAAGTTTCTTTTCAGCAGCGATGACCATGGCTTTCGACTTCTCTGCTGTGGCTTTCAGTTTGTCGTTTTGGGCTGCTAACTCGTCCCGCTTCTTCTGGGCTTCCGCGACGGCAGTAGAGATTTCCTTTAACTTGTCACGGACAGTGGTTGTTTCAGCTTGGGCAAGACGAACACGGTCTTCTAGGTTGTCCTTACCGGAAGCCCATTCTGATTTCTCTTTGGAGATCAGCTGCTTCGTTTCAACCCATTTGGTCAAAGTTTCGCGGGTAGCCTCGATGATCGGGGCAGTCTCGCTGGTCACTTTCATCGCGGGGGCGGCCGGGGTCGGGGCATTGGTTGTCGCTGGGGGATTCGTTTGCGCGGATAGCCTCGCGGAATGGAAAAGACAAACTGCGAACAATAAGAAAAGAAAATTCATCCTCAAAAACTCCACTTAAGACCTGAGGAGATGATCTGGTTGGCCATGAAGTTATTTGAGGAGTTGGAGCCTCCTGGTTGATCTACACTGCTCTCGTTGCCGTACGAAAACTGAACATCCATATAAGCCAGAAATTTGTACTCCACATAGAAACTTAGGTTCTCGTAAAGATTTCTCTCCAACCCAACAATGGCCTGAAGTGCCAAGCAGACGTTATTGGCGTTGTTGATCGTAGTAATGTCCTCTCCCGAAGTACTGCTGATCTTGTGATTGTACGAATAGAGGACTGCCGCCCCTACGCCGCCCCCAAAGTAGGGAGTCACAGGCAAATCTTCGAATTTAATCAGTCCGTTAAGCATAGCGGAATAAGCGGAAAGATTGTAAGTCTCGGTTGCTGCGGCTTGCCCACCATTTTGGAGGGGGATCTTTTCATAGGAGCCGAGATAACCAAACTCCAGTTCCATCGCGGTCCGCATCGGCGTGGGGCCGCCAAATGCGAGCTGAACATCCCGTACGGCGAAATCATACCCTACTTTTCCCTCGGCATAAAAGCCGAGGTTCCCGCTGTCGGTTTGATCAAGCGGAGGATTCCCAACGGAAGTGGCAGTGCCGCTGCTAATCGTCTGCTGAAGCATAGCCCCTGCGCCACCAGCCGCATACCAGCGACCATCTCGGGGGCCTTTTGGGCCATCAGGGCTCGAGGTCTGAGATGGCGTGATGACCTTGGGCTGGTTGGCAATTTCTGGGAGAGGGGCATCCACAACATTCGACGTAGGCTCCGGGGCTTTGGCGGCAGGCGTCGGGGTTGCAGTGGTGGATGTTGTGTTCGTTACGGTGGAAGGTGTCACATTGAGCCGAGCAAAATTCTCTTGGCCTTGAAGGGGGAAAGCACCAAAAAGAAGGAAGGCTCCCAAAGAAATTCGGCGGAATGACATAGCTAAAATTGGAAAGGCTCTTCTTGGGAAGCGAGAAGTGTAGTGTGACAATTCAGAGCAGATGCCAACTAGGTAAGAATAAGTTTTAGTAACAATATTTGGCATGTTCGGTTCTCCGAACTGGCCGTATTGAAGGATTGAACAACGAGCACGGCAATTCGCAGAATGAAGACTTGGTAGGGACGGTTATCCTTAACCGTCCATGCTCAGCGTTTAAGTATGGAGGACGGGCCGTTAGGGACAACGGCCCCTACCTGCCTTGTGAACTGACCCCTTAATCTTGGTAGGGACGGTTTCCTAAATCCCTTCACCCCATAACCCTTCAATCTGAAAACCCTGCGAAGCTCACCGAGGTTTACGGAGTTTGAGCGTAGGAGGGCCTACCCCACCCCGCGGCGGGGCCCGCCCCGACTCCTGTCGGGGCTAAAACCTCCAATTCATCTCAAACTCGGCCGCTTGGGTGAAAAAATTCTGCATCGTGTAACCCCCGAAATCGGGACTTAGTACCCCATCGACACGGTAGGCGATCGACAAATCGAATCCTGGAGCCACTTGGTATCCGCAGCCTAAAAATGCTTCCCACGCCCCCATGAAGTTCGACTGATTGAAATCCCCCTGATAGTTGATCGTTCCTGAGATTGTGCTGACAGTGAGCTTTTGGAACATGCCTCCTCCGCCTGCACCCACAAATGGCCGCCACCCGTCCCCGATCGGATAAGAAAACTCGACGTTCACCATCAGCGGCACCTGCAAGAGATATCCTTCCGCATCCATCTTCATCGTTCCATTGAGATTCGGATTTCCACCCACGCCCGAAAAAGTTCCGTTGCCCGAGATGGTATAGGATTCGACCGTGTTGTAGATACAACCAGTTTCAAACTCGAAATTGATCCACTGGTTCAGGCGGTAACCTGGGGCAAAATCAAAACGGAAGCCTGGGTTGAAACCGATTGACTCATAACTGACCGTTCCATTGAACTGCACCTGATTTGAAAAGAGGGGATTGATGTTCGTCTGTGGATAATCGTTGTTGTCCCGCTGGGCGACCGACATGTCGGAGTTGACCGTTCCACCGAGTGCGATTCGCAGGCCTGGCCCAGGGCCCGTGACCGGCTGCGCCTGCACATCCGTCAGGGACAATCTCTGGGCAAAAAGATTCGATCCACAAAAAAACATCACTAGCACACATCCCCACGTAAGACTTCTTAACCACTGGACTCCTGAGCCCCTGAATCCATTCACTGCACAATCCAAAATCAAAAATCCAAAATCAAAAACCCGATTCGCGTCCTTCGCAGCCTTTGCGTGAGGCATCATTTTCACCTTGGTTCAGAAGCGAATCGTCACCGTCCCCATGATCGACATGGAGGGAACCGACTGTGCTGCGATCGAATTTAAGTAGCGGAATTGAACATCTACCATGAGATCGGGCATTCCAGGGTTGATCTGCACTCCTCCAAAACCCTGAAAGGCGGAAAGAGTTTGGCTGCGGGTGTTGTCATTGGGGCTACCCGAAATAAAAACTTGGCGGAAAATTCCTCCTGCCCCACCACCGGCGACGAGGCGAATTTTTGAATCAGCCAATGGGTCGGTCCGAAAAACAAAATTTCCCATCATGGGGACTTGGAAGAGTTGGATGTTCGTGACCTGACTCATTTGTGTGGCAGAAATTCCCTCAAGCTGATTTTGGTACACCGAGTTATAAAGAAGCCCCCCCTCGATTTCGAAAGCGATGTTCTCGTGAAACTGGGCGCCCAGCATCACGCCAGTGGCGAAGCCGGGCTGCATCTCGACATTTCCGCTGATGCCAAAGTCGGGATAGTCGACTGATGTGACAAAGCTAAGACCAATCCCTGTTCGCACATAAAATGGTGTAAGCGGGTTAGCCTCATCGCTGAAAACGGATAATTTTCCGCTCTCCGACTTTTGACCCACTGGTTTTGTTCCTGGAATAGGTTGATCCACCAGCTCCGCATTCGGATCGTTCAAAAGGGAGGGGGGCTTGGAGAGAGGGTGCGGGTTGGCTGGATCATCGGCACGCACAGACATAGCTGTGAGGAGAGCGGCAAAGATAAACACACCCCTTCGGCACATGGGGAGAGGGTGAAATGCAGGAAAGAAGCTTCAAGTCCCTAACAGGGAGAGGAAAAAGAACGTGTGAATAGACATCGAAATGTCACAAGCCGGATGTTTGGATCAAAAAGATCAGTGTAAAGGCGGTAAGAAAACATGATCCGAATTAGGTTTTTGGCGGAAGAGGTAAAAAGCATAGCCCGTCGGGATGACGTCTAAAAATTGAGATGGTTCCTCCCAGTTCATGGTCGATCGATTCATGAGTCGCCAGCGAGGCCCTGATGGTGAAGCCCAAAGACCATACTCCTTGGTTTCGCCTCCCAAAAAAGTAACAATCTGATCACTTTGCTGAGGATTCGAAGAAGATGTCGTGCTGGTGTCTCCCTTCCACCAATCTTGGCTTAAACGCAAATCCTTGGGAAAAGGGTATGCCAAGAGGTTCCACCCGGATATTAGCGGAGTGCGACATGGGAAATTCCGGGTCTCCCCGCGGATCCCACTTCCCAACCCGGGTTGGTTAGGGAAACGCACTACAAAGCCTGCACCAGGGGTCACAACAAGCTCTCCGGAAGAGAGAACACGGCCGGAGGCAATCCAAAGGAGACCGGTTCCATTGGGGGAGCCACGTACTTCTAACACGAGGGGAGGCCTACCAAGTTGACCCAAGACAATTTCGATGGGGGGCAAGGAGGGATTCTTGCGCCAACGATTTTCCCAACTCGTGCCAAACAGATCCATCAAAGAGATATGGGGTCGAATCTGATATGTTGCACCCGCCAAAGTCTTGTCTGGAACGCGTGTATGAAGAGTGTTGTTCTTATCCCACCGTACATTGGTGGGATTCGCCGATCGTGTGGCTTGCTCATCCAGTTCTAGCCTGTGGCCAACCCATGGATGGCCACGAGGCCCATCGATCTCCAAAAAGTAGTGACGGTCGGGAGTCAGTAATGCCGCCCAATTTGCGGCCTTCTCTGGTTTAACGACTGCACCATTCGCTACGTACTTTTCAAGGATGCCAGCTGACACGTTGGGGTTCTGAACTGAAATTCCAATCGATTCATGCAGGGCGTTCCCCTCGAACGTGACCGACTGTTCTTGGGATTCGGTGTTACTCCATTGCAAAGGTGGATTCAGAGGGGCGGGGGCTTTCGCCTGAATAGCTTGGGTAAGTGCAAGAGCCAAGAGTGCGCCAGCAAGGCAGGGGCTGGGACGAAAACCAAATTTGATTTTACTAGGCATAAGAATTACCTCACGACAAAAGAAACTTTCTTTTTGATCCATCTTTTCCCGTTCTGAACAAAAATTGTGGCCGTATATTTCCCCGACTGAGCGGGAGTGCCGGACAAAGTTCCCGCTTCAGAATCAATCGACAACCCTGGAGGCAGCCCAAAACCAGAGATACGGACACCGGCATCCGCAGGCACCAATTGTACGCTGATGGGTTTGTTCGCCACCGCCGGCACGGCGGTTGGAACTGCGGCCGCGACGGCAGCAGGGGAGATGGCGTCGATAAAGATGCGAATATCTCCCGTGGCCGTTTGAAGAACAGAAGCGGGATCTCCAGGACGCTCCTGATTTTCCGATTGAATGGTGGCACGATATGTTCCCGCAGGAATCGATGGGGCTACAGTAAGTTTGTTGTCAACCAAAGTGACGCCCTCAGGCAATGAAACGGGACGGATCTTGTCTACAGAAAGGGCATCAAAAGCTAGATTCAGCGAGCCTCCTCGCCCCTGGGCTGCCATAATTTTTAACCGATTCGTCATTACCGGCACAGGATTCCGCAACCAAATCGATACTTCGCGGGTAACACTTGTGCCTCCCGCAACGCTGCTGTTGTCGGCTGTAATTAGTGCTTTCCAATACGAAGGTCCGTTCGTGGATTTGTTTGTTCCCGTCAACACTCCGTTTAAAATGCTGATTCCGGTAGGCAATCCGCTGTATGTAAACTGAACATCCGTTCCTTCATAAGGAAGAGGAATTTTGGTCTCTTTGCCCACTTCAATCTCCAAAGAGGGCGAGAGATTCAGGCTGGCAGGGGTGCCTGAGACTCTGATTTGATAACTTTTCGATATCGTCGCGATTCCTTTTGGGGTGGTTAAAATGGCCTTGAGGTTGATCTTGCTCACGACATCAATTCGGGTTGCCGTTTTTGCTGTTCCACTTAAAGCGCTGCCGTTCCATGACAACCCCTCGGGCACATTCTCCAGCGTCACGCTTTGGATGGTGAAGTTGGGGGGCGAGGATATAGAGGCAGTTCCAGGAATCCCGGCCTGAAAGGTCAGCACTCCTTCCTGTGCGGTCGATGCCACAAAAGATGGATTCGCGAAAGAGAAACTCACGCTTGTAAAACGGGAATCCTGCGTGATTTGACCACGACGTTCGGCCTGGATCGTGATCTGACTGGAGATTGAGGCAAGAGGGGTTCCAGTGATCAAGCCCTGAGGAGAAATTTCTATGCCATTAGGGAGTTTTTGTGTTCCCTCGGAAAATATCACATCACTTGATGGATTCGAGGTCAGTTGAAATGAGAGAGGGGTCCCAACCGTTCCGTTAACCTGCTTCGAACTGATGATAACTACTTCAGGGTTGATCTTCAGCTGGAGAGTTGCTGTATTCGTACCAGTTGCGTTCGCTGCGGTGATCGTTATCGAGCCATCAAAGACACTCTCGGCTGTTCCAGAAATGACTCCAGTTTGGGGATCGATCGTCAAACCTCTTGGCAACCCGAGAGCTGAAAAAGATGTCGGTACGTTACTTGCCTTAATTTCATAGCGAAACGCCAAATTAGCATTCCCCGAAGCGACGAGTGGGGAGGTGATCACCGGCGGGCGACCTGCAATGGAAAGTGTCAGCGTGCTCACGGGTCCCAACCTGTTCGAGTTGCGAGCCTGAACCCCCACCACAAAAGTCCCTGAAACTTTGGGCGTCCCAGCGATCACTCCCGTATCAGCACTCAAACTCAAGCCTTCAGGCAACGTGCCAGAGCTGATCTGAAACGCCGTCGGATTGGGCGCAGCGGTCAAGGCAAAGGAAAAAGGGGAGCTGACGGTTCCAAGAGCCACCGAAGAGCTGATGATCGTAGGGGGATCTTCGGTCACCACCATGCGAAAAAGCCGGCCTGGCCCTGGACCGACGCGATTCGACGCTCGGATTCTGGGAGCATAGGTTCCAGCTTTGGTGGGCACTCCTGAAAGCAAGCCTCCAGACGTTAGAGAAATGCCGGTAGGTAGTTCTCCTTCCACTATTGCAAAGTTAGCGCCACCGTTGTCTGCCGTTAACTGAACAGAAACCCTTGTGCCGACTGAAAATACATACTCCACTTCGCCGTTAACAGAGGGTTGGCCCCTATCGGCGACAATCGTTAAGTTAAGAGTGCTTACCAAGTCTTTTGTTTGATCAGCGTTTTTTAATTTAATTAAAGTGCCCGCACTTTTGACCAGAGTAGGTGTTCCCGTAATTGTAGCATTGTCGGATTGGTTGACATTCAGGACAAGACCCGGGAATTGGCCTGCAAAGCCTGTACCATCAATTTCGCTGACTACTGATTGCCTCGAAAAAATCAGAGGCAACTTCACGGGTTTGCCCACTACAAATTCATTCACAGATTGCTTTCCCGGCATAGCCAACTCTGGAGCTTCGTATTTGACCGAAAGGGTGAAATTTTTTGTCGCACTTATGGCAGCGTTTGCGATGGTAATGGGTAGCTGCAGGTCGGTTCGCGCTGTTGGAGTTCCATACAACACCCCGGTCTGTTCATCTAGGTAAACTCCGATACTGTTGAGTGCGGTTTTCGCATTGGCTGGCAGGGTGTAACTGTTGGGTTTTCGGATCGGGTCCTCATCCAAGTCGGTCACAAACTTGTAAATATGTTTGCTCGTATCTGTGCTGTTAAGATATTCCCTGAATTGCGTCGCAGGGATCTCATTTTCACCATAAATAACCGGTGCCGCGCCAGGAAGGACAGTCAATGAAAAGGTCTGTCTATCATTCCCGGAGGAGTTAGATGCGGTGATCGCTAGTGCAAAAGTTCCCGCCACGGTAGGTGTGCCAAGAATACTTGTGCTGGTTCCCCCCCTGTGTTGCAGTCCTGCTGGCAGGCCAGCAACGGTAACGTTGGTTGCCCCGTTATCGATGTTGATCGTGATATTGGCTGATGCACCAAATGTAGCATTATTCGGCGTGATTCCGGTAACGGATGGCTTCAAGGAAATTAACGAGTAAGTCAGTGTCTTTGTTGCTGTTTTTCCAGTGAGTGTATTTGTGGCACTGATAGTAAAGGTACCTCCACCAAAGGTGCCGCTGATCAGTCCAGTGCTAGCATCAATCGATAGGCCGCCAGGCAGACTTGGGGCCGAAAACTGGTTCGCCCCGAAATTATTTAGGACTTGCCGGGAAAAGGGCGTGCCCGCCACAGCGCTTTCATTCGTATTAAAGATCTGCCCATACGCACCAGCTGCCGCCATTTGAAAGGCTCCAGTGGAAGAGAAAAACTGGCCATAGATCACGTCCGATCCAAGCGTTGAATTTCCGCTCATTTCTATGTTTGAAGGGGCCTCACCTAATTTAGGAATGTAAGAATCGTCATTTGTACCCCTTCCTTTAACCAATAAGAAATTTCCCGTAGGATCAAAAGGATTTATGTTGGAAGAAAAAAGGACGAAAATAGGCAAATTGGATGTCGTTGTTGGAGAAATTTCAGCAGCAGCTCCACCCTCTGAGGTCCATCCAATCTCAGGATTGCCGTAAGTCCCATAATCTGGCTTAACAAACGGGTCTGGATTGAAGAATTTTAGCTGACTCGAGAACACAGTAACCAAGTCTGAAGCTGTGGTTGCCCCACGAAGGGCGGTAAAAAAGGCATCTTGCGTAGTTTTATAAGACACAACAAATAGTGCTGTTCCATCAGGAACGATACCACCGGAAGGGGTCTGGATCGGGTTTAAAGTTGGATCGATTTGAATATTCACGACCTCCGCTGGTAAGGTTGATTGCAAAAGTAGAAAAAATCCGAAAAGAAAAGAGCATAGTCGAGCTCTACCTTGCAACCTGCCCGAGCGGGTTGAACGGGTCCGATTGGTTCGGGACCGATCCTGTGCTTTCCACAATTCTGACGACCTCATGAATAATAGATATAGTATTGGATTTTCTTTTTTCCATCAGCAATCGGTTTGACGCCAAATTGTAACTTACGGCTCTTCTACTAATTTTTCATGCTGTTTTTGTCTTTTTCCGCTTTTCAGCGTGACTCTTTTCTTTTCGCAATTCCGATTATGAAAAATTGGAAAATCCGCTTTCTTGAATAAGGCGAATATGTGTCAAAAAGTGACTCCCATTTGTAATGTGCTGCAAATCAACGAGGCAGGCCAACTTCTGTCACCTAAATGTCACAAAAAATCCGTTGCGAAATTTAGTTCCCGAGCAAAGATTTCCTTATGCAAAGTTTCAACAGCTCGGCATCAACAACAACAACCAACAGGGAGAATCAGATCATGAACCAAATCTTGAAAGCAACTAATTCGCTCCGCGCGGGCCTCGTCGTCCTCGCAGGCATTTCCATTTTCGGGGGCTCCGCCTCCACTCAGGCCGCGTCGATCGCGTCGCCTGCATCGATTGTAGAAATTTCGTTTGCCGGCGGAGGCAAGCGTGATTTCGTCAGCACCCCATTCGTACGTGCTGGAGAAGTTTTTGGGACTATTGCTTCCGTCGGGTCGACAACAACCCTGACTCTTGCGGACGAAGCGAGTGCCACCTACACAACCGGCCGCTTCACCCCTGGCACCTCAGTCCAAGACAACAAGTATATCCTTGAAGTCCTCGACGGGCGCTATATCGGATTGGTTGCTTATATCAAAAGCAACACCGGGAACACCTTCACGATCGATGAGGTCTCCCTTCCTACCGATGGCTTGCTCGAAGGCTCAAAATATGCAATTCGCAAAGATTGGACGATTGAAAGCTTGTTCGGCGCTGCCAGTGCAACGGCACCACTAGCTGCTGGAAGCTCCACCGCCTCGGCTGACAACGTCAACGTGTGGAACCAAAAAACACAAGCTTATTCGACCTACTACATCCGTTTGTCGGGTGCAGTTTACTCTTGGCGCGATGCGGTTGGCAATGCTGCGAACCACGTCCGGATTCCCTATGGTCAGGGCGTACAGGTCCTGCGCCGAGCTGCTGGAAATGGTGCGCTCACCTTGAGTGGCGAACTTCGGACATCCCGTCTTCGCAGGGACCTTCTGAAAGACAAAACTGCACTGATCGCAAATCTTTCCCCTTCCGCCACGACTCTCGGGGATCTAAACGTAACGATCGATCGGGCCGCTTCGGCTTCTGGCAGTGTGGTTAAAGTGTGGAATGCGGCGACTCAAGCTTGGACCCCCTACTATCGCCGCACATCGGACGGAAAATTCTACGACGGACTTGCCGTTCGTGATTCGATCGTGGTTGGGGCAGGAAAAGTGGTTCAAGTAGTCAACAAAGGCAGTGCTGATCGGCTAGGTGCTACTGCAATCACTGCTGATCCCCGTCTTCCTTAATCAAAAGCAAAAAAAGGGCCATTAAAGACCAAAAGGAATTAAACTATGAACCAAGCAAAACGTAAAATTCTAGCATTCTCAGCTGCCTTTGGATTGTTGGTGTCGTTCTCCAATGCTGCAACGGTCAATCTTTCGTTGACCGTCGCGCCTGAAGACGGCTTTACCCTGCGTGACAGTCTTGGGAATTTCCTTCCTGAGACGGGCATCGTAAAGATCGGTTATTTTTATGATTCCACAACCGGAAATGCGTTAGACAGTTCAGCAATCACGGCACTTTACTCGACTGCTGCCAGCTTTTCGGCTGGGAATAGCGCGTTGCTAGGTAAGTTCCTTGAAATTGGATCGGCGGCAATGGGCGTGAATTCGATCAACGGGTTGGAAGCAGGCTTCCTCGCTGGAGATATGGATCGGCCCTACGGAACGGCAAGCGTTAATTCCACGAGGGTTGATGACTATGGGAATCCAATCCAAGGCTCTTTTTTCCGTGGGTGGATGGACGGCACTCTTCCCATTCAATCCACTGGGACAGCACCATTCAATAGCATTACCAATGTCAAGTTGACAGGTGCCTATCTCAGCGTCATTGCCTACAACAATGAGTCACTATCGTCCGCTTCTGAGTTGCTCGTTGCTCGCTCGTTATCTGCCCTACCGACATCGGATGAGGCCACCTCCTTCGCGCTTGGTGTAACCACATCTGAACTGCTGATCGGAACGGTTGTCTCAGGTGGATATCAAACTGTGCCAGAGCCTTCCTCCGCCATGCTTTTCATGACAGGGGCAGCTTTGTACATTGCATATCGTCGGAAAACTTCGGTCAATCTATAAACTTGAAAGGAAAATACAAATATGAAAAATAACACGAAAATTGCAATCGCCTTGCTGGGCATTATCTCCTTTTCCGGGAGCCTTCAGGCCCAAACTGTCAACCTGATCAATAATCTTCAGAGCTTCTATATGGGGAATGGGACAACCCTCCTGACTCCCAATACAGAGTTCTATATTGGCACCTTCGACGGGCAGACAACCTCTCAAATTCAGGGGCTGATCGGTGCGGATAGCACGCAGAACTACAACAACATCTTCAGCAACTTTAGCATCTTGAGTTCTTATCGGGCTCAATCAAGTGACTTTGGTGTTGTTTTTGGACCTCAAAGCGGTGAAACCGAAACTGGCTTCGTCGAGGGATTCAATGGGAATAGGCCTGTATCCTTTTTCAACAACAAGGCCATGCAAGTGGTTGTGCTTTCTCCAGTCGATGGAGCAAACACCCCAGGCAACTTGCTGCAGATTGGTATTTATGGAGCATTTGATTTCGGTGCCGCTGCGGCTGTCAATTTCATGACTTCCGATGTGTCCGATGTGAACAGCTTCGCATTCGCGACATCCGACTTAGTCGCTGGCGACGCTGCCGCGATTGGCGCAACCGCGATTGTTGGTAACGGCGGACCTGCTGGAACCTCAGCCTTCAGCCTTTCTACGGCTACCGTTCCGGAGCCTTCCTCTGCCGCGCTCTTGCTCGTCGGTGGTACTGCTTTGGTGGCCCTCCGCCGCCTGCGCAAAAACGTCTAAGGGATAACAACAAAACCTAAAACAGGAAATACAATCATGAAAAACAAAATCCTACTCAGCATCATGGCCGCCTTCGGGTTGGCCTCAGCAAATAACGGCAATAGCCAAGGCTATGGCCCTGTAACCTTCGTTGACGTTGCCACCAGCGGTGAGTACGTCACTGTAGCAACCGGCACCGGTGGTTCAGTGAACGTGGACGCCACTATCCTGACTAAATCTCAGCGCTGGACCAAGGATAAGGTCTATCTCCTTGAGCGTAACGTGATCGTTCCCACCGGTGTTACCCTGACCATCGAGCAAGGTACACTGTTGCGCGGAGCACGTCCCTCAAAAGGACAGGGTGCTAGCGGTGCTGAAGCAGCACTCTCGCCCGCTGATCCCGGCGCGCTCGTTGTAGCTCGTGGTGGTCGCATCATTGCGGCTGGCACGGCAGACGCTCCCATCATCTTCACATCCATGGATGATCCTAACGTCCCCGGTGGCGCTGCAACGATCCCTCCTTACGAAAACTATGGCATTGCTGCTGGCACTGGAATCATTAATCCAGTACGAACCCTGAAAACTGGATTTACGACAGTTTTAGGAACTCCCGGTGTTGGGGAGTTTATCATCAGCGGGGGCACTTTGACTGCATCGGCCCTGGCTTATGGGGATGATCTCACGCAGAACTCCTCTAAATGGTCTGTCGACGGTGAATTCGGTGGAATCGTCCTCGCAGGGTATGCGGAAACTGTCGTGGGTGTTGCAAACAACACCAGCGCGCTGACAACCGCGATCAATAACGGCACGATCAACGTTAGCAACGGAGCTGCATCCGGAACCAGTGGTGTTCAGCTGATTGAAGGTATGGCTGCCTTCCCGACGTACGGTCTGGGTGGCGGTGATAATGAAAGTGATGACTCTGGAATCCTCCGCTTCATCGATCTTCGTTATGGGGGCTACATCATTGCAGCTTCCAAAGAGCTGAACTCTTACTCCTTCTACGGAATCGGGCGCAACACGGTTTGTGAGTTCTTGGCCGATTGGAACAATGCAGACGATTCATTCGAATTGTGGGGTGGTTCTTTAAACCTCCGCCACTGCGTCTCGGCGTTCCCTGGTGACGACGGATTGGACACCGACCAGGGCTACACAGGAACGGTTCAATTCTTTGTGCAGATCCAGAACAACGCAATTGATTCGAACGGAAATTTGAGCCGTCGTGCCGCCGTAAACGTGGGTGATAGCATGTCAGAGAATGACGGACCAGAATCTGGCAACAGTGCTGTTCCTTACACGGTTTACACGCTTGCGAATGCCACATTCATTGGTCGCGGATATAATGCAATCTCAGCACTCAGCAAGAGTGCTGGTGGTGCAAAAGAAGCTGCCACTGGACCTAACTACAAGGACAACGGATCGACCAAAGTGTACAACACTTTGTTCATGGATTCTCCTCAGGGAGCCATGATGGTCATGGACAGAGCTGCCGTAGGTGCGACTACCCACGGTACCGCAGGCAATTCTGCTATCAACCGCTTCACCGATGCCCGCACCAGCGGTGGGTTTGATGCAGCAGGTCGTGCGTCTGACCTTGTCACTGCACAAACAGGTGCCCCAGGTGAGAAAGATGGTCTATTCAACAACGTCTGGTTCTTCCGCACTGGGTTATTGGATAACGACTTTGTTGGGGTGAACGGCAAATATGCCTCGTTAGCCGCACTCAACACTGCCATCTCAACCGATGCAAATTGGTGGATCGCTTCCGATTCGAATCTGTTCCCTGATCAGACAGATCGTACAGAGCGTGGAGCCTCTACCAATGGTGTTGCTGTTCGCGCCAACATTGCGGATATGATCACCGCAATCAAAGGTTCGAACGGGGTTAAGTTTGATCAAGATCCTGGTGTGACGGTTCCCTTGACCCACCATCTTTCCGGCATCGACATCAAGCCCACTGCCTCTGCAGCTCGTGATTTGGGCGTTGGCAACCAGTTGCCGAATTATGACACAGCTGGAACAACCAAGACTACTCGCTCGCTTGTGACTGGTGCCAGCTTTGTGGGTGCTGTCCGTGACAGCAGCTGGTTCCGTGGATGGAACTTCGCCAGCCAGTCAGGCATGTTCGCTAACACGGCTGTGGCAATCGTGCCGACTGTCGTTGTTTCGAAGAGTGTATCAGGCAATCCTGTGGTGAACTTTGGTGCTGAAACCGGCGTAAAGTACTCCTTGGAGGTCTCCACAGACAACAAGAGCTTTGTTCCAGTAACGGTGGTGGAGGGTGCAAACCTTCCGTACACCGACGCATCCAAGACGGTTGGAACAACCGCCTTGTACTATCGCGCGATCGCACTCTAATTATCGAACCGAGAGTTTGAATTGCAACGGGCGCTAGGGCAATATGCTCTAGCGCCCGTTTCTTTTATGAATAAAACAAAAATTATACTCCTTGGCTTTTGCACACTTGTTAGTCCTATTGCCTTTGGGGCGACAGTCCCCACCTCTGTCCCTACGCCAACCGAAATTGTGGCGAACATTACCCCTCAACTGGGCGTAGACGACTATCGCAAGGCGCTAACACAGAGGGAAGTGGCGGTGACTTTAGTTCGGTTAGGAAGATGGGATGAAGCTGAAGCAGTGATGACTGGGATCGAGCACTACTCCGCCCCCTCCACCATTGCAGAAGCAATCCTCTTAGGTTGGGAGAAAATCCCCACCGAAATAATTAGGCGATGGTTCGATCTAGCTGACAAGAAGATGATCCTGACCGTCGGCCGAGATTCAGTGGAGCCGACATCGCAACTCAGTCGCTTGTGGATCGCGTATAAATCTAGATTGAACCATTCACCTCAAGTTACGGAAGGCGTGCCAAAATTCTTTTCTGAATACCCACAAAAACTTAAGGACTCTTTTCGTGGAATGCTAGAGCCGGGCTGGTGGGCTCAGTTTTTGAACCGGCTGAATCCTCGGAGTCCCTGGGCTGAATTATCTCCAAAACACACTCATGAGGAGAAAAAAACATGGAAGGAGGGCCGTATCACAGATGGATTTACAGGCAGAGTGTTGATGGCCGAAGCTATCCGACGTGTGAATTCTGGGCAAAAATATCCCGACACGTGGATTTCTTTTGTGATCGGGGGTATGGACGGCACCTCATTTAATTCTGACCCAGTCCGCTTGGCAGTGGATAGCTATCGGCTGGCTATGATCGAAAAAAAGACCGCTGCCGCCACCGACCTCGCTGCCAGATTGAGAATTATGCTGCCGCAGACAACTCCCACGGCTTTCGGAGCTTACGAGTCGGCAATGGTTGCCGCATTGGCTTGCGGTTCGGATGGTCCAGGTCGGGATGAGCTCGTAGGTGCGTTAAAAGATCTCCAAGTTCGAGCGGATAAGTATCTGAATGAGTATGAGAAAATGCTGGTGTCTCCGCAGTTAGGAGCAGGTTTTGTTGCCTTGGGGAAAGCTGAACTTGGGGATCCCCTGTTTCAGCAGGTTATGACCTTTGCAGACAAAAACAGGGATCCGGAGAGCAAAAGAATTGGCGTGATCCGGCTTGAGCTAGGGTTAGCCCTAACTTCGATGTCTCAGACCCCTGAGGAGTATAAGAAAATAGTCAAAATATTGGCCGACGCTAACAAGGGTTGAAGAGGGTGCTGCAAACGTAGCTTTTGGTCTTGCGATCGTAAGCCGGATTGGGATCTCCAGAAGTGGCCTTGCAGAAGATGAGCAGAATGGGCGGTAGAAGCTGGAACACAGTTTTGTTGGCGGCGGTTTTCGCCGCTGGCTTGGGGATGAGTTGGCGAATGGTGGGAAATCCAGATCTGGGATTTCAGCTCAATGCGGCCCGATATCTTTTAAGCCACGGGGATGTCCCGAGGGCGGAACCCTTTCTCTATACAGTACCGTGGAGTCGTTATGTGGATCTGCAGTGGCTCTGGCAGCTCTCCATCTATGGGGCGAATCAGTGGGGCGGAATTCTGGGGATGAATCTGCTTTGTGTGGGTTACACCTTTATCGCATCGGCTATTCTTCTGATTCGTTGTCGGAACTGGTGTGGCGAATTAGGGGCGGTTTCGGCGGGATTTCTTCTTTTTTTCTTTATGGTGAACTTTTGGGATTTTCGGCCCCACACCATTTCGTGGATTTATCTTGGACTTGTTTTGTTATGTTTGGAGCGCCACTCCGCAGGGGAGAGGAGGGCGGTCTGGTTTCTTCCCGTGGTTATGTTGGGTTGGGTCAACTGCCATGCCCTGTTCAGCCTGGGCTTGATGACGATCGGGCTTTGGACGATCGGGGAACTGGTGGAGGCGTTTCTGGCCAAGGAGCAGGATAGGGCGAAAAACCTCGAGAAAGTTTATCGGCTAGCTGCGGCAGGGCTGGCCTCGGCATTGGCCTGTGTGATCAATCCATACGGTTGGGAGGGGCTGCTATTCCCGTTACGGCAATTTACCCTGCTGACCTCGGCCCATATCGCGAAGGACTCTGTCTTTGGGGTAAATGAATTCGTTGCGCTGGGTAGTCGAGGGGCTGTTTTCTTCACGTACGGCAGGCCTTCCATTCCAATAGTTACGTTACTGCTATGGTTGATTTTTTTTGTGGTTCTTCTTGGACTGGTTTTGCGGCGTCCACGATGGCCTGCCCCGGTCTGGATTCTGGGTGTAGCCTTTGCGGCCCTTTATCTTACCGCCGTGAAAAACTGGTCCTACTTTTCCATGGCCTTGATGCCTTATGCCTCTGGAGGCTGGAGCCAACTCCTCCAACCCAAAAGGGAAAAGTGGAAATCGGTCGGGAGATTTGGCTTACTGGGGGTCTGCTTGGTTCTCCTGTTTTTGATGGGAGTAGGGTGGTGGAGTCGGGTGACGAGCAGTCTGGGCTTTGGCTTGGGATATAATGCCCGAAACCATCCCGTAGGAGCGGTTGAAATCATCAATCGGGCGGGTTCGGAGGTTCGGATCATGAATCCGCACGACCTCGGGGGTTGGCTGGCATGGGGGACAGGAAAAAAAGTTTATATAGATGGGCGAAACGACAACTATCCGGAGCGTTTATACAGGGAGTCGGTTGGGGCCGGCTTGGCGGACAATTTTAAGGCATTGATTGAGGTGGTTCGGGCGAATGTGGTGGTCGCCCGTGAATTGGGTGAAGGGGTATGGATTGAGGCCTTGGCCAAGGAACCGGATTGGCGCCTGGTGGATCGAACTGATGGGGTCATGGTTTTCTTTCGCAAGGATCTGGCCCCTGAGATTCCCAGCGTATCGATGGTGGAGGTGGGGCAACGGATCCCGTCCAATCCATCCGCCTGGAACAAGGGGCTTGAACAGCAGGCCCAAAAGCCTCTTCCGGGGTGGGTCAACACCTTGCCGTTTGGACAGTTGGAGTTAGATGAATCTGCCGGACAAAGTGCCGGCTCCGTTTTTTTGGGCCGATCACGGGAGGCCCAGGCTTATGCGTGGGAGGGGATTTGCAAGAGCCCATATTTCATCGTTGAATTGTGGGTGAACCTAGCCGCCGCTTTGGAGATGAACAAAGAGTTTCCGCAGGCGGATCTCTGCTGGGACGCCATCCTCCGCAAGGTTCCGGATAAGGATCTGCAGGAGCGTGCAGAAAAGGCGCGGGCGCGGCGAAATAAGCCCGATCCGTCACCGTATCTGGAGGAGATGCGACGCAAGGGATTACGGTGAAACGATCTTCCTCCACGGCTATGGCCATCTCCCTTCCGGCCTGGATCTGGGCCTTGTTGGGGTTGACTGGTTTTTGCTTGGCATGGAAATGGATCAAGAACGAGGATCTGGGCTTTCAGCTTCACGCGGCAAAGCTGATTCTGCAGTCGGGGGATGTCCCGCGGGGGGAGCCCTTTCTCTGGACCGAGCCAGGGGGGAGTTACACTGATCTGCAGTGGCTCTGGCAGTTGGGCATCTACGGGTGCTGGCGTTGGCTGGGATATGGCGGGCTGATGGTGGTAAATATCGGAACTCAGCTGGTTGCTCTAGGAGTTTGGGCTTGGCGTGTGTTCCGAATGGGAGGCCGTTCCCCGGGCTTAGGTAGTCTCTGGCTTTTGCTGATTTTTTTCTGTGTAAATATCTGGCCCATCCGTCCGCATAACCTTTCTTGGGTCTATCTAGGGCTGACTCTTCTGGTGCTAGAGGAACACGCCCGTGGGAATCGCCGTGTGCTCTGGTTTCTTCCGCTTATTTCGTTGGCTTGGGTGAACTGTCACGCTCTCTTTAGCCTAGGCCTATTGGCAGCAGGTGTTTGGATGCTAGGGGATTTAGTCCTACAAATCCGACAGGGGGGATGGAGAACGGCCCCGCAAAGCGTTTTGAAAATGTACTGGCCCTTGGGCTTGGCGGGTCTGGCTTGCCTCGTCAACCCGTATGGCTGGCAAGGACTGGCTTTCCCATTTCATCAGGCACGGATTGTCGCAGGGAGGCACGAGGCCAGTGGCATGATTCTCGAATTTCAACCTCTATGGCAGGCCATATTTCCAGTTGAAGGATTACGAACCTGGGCAGATTGGTTTGACTCAACCACGATGCTTACACTTCTGCTCCTCCTGCTTGCAGGGTTGGTCATAGGCAGGAAGAAAATTCCAATCCACGCGTGGGGGCCCATTGCCATTTTTACCTTTTTGGCATTTCGCATGGTGAAAAACTTTAACTATTTCTTCGTCTTGGCGGGCCCTTATGCGGCGGTCGGTTGGGACAACTTTCTTGCTCGGAAAAAGAACAACATCCAGTCGGTCTGTCGCGGGCTGGCAGTGGCCGTCTGTATCTTTTTTTGCCTGGTGGTTCCCACAGGGCTGTGGGGCAACTGGTGCTGGGGCATGCCTTTTGGAGTCGGGTTGGAGCCAAAAGTACATCCAACGGAAATATCTGAGGTGCTGGGTCGCTGCCCGCAGCAGCTGAGGGTTCTGAATGGGCACGACAACGGCGGGTGGATTGGGTGGATTTCGGGCAAGAGGGTGTTCCTGGATGGCAGGAACGACAACTACTCGGAAGAGCTGCTGCGTTCATATCGTGAGAGTGTCGAGAAGCGTGAGGCTTTTGTCGCCCTCCTGGATCGGTGGCAGATCGAGGCGGTGGTGGCTCGCTATGACAGTGAACCTTTATGGGTTCCAACCCTGATCGGGCTAACCCGCAGAAGCAAAGGGTATTTTAAAGATAGTGTTGGAGGGACTCTTCCGCTCTGGCGTTGTGTGACGCGTGACGCTCATACGGCACTTTTCCTCCGGTACGATGCCGCACCCGCGGTAGTTGAAAATCGGAGTTTCCCAGAAGGGTTTGACTCCCTTCGCGGGCGGGAGAACCGATTGGACGAGATCCTTAGGGAACAGTCAAAAAAGGAGGAGCCAGGGTGGAAAAAACTGTTTCTTGGAGCGGACGCATTTCCGGTGGAGTTGAATCTGTTGGTCGCTAGGTCGATTGACTTTGGAGAGTATGCGGAGGGCAAAAGCTACGCGGTCAAGGGAATGGAGATTTGCCCCTGGTTCTTTCCTAATCTGTGGTCGAATTTGGCTTACGTATTTGAGATGGAGGGAGATACGGAGCGGGCGGATTTCTGTTGGAAGACGATTGCAGCAAAAACAACGGATCCCAAGTGGAAGGCAAAAGAGGCCAAAGCTCGGGAGCGAAGGCAAAGAGTGAAGGAAGAAAAAACTGCGTTCTAAGCTAGAAAGTTATAGCGAACGATACACCAAAGTGCCCGGATCCCATCCTTCCAGCCGACTTTTTTACCCTCCTGATAGGTCCGGCCTGCGTAGGAAATACCGACCTCGTAAAAACGGGCTCCATGGCGGGCGAGCTTGGCGGTGATCTCAGGTTCAAATCCGAATCGGTTTTCCTGAATCTCAATTTTTTGGATGATCTCTCGACGAAAGGCCTTAAAACCGGTTTCCATATCGCTAAGATTGAGGTTCGTGCACATATTGGAGAGGAGGGTGAGAACGCCGTTGCCCACGCGGTGCCAAAAGTAGAGAACCCGGTGTGCAGAGCCTCCTAAAAATCTCGATCCGTAGACGACATCTGCACGGTCTTGGAGAAGGGGTTGGAGAATCGTGGGGTATTCACGCGGGTCGTACTCCAGATCCGCATCCTGGATCATCACGTAGGGCAGGGTGGCCGCGGCGATACCGGTTCTAAGGGCGGCCCCTTTGCCTTGGTTGACGCTGTGTCGGGACGATCGGATCGGGACGGGGAGGGGTGGGAGAGAGGAGATCCGTGTGGGTGTGTCATCGGTGGAGGCATCATCAATGACAATAATCTCCCCAACCAAGGGTTGATCGCCGACAGTTCGGATGACGTTCACGATAGTGGCGGCCTCGTTAAAGACGGGGATGACCACGGATAACACGCGATTCATGAGAAGTCCATGTTGCAGGGCTCAAAAACTGTAGGCTGCATTCAGGCTGAGATCCCAACCTTTCGTATAAGAACTGTAGATATACTCGGTGCCGTTCAGGGTTTGGGTCTTGTTATTCCAGGGGTTTAACAGGTTTTTTCCTCGGAAGGTTATTTTCCAATTGTCGGTGAGGCCCTGCGTGAGATTGAAATCCAGTGAGGGCGCAGGTTGCTGGTATATGTCTGGGAAATAAGAGAGAACTTTGGTGGTACCCGGTTCAACAAAGGGAGATCCGGCTGCATAAAGCAGGGGTCCGGTCACGTTATAGAAAAGGCCTGCATAGAATCGATATTCGTCGTTGTCATAGTTGAGTCCGGCATTGATCACATACTCGGGTTGCCCCTGCAAGGGGCGGGTGGGTTGATCGACAAATTCAGCCGCTTGCCCGGTAACAGGAACACTACTGGCGATATAGGTGTAGTTGAAAAAGAGGGAAAATTGTCGGAGAGTGGAGGATAATTGATCCAATCTTTTGCGTGCTTCAAATTCCAGGCCGCGGATTGTGCCAGTGGGGGCGTTGACATATTTGAAGAAATTTAGGTCTGTGATGTCATCATAAAAAGATGTCTGCTCGAGCGGGGCTTGAAGATCCTTGTAAAAAAGGCTGAGGGAGAGAACCTCCCCAGCGCGAGGAAACCACTCCACACGGAAATCGTAGTTGTTGGCCTTGGAAAGCTGAAGTTGTGGATTGCCAAGGAAGTAGCTATCGGCAGTGAAATCCTTAGTGATGACTGGGCCCATCTCCTTGAAGGAGGGGCGAGCCAAGGTTTGGGACCAAGCCATTCTTATGTTCACACCTTGGGTCAATTCAAAGGTAGCCGATACAGCCGGGAGAAGATCGAGCTGCTGGATTTTTGAAAAGCCATTGAAATCGCCGAAATAGCGACTGGGAAGATTGGTGGCTCCAAAAATTTTGAGGTTTGTGTTTTCAAAGCGGGCGCCACCCACAAGGGTGAGTTGGGGGAACGGCTTAAAGTCGGCCATCAGGTAGCTTGCGGTAACCCCTTGGCTGGCGTTGTAATCGGTCCCAGGATTAGCGGCCGGATCTCCTGCTTGATTAAAAATGCTGTAACTCATCATATAAGGGCCGTCGACCCCCGTGGGGTTGATTAAGCCGCTTCGCTCTGGGGTGAGGAAAACATCGGCCCAAGTTTCACCATTGGTAGGGGTATAAGACTCCTGGGATGGGTACTTAGGTGTAGGGGAAAATCCGTAAGGGTAATTAAAGCTAGATTGGCTGTAGTCTCGCTGGCTGTAGTCCTGATAAAAACCGGTCTTGAAAGCATCGGTCCGCTCCTTTTCCTCAAACATCGGTATCGTGAAATCAACGATTCCGTAGTAGGAATTCTCTGTCAGCTGTCTCTGAAAGCGTTGGAGGGTTTCATCGGTTACGTCAAACGGGCTGGTGGTTGCATCCAAATCAAAGTACGTGCCGGTGCTGGTCAGTCCGTAGGTAAACTGCCGTTGATCCGGCTCTTGGAGTTGTGCCTGACCCAGTCCGCCGTTCCAATTGATTTTAAAGTTTCTTGCCTCCTCAAAAGTGTCCTCCCCGATCACTTGAAGATAGGACAAGCTGCGTTGCCCGTAATCGATGATTTGCTGGTAATCGGTTTGTAGACCACTGTCTTGGGGTTCGGCTCTTTGGGTGGCGTTGTCATCAGCGCCTCGATTATACATCACATTGATTGATGCCTTGTGGTCCTTGTCCCACTGCCCCGAAAGTCCGGTTAATCCACCCCAAAGGACTTCCTGTGTTCCTTGGGCCTGCTGGGAAACTTGATTGGTGGCTGCAAACACTGTTGGTTTATTTGTATTAGTGGAGGCTAAGAGGAAAAGGTTCCCGCGGGTTCCGTTGCCGTAGTAGGAGTACTTGTTTCGGTAACTGAAGGCACCGATGACTCCGACCTTTTCATACTGGCCTAATTCGATCGAGTCACCCCCTTGCAAGTTAAAGGACATATTGGGTGGTGGTGCTTTGTTCGTCAGGCCAATCACAGGGCTCATTTGGCGCATGGCGGAATTGACTGTATCCGCTTTTTCTAGGTTGGAAGCGACTTTGGCAGGGTCATTGAAGTTTAAGTTTCCTGGTATGGGGGTTACAGTGTTGATGACATTTTGGGGAATTTGTCGGCTATTGGCTTTTCCTCCGAAAAGGCCTGTGCCGCCTCCATTATAGGTCAAAAAGTCGGGATTCAGAGTCGCTTGGGAGTTGTATTCTACCGTGAACCCTGTGCCGAAGGATGGTTTGTCGGGAAAGGTTCGTGTACGGATATCGACGCTACCGCCAGTGAAGTCGGCAGGTTGGTCTGGAGTGAAAGTCTTATAGGTGTTGATGCTCTCGAGAATGCTCCCAGGGAAAAGGTCGACATTGATGGCGCGCTTGTCTGGGTCAGTGGAGGGGAGTCGGCCTCCGTTCATGAGGGTATTCACATAGCGATCCGGCATTCCACGGACGGCAACGTATTTGCCGTCTGTCACGGATGTGCCAACCATTCGTTTCATTGCGTCCCCCGCATTAGCTGCACCAAGTCGGGAAATGAAATCTTGGCCGATCATATCCATGACAGCGGATGCATTTTGCCGTTCGGTGAGAAGGCCGGTTTCAGATGCCTTTTCAATTTCTCCGGGGACAACGAGCTCCTCCATCTCTTCGATCTCTGCAACCGACTCAAAGCGCATTTCGTTGAACGCGCCGGCGGCAACCGAAATATCTGGAACTGTTTTTGGGATGTAACTGGGGGCTCGTGTTTGGATCGTATAAACACCAGGGGGAACGCCGGAGATGGTGAAATTTCCTTGATCATCAGTGATTGCTCCAAAGGGGGAGCCCATGATGGTTACGGATGCTTTGGCAATCGGTTGGCCAAAGTCAGAATCTACCACTTGTCCTCGAATTCCCCCGAACTGCTGAGGGAAGGCAGAGGCACACAAAGTAAGGCTAAGAAATGTAAACTTGATGGTACTTCTGCTCATCGGCCCGAGAGGGAAATAAAAACTTTCTTTCATACACGACATGACCGACTTGGAAATCTTTCCGCCAAGATTCCAGATGGGTCTGAAACTAATGATGCGCGGTTGAAACCTCTCCACCTCCCAATTCTGATTGCGACTACTACCAGCGGTAGGTACAACCTTGCGTCAATACAACAATATGTCAGCAAACCCCCAACATCGCCTCATAACTCCGGCCAAAAATCCACCACCTCTGAGCCAATTGCAAAACTCAATTACAAGTTGCTGTTCCACATCTATTTGCAATCACACGACAAATATAATCCATGGCTGTATCGGTGCTTTTCAAAATAGGCATCCAAAATAGCAATGGCTTCAAAATCCATATTAAGCCTGGGAAATTTCTAAGATCTAATGGTAGTAAATTGACACAAAAAAATCACAATAAAGGGGTTGAGGAATGGTTATGAGGAAACCAAAATCAGAGTATGGAATTTCTTAAATTTTTGATTGGGTCGAGGTCGGTTAGGCATAAGGGCTCCGGAGTCCCAAGTGGAAGGCTGCTTGAAGTCCGGGCGATATTTTTCCTTCTCATTGCTCTGTTTTTGGGAATCGCGGGATGGACTTGGATGAAGAAGGCAGAAAGCTACTCCTACGCATCTCCTAAAATCGAACAGATCTCAACAGCTGCGGGTAAGAATTAGAGGCCCGGGCCCAAAGGGAGCGGCTGGTTCTGAATGTAGCCGCGAGTCGGATCGACCTGGAGGAAACGACGAAGGGATTGCGGAAGGTGTTGGCCTAACTCTCTTTCGTGTATGAATGCGAACGGCACTGAGTTGAAGGAGGGGCATAGGCGGTTAGGGATAACCGCCCCTACCGGTGTTTGCCTCTTGAGGGGTATATGACGGCCGCGCCCTACTTCGTCCGGCGAATTTAGTATCTTACGCTTAAAAGGTATAGGCCTTCAGCGGGAGCGGTGGGGGGTGCAGTGGAGCGGGAGCGGGAGTGGAGAATCTTTTTGAGTTCGATGGGGGTGAGTCGACCTTGGCCGACCTTGACGAGGGCCCCGACCAGATTCCGAACCATCCGATAAAGAAAGCCGTCCCCCTCAAAGGTCAGCTCCAAAATACCGCTCTTTTTTTTGACGACCCGAATGAATCGAATATTGCGAATGGTGGATTTTCGCTCGTACCCCGGGTTGGAGGTGAAGGCAGCAAAGTCGTGTTTCCCAGTCAGAATCTTTGCGGCTTTGCGTACCGATGGGAGATCGAGGGAGCGTGGTACGTGCCAAGCCCGACCGATTTCGAGCGGGTGGAGGGGGTCGGTGTTGGCGATCCGGTATAAGTAGGACTTTCCTTTGGCAGAGAAGCGGGCGTGAAATCCGGGTTTTTCGCGACGAACGGAGAGGATTCGGACCCCTGCAGGGAGATGAAAGTTGAGAGCTTTTGCCAAAGTGGCGGGTGGATGAAGGGGGGGGATTTCGCAGGAAGCAACTTGCCCGAGGGCGTGCACGCCCCGATCGGTTCGGCCGGATCCTGCAACAGCCACCGACCGGTTGAAGATTTTCTGTAGGGCTTTCTCGACGGCGAGTTGGACGGTGGGATCAGGATCTTGGCGTTGCCAACCGAAGAAGTCTTCTCCGCGGTAAGCGAGAAGGAGACGGTGTGGAACCGTCTTCATTCAAAGATTAATGGTGACCGTCTTCGAGCCAAAGATTATCGAAGTAGTAGGTGAAGCCTGCAAAACCGCCGTAGGCATTCACGCCCTCGTTCCGGGCAGAGGTACAGGCGTTGGAGATGTGCTGGAAAGCTCCTTCGATATTAAAGCTGAAGTTGTCGTCGATAAGGAATTTGAGTCCTCCTGCGAACTGCGGAGTAAATTCCCAATTGCCACCGATCGCTTCCTGATTCGACCAGTTTCTGGCGTTGGTATAAATCACGCCTGCACCGCCTTGAATGTAAGGAACAACGATCCAGTTGGGTTGGACGAAATTGTATCGAACAATACCCGTGATCCCTGTCATGTAGGTTCCAAAAGTTTCCCAGATATACGAGCCAGTGACTTCGAAGAGGGCTTCAAAGTTGCCGCGGAAGGGGGTATCGCGAAATGGGTTTTCCTTATCGTCTGGCGACACGAGCATCCATCCGAGGCGGATATTGTTCTGCTGGTAGTTGAAGACGGGTTCAACCGGGCCGAGGCCGCAAGGGGAGAACATAACGCCGGTCATAAATTCCAAGGTGATTCGGTCTTCTACAAAGAGGGTAGAGGCAAGATCGCCGGTGTCGGACATCGGGGACAAGCGTGCGGGGGCATTCGTCGCGGTCAGGGTTTCCTTTGGAATGGAGGCAGGGCTGCTCTGCTCCATTTGGGCGTAAATAGGGGCAGTGATTGCGAATAAGATGGTTAATAGATGGGGAGTTTTAATCGAAATACGGCTCAACCCTGCTGAAAATGCTCTGAGGTGCACATTTCTTGACTAGGGAAGGGGGGTGTTTCGGTCAAGGTATTGTTGGAGGATAAGGCAGGCCGATGAGCTATCGACTTTTTTACGTAACTGCTTCTGATTCAAACCTATACCAGAGAGCTGTTTAGAGGCTTGGGCGGTGGTGAGTCGCTCATCGATAGGGGTGATAGGAAGAGAAATGGACTTCTGTATTTGGGCGATAAAATCCCTGACTTTTTGGGCAGAAGGTCCGTATGTGCCGTCCATATTTCGGGGCATCCCGATAACTAGACCTGTAATCTGGTGGGTCTCGATTAACGCGGACAGGGCGGAGATGACCTGTGAGGGGGAGTTGTTATCTAAAAAAGGGAGGGGGGTGGCGAGAATTCCTATTGGGTCGGAGAGGGCGAGGCCGATGCGGACGGTTCCGTAGTCGATGCCAAGGAGACGGCTCACGCGGAGTGAACGGCTTGTGCGATCGGTCGGAGAAAGGCGGTGATTTCCGGGATGAGCTGAGGGGAGCGACCGAGTTTGGCGATTCGATCGACGATGGCACTGCCGACGACAACGCCGTCGGCAAGCGAGGCGACCTGGCCGGCTTGTTCGGGTGTGGAGATGCCAAAGCCAACACAGACGGGAAGAGGGGTCGATTTTTTGAGGAAGGAAACTTTTTCACCGAGGGTGGTAGGTAGGTTCTGCTGCATTCCGGTCACACCTTCACGGGAAACATAGTAGACAAAGCCAGAAGCGGCGGAGACGAGTGAACGAACACGGGCTTCGGGTGTGGTGGGGGCAACCAGAACGATGCGGCGCAGGTCGCCTCCGGGTGGAAGGTCGCGCGCAGCCTCCTCGGGCGGGAGGTCGAGAAGGAGAAGACCATCCGCCCCAACTTGGACGGCATCCGACTCAAACTTTTCGCGCCCATATGCGAAAACGGGATTGTAGTAGGTGAAAAGCACGAGGGGGACCTGACACTTTTCTTTTCGCAGCTGGGCGATGAGTTGAAGAACCTTGGGCAATGTGGTGCCTGACTCGATTGCGCGCTGGCATCCAAGTTGATTCACGATGCCGTCGGCAAGGGGGTCGGAAAAGGGAATCCCCAGTTCAATGATATCGGCTCCTGCATCAACGAGAGCAGGGACAAGACGTGCGGTAGTGGCTAGATCGGGATCACCGGCTACGAGGTAGGCGACAAGGGCTTTACGCTTCTCTTTTTTGAGACGGGCAAAAAGGTCGTCGATCCGTTGGGGGGAACTCATCTTGTAAGGGATTGTGCCAGAGATAGGCCAAGCTTCACGCGGGAAAATCGGTTTCACCCGAGGCAATCTTTTGGAGTGACCCATCGGGGAGGCGGAGGTGGAGGTGGCCTGAGTCGTCCAACGTCTCGGCAGTTCCCGTCAGAATGGTAGTGCCAACCTGAATGGAGAGATTTCGACCGAGTTGAAAGCAGGCTTGGCGCCAATCTTCCATCGCTTCATGGGTAGGCTGATCAAGACGGCAGGTTAAGTTTTCGAGAAATGTGGCAAGCATCTGGCTGCGCGGAATCCTTTGGCGGGATGCTTGCAAGAGGGAGATGGCAGAATCTTTGAGTTCAGGTGGAAAGTCGGCTGTTTGATGGTGAAGGTTGAGGCCGAGTCCAAGAAGGGCGAGCGGGGGTTGATTCACCCGAGAAATTGTTTCAACAAGGATGCCGGCGAGCTTGCGATTTTTGAGGAGGAGATCGTTGGGCCACTTCAGCGCGGGCTCGAGTTGAGTCAGGGCGCGCACTGCGTCTGCGGCGGCGAGGGATGTGAGGAGAGAAAGAAGGGGAAGTTGCGAAGAGGGGACTTCCAGAAGAATAGAGACCCAAAGCCCAAGCGGGTTTTCAGACAGCCACGGTTTTCCGGGGCGTCCGTGGCCTTTGGTTTGGACCTCGGTAGCCAGGACTGCAGGTGCGGGTGGAAGCTGAGCGCGGAGAATCTCCTGCGTAGAGGTGCAGGTTTTGAGGATCGTCGTGCGCTGGTAGAAGGGGGATTTGGGCGAGAGAAGGAGGTCGACGTGAGCGGCCTCGAAGGGATCGGAGAAGGGGAAGGGTTTAGAGGGAGAAATTGCCGTAGAAGTTAATCTTCGGCTCTTTGAGCTTGCGGCGGCGACGGACGCTGGGCTTCTCATAAGAGCGACGAGCCCGCGCATCGCGAAGGGTACCCTCGCGATCGAGCTTCTTTTTCAAGCGGCGAAGGGCCTTGTCGACCGATTCTCCGCGTTTGAGTCGAATTTCAACCATGAAGATAAATCGTATCGGAAAGTCGGGGCGAGGGGAAGTCAGGATTTTACCGCTTTTTCTGGTTGGGTTGGGGAAAGCGGGAGGATTTCTCTGGAAGAAGGAGAAAGAGGAATCAGATTGGTGGATGGTGAGCTCTTCCTTCGTCCATCTGCACTGTCACTCAGAGTACTCCCTGTTGGATGGGGCCTGTCGGATGCCTGAGTTGGCGGCACGGGCCAAGGAGTTGGGGCAGCCTGCGCTGGCTTTGACCGACCATGGAAATCTGTATGGAGCGATTGAGTTTTACGAGGCGGCAAAAGAAGAGGGCATTCAGCCGATCGTTGGGTGTGAGGTCTACATCGCACCTGGGGATCGCTTTGAGAAAAAAGCCTCGGCGGGGGGTAAGGATGCGAATTTTCATCTGATTCTGCTGGCGAGGAATTTGGAGGGGTACCGAAACCTGATTCATCTGGTTACGGCGGCTCATCTGGAAAGCGTGTATTACAAGCCACGGATCGATAAGGCCCTATTGGCGAAACACTCGGCAGGCTTAATCTGCACAAGTGCTTGTTTGAAGGGGGAGATTGCCGCGGCGTATCTGGAGGGAAGAGAAGCGGACGCTCGAAAAATCTTTCACGAGTATCGCGAAATATTTCCGGCGGGAGATTTTCTTTTGGAAATTCATAACCACGGGTTGCCTGAACAGGCGAAGATTCGGGAGTTCTACCGGACCTTAGGCAAGGAGACGAAAACTCCTCTGGTGGCAGCGAATGATGTTCACTACGTCCGCAAGGAGCAGTCGGTCACGCAGGAGATCCTTGTGTGTATTTCGACGAACGGAAAGCTGAATGATCCGGAGCGAAAAATGAAATCGTACGGGCCGGAGTTTTATCTCAAAGAGAGCGAAGCGATGGCCAAGCTATTTGCGGATTTCCCCGGGGCCTGTGAGCAGACCTTAGCGGTGGCGGATAGGTGCAAACTGGAGTTTGAGCTGGGCGGAAATAAGTTTCCTGCCTTTCCCGTTCCGGAAGGGATGACTCGAGAGAGCTATTTTAGAAAACTTTGCCAAGAAGGACTCCGGAAAAGGTATGGAGAAAGAGCGGGTTCTGACAAGGAGCTCACGGAGAGGTTGGAGTTTGAGATGGGGGTTATCGAGAAGACAGGATTCGTGAGTTACTTTCTGATCGTCTGGGATTTTATCGATCATGCAAAAAAGAAGGGGATTCCCGTGGGGCCAGGGCGAGGGAGTGCGGCTGGCAGTTTGGTTTCTTATGTTTTGGGGATTACGGACCTCTGCCCGATTCGGTATGGATTGCTGTTTGAACGGTTTCTAAATCCCGAGCGGGTTTCGCCGCCCGACATTGACGTGGATTTTTGTCCCGATCGACGAGAGGAAGTGATCGCATACGTACGCAATAAGTACGGCGAGCGGGCGGTAGCGCAAATCATCACCTTTGGGACGATGGGGGCGAAGATGGCGGTGCGGGATGTGGGTCGGGTTATGGGAATGAGTTTTGGGGAGACATCCCGAATTGCGGATCTAATCCCCAAAGTGCCAGGGGCAAAACTGGCGGATGCGTTGAAGCAGGTGCCTGAACTCAAAAATCTGGCACAGGAGGATTCCGTGAAGCCTGTGATTGAAGCGGCACTTCAGCTGGAGGGAATGGTGCGGCAAAGCGGGACTCATGCGGCGGGCGTGGTGATTGCGGATCGGGATTTGACGGACTATCTGCCGTTGACGCGGGACGACACGGGTGCGGTGATGACGCAATTTTCGATGGGTGCGGTCGGAGATATTGGATTGTTAAAAATGGATTTCTTAGGATTGAAGACTTTGACGGTGATTCAGGACTGTTTGGCTTTGGTAGAAAAAACAACGGGAAAGAAAATGACTCCGGAAGAGATACCCTTGGATGATCCAAAGACATTCGCACTGTTAAATCGGGCAGAAAACGTGGGGGTGTTTCAGGTTGAGTCGCCTGGGATGCGAAGAACGTGTGCGATCTTTGATTTGAAGGGGATTGGGGATCTGATTGCGTTGATTGCTCTCTATCGACCGGGTCCGATGGATCTGATTGACGAGTATGTGAAAAGGAAGAAGGGGAAAAGCCAATTCACCTACGAGCATCCGTTATTGGAAAAAATCAGTGCGGAGACGTATGGAGTTTTGATTTATCAGGAACAGGTCATGGCAGCGGCACGGGTCTTGGCAGGATATAGTTTAGGTCAGGCAGATTTATTGAGGCGGGCGATGGGCAAAAAGAAGCCCGAGGAGATGGCCAAGCAGAAGGAGACCTTTGTGTTGGGGTGTGCACAGACGAATCAGATTCCGCGGTCCCAGGCCGTGCGAATCTTTGATTTGTTGGAGAAGTTTGCCGGGTATGGATTCAACAAAAGCCACAGTGCTGCCTATGCCGTTTTGTCCTGTCAGACGGCGTACCTGAAGGCCAACTATCCGACGGAATACATGGCTTCCCTGTTGTCCCATGAGTTGGACAACACGGACAAAATTGCACTGTTCACGGCGGAAGCACAAAACATGGGAATCGAGATTCGGCCACCGAGCGTGAATGAGAGCGAGAACAAGTTCACGGTGGAGCCGAACCGGATTCTTTTCGGTTTGGGGGCGATCAAGAACGTGGGGGCGGCTTGTGTGGATGCAATTTTAGAGGCGAGAAAGTCAGGCGGAAAATTCGTTTCGGTGGAGGATTTTTGTGCGCGGGTGGATTACAAGGCGATGAATAAGAAGGCGGTGGAAAGTTTAATTCGGTGTGGAGCTTTTGATGAGATCAGCCCGAACCGGGCGTGGTTGGCGACAAAAGTGGAAGGGGCATTGGCTTTAGCTGCATCGGCTTCACGGGATAAGGAGAGGGGTCAAGGAACGCTTTTTGGTCTGATGGAGGAGTCGGCACCAGGAGAAAAGAAAGGCGGGGAGAAGGCTCCGAAGGATTTTCCCGATTGGCCGAGGAGGGACAAGTTGAGGGCGGAGAAGGAACTTTTAGGGTTTTATGTTACGGGGCATCCGGCAGATGAGTTTGAGGCGGACCTGCGGGCGTTTCGGACTTTGAACCTAGGGGAACCAGATGAGATGCAGAGTGGAACCGTCGCTCGGTTAGCCGGAGTCGTAACGGCGATGGAGGTGAGATTGACGCAGAAAGATAAGAAGCCCTATGCGAGGGTGATGTTGGAGGACAAGACCGGGAGGATGGAGGTGATGATTTTTCCAGACCTGTACAGGGAGGCAGGAATATCTTTAAAAGTGGGAAGTCCTCTGGTGGTTGGGGGCTCTGTGGATACGGATGCGGAGGAGAGAGTAAGATTGAGGACATCCGAGTGCATTACTTTGGAGGCTGCGATGGCAAAACTTGTCACGCATGTGTATTTACTGCCGACGAAAGAGGATCTGGCAGGGGAAAAGATGGCAAAGGTGAAGGAGATTGTGGAGGCGCATTCGGGAGAAGTGCCTGTGAGACTCGAGTTGGAGGTTGAGGGAAAGAAAGTTTTGATGGAGGCAGGGGTGCAGATGCGGATTCGGCCGAGTTTTGTGGCGATCGGGAAACTTCGGGAGGTATTGGGACCCGACCGAGTGAAGTTAGCGGTGCAGGCGATCGAGGTTCAGAAGCCGAAGTGGCAAATGCGACGAGCCCAAGCGGCAGGTGTTTAAAACTGATTGAGGCGATCGAGAAGGGCGCGCAGCCTGCCAAGATTACGGCGGTTAAACGGAACGCAAAGTCGAGCTAAAGAGGCGAGAGCAGGTTCGTTGGCTTCTTCTGGATAGGGTGGGCAAGTCGTAATAAGAGTTTCAGAGCGAAGAATGTCCTGAAAATCCTCATTCAGGCGGATCAGAGCCCCAGCAGGGATCTGGCGCTGGAGACGGATGACCATCACATCCCCGATGTAGCGGTAGGAGTGAAAGTTGTAGTAAAAGTTCACCACCTCGCGACGTGCAAATTCCAAATCATCCGTGACCTTGAAGAGAGTAAAGTCCTCGTCCGAGATCAGCTTATCTCCCAGCAAGTGTTCACGTAGATATTTTTCAAAGGTCTTCCAGAAGTTGCCGCGGGGCGCATCCACCATGATCAAAGGAATGATGTTTGTTTTTCCCGTTTGCATCAGCGTGAATGATTCGAAGGCTTCATCCATTGTGCCGAAACCTCCAGGAAAGAGAGCGATAGCGTCCGAGTGTTTTACGAAGTTCAGTTTGCGGGTGAAGAAGTATTTAAAAGTGAAAAGCTTGCTGTCTCCGCGAATGGTTTCGTTGGGTTCCTGTTCGAAAGGAAGTTCAATGTTAAGGGCAAACCCGTGTTGGCGACCTGCCCCTGCTTGAGCGGCACCCATGATACCCTCGCCCCCGCCTGTGATGACCATGTAACCCGCTTCCTGCATCAGCTGGCCGAACTTGTGGGCAGCTTTATAGGTTGGAGCAGAGGAATGGGTACGAGCCGACCCGAAAACTGATATTTTTTTTACCCCTTGGTACGGGGCGAAGACTTTGTTGGCATCCCGAATTTCGCGCATGACTCGCTTAAACTGCTTAAGGTCGCCCAAACCCGTCGGGGTGGGGTCGAGCCCTAGAACAATTGAAATCATGTCCTTAAACTGTTGCCGTTGCTCCTTGATTCCAGCGGCATCGATTAGTTGATCAATGTTGCTATCCAACGGGTTAGGTGTATTTTCCCGTTTCTTAATGACAGCCTTGGATTTCACATTGAAATGCTGACTGGGAGGATAGGCTATGGCAAATCTTTTAGAGGCAGTTAGCGCGCGGGTCGTCGTAGGAGACGGTGCCGTTGCCGCGTATCTTTATGCCGAAGGGGTGCCTCTGGGTAGAAGTTTTGAAGGATTGAACCTAACGGATCCAGATCGTGTGAGTGCGGCGCATCGCGCCTATTTGGAGGCGGGCTCGGAGGTGATTGCAACGAACAGCTTTGCGGCGAATCGATCGGCTTTGCGGCGTCACGGATTGGAGGACAAGGTAAACGAGATTAACTGGAAAGCCGCCAAGTTGGCTTTGGGGGAGGTGGGAAAAAGTGGGGCGTGGGTGCTCGGTTGCATTGGCCCGAGTGGAATTCCCGAAGCCGAGTGGGGGGACGCGAAAGAGTTGGAGGCTCTTTTTCGGCAACAGGCCGGGGCATTGTTGGATGGAGGAGTGCACGCCATACTTCTTCAATCATTTTCCGATTCGCGAGAGTTGATCTTTGCGATGGAGGCGGTGCGAGAACTCCACCATCTTCCGATCTTTGCTCTCTTGGCGGCGGGAAGAGAGGGGACTTTGCCTGGCGGAAAAAGCTGGGAGGAGACAACGGAGAAGTTGCGCCAAGCAGGTGCTGAGGGGATTGGGGTAGCGCCCGCGTTTGGGCCAAGTGCATGTGTGGGTCTGCTAAAACGAATTTCTTCAGGTCCTGGTAAAATTCTGGCGGCGTATCCAGATGCGGGTCAGCCGGAATTTTCTGAAGGGCGCTATCTTTACGCCAATCATCCGCAATATTTTGCCGAACGAATGGCAGAGCTTCCCGCGCTAGGAATCAGTTTGTTGGGCGGAGGGTCGGGCGTGAGCCCCTCCCACATTCGCGCACTGAAAGCCAAGGTGGCAAGACTCAAGCCAGCGACGCAAGTCCGAGTCGCTGTGGAGCCAAAAAGGGAGGCGACTCAGATCTCATCTGGGGCTGGGGAGAGAAAAAAAGAGGAGTCGATCCTCGATCGATTAAAGAAGGAGAGAATTGCAGTGGTGGAGTTGGATAGTCCGCGAGGGTTGGATATGGGGCCTTTTCTCAAAGCGGCAGAGGAGCTCGTGAAGGCGGGGACCACAGCACTCACGTTGGCAGATAACTCTCTGGCTATTTTACGTGTAGCCAACACAGCCGCGGCAACCTTGCTTCGGGAAAAATTTGGAACGACCAGCCTGATTCACTTGGCTTGTCGCGATAAAAATCTGATTGGGTTGCAAAGTGAGCTGATGGGGTTGGCGGCCTTAGGTCATCGACATGTGCTCGCGCTTACGGGAGATCCCTCCAAATTCGGGGATCATCCTGGGGCGACTTCGGTTTACGACGTAAACAGTCTGGGATTGATCGATCTGATCCGTCAGTTGAACGAGGGAAGAAATTCGGCAGGTCGGGATGTAGGGAAAGGGGCTGAGTTTGTGATTGGGGTTGCCTTCAACCCAAATTCGAAAAACTTTGATGCTCAGGTCAAAAAGCTGGAAAGGAAAATGGAGAAGGGTGCGCACTTTGTCATGACCCAGCCTGTGTATGAAAAGTCCATGGTTCGTAAGATGAAGGACGCATTAGGGCCTTTGGGGATTCCTGTGCTTGTCGGGGTAATGCCCGTGGTGAGCTCACGGAACGCCGAGTTTCTGCATCATGAGGTGCCCGGAATTTCGATTCCCGATGCTGTACGGGAAAAGATTCGGTCGCTGCCTGAGGGGCCAGCCCAGGCGGAGTATGGGCGGGAGGTGGCGGCGGAGTTGGCTAGGGAGGTGGCGGAACACTTTCGCGGAATTTATCTGATCACACCCATGGTGCGTTCAGGGATGACCGCACCGATTGTGAAGGAGTTTCTGAAAACAAAATGAGCGAAATGGTCATCAGCGGGACCCGCCCACGCAATGTGGGTTGGCTGAGGGCGGCAGCGCTTCTTTATGGAGACTGGGGGACGAGCAAAGCGTACGTCATCGGCTTGTCGGTTCTTTTGGCAGGCTATGCTGCCCCAGCCTATCTGGCGGCAATTGTTGCCCTTACTCTTTTGGTGGGATGGAACTACATCCATGTTTGTCAGCTCTTTCCACATGGAGGAGGGGTTTATCACTCCGCCCATCTCCACAGTCCGCGTCTGGCGGTGGTTGGGGCTCTTCTTCTTCTTGCGGACTATATCGTTACTGCCTCACTGAGTTGTTATGAAGCGTTTAACTATTTTGGAACGGGTGATTCAACCCGCTGGGCAATTTTGGCGGTGTTCGGTGTCGGGGTGCTGAACTATTTCGGACCCAGATTTTCCTCGGGGTTGGCGGTCTACTTGGCGGCGCCGACCGTCATCTCAGTTGTCGCGCTGGTGGTCTTTGGCGTCCTCAAGCAACCGGTGTTACATTGGCATTGGCCGGATGTCGGTTTTCTCCGTAGCTGGGAGCTTTTTGCAGGGATGGTGCTGGCTTTATCAGGGGTAGAGGCGATTGCGAACACTACGGGGGTGATGAAATTGGATCCTGGATCGAGCGTTGAGAAACCCTCCGTGCATCGCGCGGCACGCAAAGCGATCGGGCTGGTGATGCTTGAGGTATGTCTTGTGACTTTGGCGCTGGGGGTTTTGGCGGCGGGAATGCCAAAGGAGAGTTTTGCTCATCCCGAGGGTTTTCTGCGACGAATGGCGGAATATTATGTGCATCCAGCTTTTGGGGTGGTGATGGGGTTGACCATGGGATTGCTGCTTCTTTCTGCGGTGAACACATCGATTGTTGCCATGGTCGCGCTGCTTTACAGCTTGGCTCAGGATGAGGAGCTGCCTCCGGTATTCAAACAGCTGAACGGATTTGGAGTCCCCTGGGTGCCGCTTATTGTTGCGGTTGTTCTGCCGATCCTCGTTTTAGATCTGGCTCCCGGGTTGGAAGCTTTGGCGTCCCTTTATGCGATTGGCGTGGTAGGGGCCATCACCCTGAATCTTGCAAGTACTTCGACCGCGCGAGGACTGGGAATGCATCTAGGTTCTCGAGTTCTGATGATGTTCACGGCGGTTTTGATGGCGGGAATTTGGATCACGATTGCCGCAACGAAGTTGCATGCCTTGGTTTTTGTTTCGTTGGTTTGCGGGATCGGACTTTTTATCCGAGAAACCTATCGATCGAAAGCGCGAGGTGAGGCAACGGCCCAAGCGGCATCTCCAGCCCAAGAGATAAAAATCGCCCCCACTCCGATCTTCGGGGAAGAGGTGGGGGAGGAGGGTGGGCGGATTGTGTTGGCGGCACGAGGACTTACTCCTTCGGCTAAATATGCAATTCAGGAAGCGAAATTGCGGAGCGCGAGGTTATACTTTCTTTATATTCGGGAGGTGCAAGTCGCCGCTGAGTTGGTGGGGCGCTTGCAGGATGACGTAAAAGCGCAGGGGGTGATTGGGGAAATGAAGAGAGTGGCGGCGGATGAAAAAGTTGCAATGACCCCAGTGTACTGCACGGCGAACAAAGCGTCCGACATGATCGTGGAACTGGCGGCGACGTTAGGGGCGGATCTGGTAGTGTTAGGGGGAACGAGACGCGGAGTACTGGTCAACTTTTTGGGAGGAGATACCGTGCGAGAAGTTTCCTCGCACTTGCCCGACGAGATTCCGTTGGTGGTGGTAGCTTAGGAGGAAACCGAGGCTTGGACCCAGCGGGCGTAGGATGTGGCGGCACGACCCGAGAGAGCGATGAGTTCAGGGCAGTCGTAGGGATGCATCTTTTTCCAGAGTGTTTCTAACGATCTCAATTTGCGGGTTGTGGTTTTGGCTAGGACAAGAAATTCACGGCAGGCGCTCTTTTTACCTTTCCAGATAAAGTGGGATTCGATGCCGGAAATAATCTGGATGCAGGCCGCAGAGCGGTTCTGGAGGGAGGCGTTGGCGAGTCGACGGGCATCTGACTTTTTCGCAACGGTGGTGAGGAGGAGGGAGAGGGTCATGCCTTGGGAGGCAAAAAGAAGCCCTGCTGTTTTTTTGAGATGGGAAGGCCAAGGCGTTCCATCACGGCGAGGAGATCGACCCAGACGAGTCGTTTCAGGGCAAGGTCCTGGTTGTGGAGGAGGTAGCTGGGGTGAAAGGTCGGAAGTACGGGAACCCCGTCCAACTCAAGCCAGGTGCCCCGAAGGCGGGAGATGGTGTTTTTTTGCGGACCAAAAAGTCCCTCTACTGCTGAGGCACCGAGTGCGACGATGACGCCAGGGGCAATGATCGAAATTTGGGCTCGAAGATAGGGAAGGCATGATTCCATTTCGTGTCGGGTGGGCTTCCGATTCCCACTGGTGTTGGCGGGCATGTCAGGCCGGCATTTGAGAACATTCGCGATATAAATCTTATCGCGTGTGAGTTCCATCGCCGTGAGCATTTTGGTTAGAAGATTTCCCGCCCTGCCAACAAACGGTTCGCCCTGCTCATCCTCATCTGCCCCAGGGGCTTCTCCTACAAACATCAAGCGAGCTTCAGGATCGCCTACTCCGAAGACAACTTGCGTCCGGCTTTTGGCAAGGTGCGGGCAGATCTGGCACTTGAGGGCTTCGGAGCGCAAAGTGGCCAGACGTTCCGCTTTTGTTCCTACGGTGGCGACGGCAGGAGCGGCGATGGGTTGCTGTTTCTTGGGAGCGGGGGTTGAGGGTTCAGCGCGGAAGGTGGGGGTGGAAGCGGATCGGGTTTGGGGGACGGAGCTGGCGGGTAAACGGCGGACCAGACCTGAGGGGAGCCAAACATCTCGTTGGCCGTGACGGCGGAGAAGTTCTACGTAGCGAGTGGCATGTTCGCGGAGTTCAGGATTCATCGAGGTAAGATTGGAATGCCGTAAAATCGGACGGAGGGGGAGCGGTAAAGGAAAGTTGTTCTCCGCTCTTGGGATGTGTGAAGGATAACTGGTATGCATGGAGGAGTTGGCGAGAAACTTTCGCGACGCGGGTTAGTGAATTGACTCCGCCGTAGATCACATCGCCGGCGACGGGGCAACTGGCGGCAGAAGCGTGAACGCGGATTTGGTGGGTTCGACCCGTGTGCAGGCGGAGTTCAAGCAGGCTCGCACCTGGCCAGGAGCCCACGACTTTCCAATCTGTTTTCGCAGGGCGACCGCGACTCCGGATGGCCATGCGCTGGCGGGAAACGGGGTGTCGGCCGATGGGGCCTTCCCAAGTACCTGCATTTCCGCGGGGCCGACCCAGAACGTATGCGAGATAGGTTTTTTCTGTTTCACGATCTCGAAATTGGCGACTGAGTTCGCGGTGAGCGGCATCATTTTTTGCGGCGACGAGAAGGCCTGTGGTTTCACGATCCAGGCGATGAACAATTCCCGGCCGATCGGGGGCTCCGCCAGGGGCGAGTTCCCCCGCACAGTGGTGCAGGAGGGCTGCGGCCAGAGAGCCCGTGGGCCGACCTGCCCCTGGATGAACATGCATCCCAGAGGCTTTGTTGATGACCAGGATATCTTCGTCCTCGTGCAGGATTTCGAGTGGTAGGTCCTCAGCCGTGACTTCACGTGGGAGATCGAGAGGAATTCGGATCGTGATGGTGGCATCCGGGGGAAGCGGATCCCGCGGACGGACGGGTTTTCCTGCCAGAGTTATCCGGTCCTCCTTCATCCACTGTTGGATTCGGGATCGGGATTCACCACTCAGGCGTGCCAGGGCTACATCTGCGCGGTCGTGCTGATCGAGTGGGGTGGTCACACCTGTCCATATCCTTTCTTTGGCAGGGGGGGCAGTTTGAGGCAGTTTCTTGGAATGACGGACCATCGGTATCTGATCCTGCCTCTTTTTTCCTCCGTGGTCTACGCAGGAGGCATGATTTTTCTCAAGCGGGCACTGGAGTTGGGGCAGCCGCCTCGGCGGGTTCTGGTGGGGTCGAACTTGGCGATGGGGTTGGCATTTGCGCCGCTGCTTTTTTGGGCGGAGTGGCCGAAAGTAGATTTTCCCCAATGGATGTGGTTGGGGCCATCTTTCTGTGCGGTACTTTTTTTTCTTGGTCAGGTGGGGACGTTTCGTGCGCTGGCGGGTGGAGATGTGTCTGTGGCGACTCCAGTTTTGGGCAGTAAAGTGGTTTTGACGGCGATGGGAAGTGCGTGGCTTTTGCCTGGGCGTGTGCCCGAGAAGTTTTGGGTGGGTGCGGCGTTATGTTCTCTGGGTGTGGCTTTGTTGGGGGGTGGGGGAGGAGAAAAAGAAAAGAAGGGAGCATGGCGAGCCGTGGGGTGGGGGTTGGGTGCGGCCGCCTGTTTCTCACTTACGGATGTGTTAGTGGCGAAAACCGCGCCGCATATTGGATTAGCCTTATTTGGGCCGTGGATGATGGGTGGAGTGGCGATGTTGTCGGTTCTGGTTTTGCCTATTTGGGCGTGGGGTGGTTTGGGAAGTGGTGTGGGTCGGGGTTGGTTGGGCTGGGGAGTGGCACTGATTGGCGTGCAATCTATGGGGGTGTTGGGGGGAATTGTTCTTTCAGGAGATCCGATTGGGGTGAACGTGGTGTATGCGTTGAGAGGGCTGTGGTCGGTAGGTTTGGTGGCTTGGGTGGGGGGATGGGTGGGGAATCGGGAGGCGGGGTTGCCTCGGAGGGTGTTGGGAATGAGGGCACTGGGGGCGGGGTTTCTTTTAGGGGCGGTATGGGCGGTCTTGGCCTAAAGGGCTCTAGAGGCTACAAAGGGGTTAGATGTTTTCCGTTGTAAGCGATGTCGCCCAGCAGATTGGGTTGGATACAAGAGACCCCCTCCAAGTCGGAGTGGTTCTGGTGGTGGGGATTTTTTTGCAGGTGTATGGAGTGAAACTACTGGTGGGCGGAGGCAGTGGGTTGGCCAGAAGGTTTAGCATTCCGCCCCTCATCATCGGATCCACCGTCGTGGCCTTCGGACTTTCTGCCCCTGCTCTTTTTGTGAGCGCATGGGCGGCAGGCAAGGGGCAGGGGGATATTGCGGTGGGGAACGCTGTGGGCTGCGTGATTTTAAATCTGGGGCTGATTCTGGGAATTTCCGCCATCACACGACCCCTTCGTTTTCGGCCGCAACTGTTTCAGGCAGATGTACCCATCCTAGTCGCTTCGGCAGCGTTGGCGGGTTACCTGCTCCGAAATGGAGTTCTTGGAAAATTTGAGGCGACCCTACTTATTTTCTGTCTCGCGTCGTATATGATTTTTCTATGGTTTTCTGCGGGAGTGGAGGCGGACACAAGAGTCATTTCCGATATGGAGAGGGATCTTCCCCCTGCTGGTCAGGCCAAACGAGTCGAGTTGGCTCAATGTTTGGGGGGGCTGGTGCTACTCGTGGCGGGGTCTCGATACTTGGTCAAATCGGCTGTGACTGCATCGGAGATGATCGGGTTATCGCCAGCGGTCACAGATTTGGGATTTATTCCCTTGGCCGTTTCATCGCCGCATATTTTCGGCACTGTGCTCGCGATTTGGAAAAAGGAAAAGGATTTGGCAGGAGGAGTGGTGTTGGGGAGCTGTATTTTTAACTGCTTAGGAGTTTTGGGAATATCCGCCCTGTATCGGACAGTCTTTGCGCCGGGCATCAACAACTTTGATTTAGGCGTGATGTTAATTGCAGCGATGGCGGTTCTTCCTATGGGGAGTGCCGGTGAGAAGCGTCGACAAGCGATCGGTGTGGCCTTGCTGGTTGGATATGGGATGTATTTGACTCAGCTGTTCGGTCGTGTGGCAGCAGGTTCTTTGTGAGCCACGGTGCGGGGGGTGGTGGCCCGAGAGTGGGGGCGATCTCGTCCGTGGCGGATCGGCTCGCGAAAACATTGGATGATAAGGGCCTGACGGTTGCCCAGTTATTGCATGCGTTGGAGGGAAAGGGGCACGCTGCGATTATGGCGGTTTTATCCATTCCATTCTGTTTTCCGATTCAGTTGCCGGGTCTTTCGACACCGTTTGGGATTATTTTAATTTTCAGTGGGCTTCGAATCTCTTTTGGTCAGGTTCCTTGGTTGCCGGGATGGCTTCTAGTTCGGGAGATACCAAAAAAATCGGCTTTGGCCCTGTTGCACGGATTGCGATGGATTGCGGTACCCGCGGAGAAAATTTTGCATCCACGTCTTTACGTGCTTTGTCGCAACCCCACCCTCCACCGTGTGCACGGATTGTTGGTGGCGTTTCTGGCCATTCTTTTGGCTCTGCCGTTGCCAGTCCCGTTTAGCAACCTTCTGGCGGCGATTCCGATCCTGCTGATCTCGTTGGCTCTTTTGGAAGATGACGGTGTTTTTTTAATCGCGGGCTATTTGGCGGCGATTCCTTGCGGGGTCTTTTTCACAGCTCTCTTTCTCTACGGACCCAAGGCGGTTAAGGGGTTGTGGGCGTGGATATGCCACTTTTGTGCGTAGGTCGCAGGCTTTCCTTTTTCTCTAATTACCCCTATCTTTTCGGGTTAGGGCAGAACCATTAAACAACAAAAACAGGCATAAATAATTATCATGGAAGGATTTATATTAAGTATTCTGATCCTTGCGAATGGGCTTTTCGCAATGGCGGAACTGGCTGTGGTGTCGAGTCGACGCAGTAAGTTACGGCAGAAAGCGGAGGCTGGGGATGCGGGGGCGAAGGCGGCTTATGATTTGGCGGCATCGCCCAGCGAGTTCCTTTCGACCGTAAGCGTGGTGATCACGATGATTGCGATTCTTTCCGGAGCGATGGGAGGAGCTGTGTTGGCAAAGCCTGTGGCGGCGTTGCTGCAATCATGGATGATTCCTGTGGGGATAGCGGAGCCGGCGGCGTTGGGGTTGGTGGTTTTGATCATTACCGTGGCATCCATCATTTTTGGGGAGTTGTTGCCGAAGCGATTGGCATTGGCGCACAGTGAGGCGATTGCGGCGCGCTTGGCCAGACCGATTCAGGCGGTGGCAATTGGGCTGGGGCCGATTGTGAAACTTCTGAGTGGGACAACCAACACGTTAGCGGCCCTGTTTGGAGTGAAGGAGAGTAACGAGACAATTCCTGTGAGTGACGAGGAGCTGCGGTATTTGTTGGAGCAGGGGAAGCGGGCGGGAGTGTTTAGTTCGACCGAGCAGGGAATGGTGGAGCGGGTCTTGCGATTGGACGAGTTACGGGTGGAGGAGCTGATGACTCCCAGCGTGAAAATTGTTTGGATCAATGCGGATGAGGACGCTGATGTGACTTGGCGAGCGCTGGTGGCGAGTGGGCATTCGCATTTTCCCGTATATCGGGGGAGTCGGGAAAATGTGGTGGGAGTGGTTTCAGTCAAGGCGTTGTGGGCGAATACAGCGGCTGGATTGCCTGCGAAGCCTGCGGATTTGGCGACTCCTGCACTGATCATTCCGGAGACGATTCCTGCCCTGCGTGCGTTGGAGCAGTTGCAAAAAGCGAAGCAGCGGGTGGCGCTGGTGAGCGATGAGTTTGGAAGCATCACGGGAATTTTGAGTTTGCTGGATCTCTTGGAGGCGATTGTGGGAGATCTTCCGTCGCACGAAGATCGTCAAAGGGCGCGGGTGGTGAAGCGTGAGGATGGATCGTGGCTGGTGGATGCGACTTTGCCGGTGGAGGATTTTGCAAAGGAGATCGGAAAGGGGGCGGATCACTATCAGTTGGATGGGGACTATCAGACGTTGGGTGGATTTATTGTGCATCACTTGGCTCGGGTTCCGCATGAGGGGGATATCTTTCAATATCGGGGTCATCGGTATGAGGTAGTTGATATGGATCGGCATCGGCTGGACAAGATTCTGGTGACTCCGGTTCAGGGTTGATGGGTAAGTTTGACGAAGGGGTGTAGGCGGAGAATACTAGACGGGCTCAGATGAAATTTTGGGCGGGGTAGCCAAGTGGTAAGGCACGGCTCTGCAAAAGCTGTATTCGTCGGTTCGATTCCGACCCTCGCCTCCAAAATTTCTCAGACGTAGCTTACAGGGATCGAAAAAACGGGAATCGATACAGGGGTAGAGCGACTTAATCCTTATCCATCCGTTCGCGTTAGCGAAGGATCAGATAAAGAGCGAGTCCCAGCATGATCGCATCGGCAAGAAACATCAGCCCCGCGGCCGTTTTCTGGATCGGTGTGACCGAACCGGGTTTGGGTTCCAAGTCTTTCACGTTGCCGTGAAAGTAGACCATCGTGGAGAAGACCAACCCAATCCAGAGAGCGAGAATCACTCCCGGCAGGTTGTTTACGAGATCTGCTCCACGAGGGACAAACCAAGGAATCCATCCTAGTCCCATGATCATCGCATTCATAAGAGGAACGTAATCCTTCAAAAAGGGAAAGCAAATGAAGGGTGCCTTTGTAGATCACTCCATGAGTAGTATGAGAAATGGATTTTTGGCGTAAGCAGTGGAAGTGGATTGTGGGGGTAGGAGGTGGGTTGTCGCTCCTTGTCGGTGGAATGCTTTGGTTGGCGGCAGGGTTCCTTGCGACTTTAGCCACCATGATTCCTCCATCGGCACGGCCTGCGATGCATCCAACCCGTTTGGGCTTAGTTTGTGAGAATGTGGAATTGACGTCGGAGGATGGGAAAAAAATCTCTGCTTGGTGGTTGCCCAAAGGGCGGGAGGGTAAGCCACCTGTACTGGTTCTGCACGGGTTAGGAGCAAGCAAGGCGCACATGATGGACTACATACTATTTGCGCAGAGGGAGGGGTATCCCGTGATGGCGATCGATTTTCGCGGGCATGGTGAAAGTGAGCCGAGTTTGACGAGTATTGGTTTTCACGAGAGTCGGGATGTGGAGGCTGGGATGCGCTACATTCGTGGGACAGGGTCGGGAGATCCGGTTTTATGGGGAACATCGATGGGGGCGGTATCGGCTCTGCTGGCGGCGGAGAGGGATGGCTCGGTTGCTGGGCTAATTGCAGATGCGCCGTTTGACACGTATCGAAACACCATCTGTCACCATGCCAAGTTGATGTATGGAATTCCCGAGTTTCCGCTGATTGTCCTCGCGTGTCCGATGATTGAAGAGCGTGCTCATTTTCGGATGGATGACGTGAATTCTTTACGGGCCGCAGCAAAGATTCACGCGCCGATGCTGGTTTTGGCGGGAGAGAAGGATGTCCGCATGGATCCTGCTGTGGTGCGAACGGTTTATGAGGCGGCGGGAGGGCCGAAAGAGTTTTGGGTTATTCCGGGTGAGGGGCACGAGAACCGGACGTTTCAGGATTCCTTTCAGGAAAAGATACGAACCTTTTTGGCTCGGATCCAGTCGAGCAGAAAAAGTTAAACGAGAGAGAGGTGGGCTTGGGAGGAGGGAGCCTGAGGTGCGAGTTCGCGGAGGAGGCCGTCTGTGCCGACATGGCGGGCGTAGTGTTGGAGGGCAGTGCGATCAGTCAGGCCTGAAAGAAAATCACAGACTGCCCTACTCACCCCCTCCTTTTTGATGCGAAGGGCAGCCCGATCCGCGATGAGATGCGGATGAAGATGATAAAATTCGAATAGACCTTGAAGGACTTGGCAGGAGCGTTGGTTGACCTCGCGAACTCCAGGATGATGGTAAAGATTTTCGTTTAGGAAATTGCGCAGGTTTTGAATTTTCACACGCATAGGAAGGGTAAAGGCAATGAGACGGAGAGAGTGGGACTGGGCGTCTGCCGCCGAAGCGGGTTTCGATTCCGAGAGGTGAGCATCAGAGGATCGGGTGGCGTCCTCGATCAGCAGGTCGGCCAAGCATCGAGCCACGTATCGGCGTGTGCGTTCGGAATCGAGGCGAGCGTAATTTTTGCGGATTGAGGATTCGGTTTCTTTCCAAAGTTCTATGGCTAGGAGGGCAGAGGGATCGATCAGGCCACTTTCCAGGGCGTCCTCCAGATCATGGCAGGAGTGGGCAATCTCATCTGCGAGGTCGACGACTTGGGCCTCAAGGGATGGGTGAAGGCCGGGACGGGGGAGGGGGTCGATGCCTTGGCGAACTTCGTGGGTGAGGTTAAGTCCGTTGAATTCTGGGTATTTGACTTCGAGTTGTTCCACCACGCGTAGGCTTTGGCGACGGCGACCGAAGCCGCCTGAATCTTGCATCAGCTGATCTAGGGTGTGTTCGACCGTGTGTCCAAAGGGAGGGTGACCGAGGTCGCGGGCGAGGGCAATGGCCTCGGCCAGGTCTTCATTCAGGCCGAGGGAGCGACAAAGGGAACGGGAGAGGGAAGCGACTTCAATGGTGTGGGTGAGACGGGTACGAACGTGATCGCCCGAGCCGTTGAGGGGAAGCTGGGTTTTATATTCGAGAGAGCGAAATGCGGTACTGTGAACGATGCGTTCGCGATCGCGTTGAAATTCTGGGCGGAAATCGTGGGACTGTTCGGGATGCTTGCGACCGAGGCTTTCCCTGCTTTTCGAGGCGTAGCGGCTGAGTAGGGTGGATTCCCTTTTTTCCCAGTCTTTACGGGTGTGGATCGGCATCTCTCTGGAATGGACGGAAGCGGAGGGGAGTCGAGGGATGGGAAAAATTGATCCACAAAAGATGTGAACATCGGGTGGATGCGGAAGAATAAGTTATGGGGGGTGAGACTAGGCTTGAGAGGGGATTGTTGGATTCAAGACTCTGGAATTGCGGCACCCCAATCAGGTAGCCCTACCGAAGTTTGCGGCTAGAGGGTGATGCGGAGGAAGGTTTTCTTGCCGACTTGGAGGACTTGGCCTGATTTGAGGGAAATTTCTGCCTGTGGATCGGCAAGTTTGGTGCCGTCGAGTTTGACTCCGCCTTGGGTGATGAGTCGGCGGGCTTCCGAGTTACTGGGGAACGCCTTGGTTTCTTGGATCAGTTTGGCAACGGAGAGGGTGGCAGAGGAGGGGCGAAAGGAGTCCATCTCGGCCGTGGTGAGATCTTTTTTGGAGAATTTGGCCTCGAAGTCGGACCGGGCTGAGGTGGCAGCACTCTCGCCGTGGAAGCGACGCACGGCGGCGGCGGCGAGCTCCTTTTTGGATTCCATAGGGTGTGCCGGCGATTCCTTGGGCAGGCCGAGGAAAGAGCCGAGGAGATCACGCCAAAGGGCGCAGGTTTCGTCAGGGATAGACATCACTTTTCCAAAGATCTCAGTTGGGGGTTCGGTGATGCCGATGTGATTGTTGAGGGATTTGCTCATCTTCTGTTTTCCGTCCGTTCCGGTGAGCAAAGCAGTGACGAGGACAACCTGAGGCTCCTGTCCTGCTTGGCGTTGGAGGTCGCGACCGACGAGATTGTTGAAGAGTTGGTCGTTGCCCCCGAGTTCGATATCGGATTTCACGGCGACCGAATCGTATCCTTGGAGAACGGGGTACTGAAATTCGGCTAAGCTGATGGGGATGCCCTCTTTGTGGCGTTTGGAGAAGTCATCCCGCTCAAGCATGCGGGCGACGTTGACTTGTCCGTTGAGGCGAAGAAGGTCGGCACAAGAGAGTTTGGCTAGCCACTCACCGTTTCTGCGGACTTCTGTTTTTTTAGGATCGATAATTTTAAAAACCTGGTCGGTGTAGGTCTTGGCGTTTTGTTCGATGACCTCAGGTTCAAGAGCGGGGCGGGTTTTGGAGCGACCCGTGGGGTCGCCCACGCGGGCGGTGTAGTCGCCCACGATGATGACGGCGAGGTGACCTGCCTCTTGGAATTGGCGGACCTTCGCTAAGACGAGGGCGTGGCCGAGGTGGAGATCGGGTGCGGAGGGATCGAAGCCAAGTTTGACGCGCAGGGGGCGACCCGAGGCGATTTTCTTCGCGAACTCCTCACGGGTATGGACGTGGGTGAGGCCAGAAAGAAGGGCTTCAGGGGACATGGGGTAAGACTAATCTGCGAGGGGCGGGAGGTGAAGGCGATTAGATCGAAAAGTTGGGTAAAGGGGGTGGGTTGATAAAAAAGGGTTGGCGAGTAGCGTGTTGGGTATGAGGTGCGGATCCATATCTGCAGGGGTGACTTGTGTCCTTTTTGGGTTTTTGGCTGCAGGACGTGCGGGGGTGATTCGGGGGGATGTTCCGGACTCATTTTACACGGGTTTGGCGGCGCAGAGTGTTTACGACAGCGTGGGATTTTTACGCTGGAATGAGGGCGGGAGTGGTTACATCGCATCTGGAACGCTAATTTCACCCGAGTGGGTATTAACGGCGGGACACGTGGTGGGTGGAACGGACAATTATGGATCAGGGGTGAGTGGAATGTTTTTTGGGCTGGGTAGCGCCTATAGCGAGACAGGAGTCCTTGCGACGGATTGGATTCCGTTTTCAGGCTGGAGTAGCAGCAATGGGGATGTATGGGCAGGTGTGGATTTGGGGTTGGTGCGGTTGAGTCAACCGATCACGAGCGTGACACCGGCTCTGCTCGATTTCAGCACACCCCTTTTGGGATTACTGGGCACGAATGTGGGATATGGAAGAAGTGGGACTGGCATGTTGGGAATGAGTAGTGGGGCAGGGGTCAAGCGGGCGGGACAAAATATGATCGATGCTTGCGGAGGTATGGTCACCACGATGGGAAGTGGAACTTTGTTGGATCTGGATGGAATTTCTCCCACCGTTCTTTTTCAAGATTTTGATAATCCTACCAATTTGGTGGCGAGCTCGATGGGTTCTGTAATTCCTGTCGAGCAGGAGTATCTGATCGCAAGTGGGGATAGTGGGGGCGGTTTGTTTATTGAAGTAGGGGGAGTGACCAAACTTGTTGGGGTGAATTCGTTTCTAGCTTCGTTGCCATACCCGTTGGACACCACGGGAGCCAATGCGGATTACGGGGATTTAGCGGGCGTGGTATCCGTGCAGAGTTTTGAGAATTGGATTTTTACGGTAACTGGAGTGCCTGAGCCCTCTGTGATTTCCCTTCTCTTTTTCGGTCTTGGTGGATTGGTGCTGACGCGAAGAAGGGCGGAATAATATTGGTTTTATGAACGAGAGTGGTTGGGTGTCCAACCAGTTCACCAAGGGGTTGCGGCCTAGTGAGTGTTTGCCTTTAAAGAGGCAATTGCCGCCATGATTTGATCGGCAAACTTTTGAAAGTCATCCCTGTTCTTCGGGTCACCCTGAAAGCGCATGGGTTGGCCATACACGACCTGAATGGGGCGAAAGGGGTGCCAATTACCATTTCGTGGCATGGCTTCGTGGCTACCGATAACGTGGACAGGAACCACAGGGACATTCGCCCGAGCAGCGATCATTCCAATTCCAGGCTCCGCTTTTCCAAGAGTGCCATCGAAGGTGCGCTGGCCTTCAGGGAAAAGAACGAGAGTCCCGTTTCTTTTTAGAACTTCAAAAATATTTTTGAGCGAGGAGGGTCCAGGGGAGTTCTGATTAACAGGAATCGACCCGATCGACGGCAGCAGCCAAGAGCAGATCGGGGGAGTGAATAGAGTGTGGCGTGCCAAGTAGTAGGTGACACGGAAGAGGCCGCATCCTGTGGCGGGTGGATCCAGATAGCTCGCGTGGTTGGGGGCGAGGATGAGTGGGCCCGGGGGTAGGGAGCTGGCCCCAAAGGTTCGGAAGGAGTGAAAGATCTTAAAAAAGGTAAGACAGATCAGGCGGATGAAGTGGAACCAGACGGGACAAACCTTCATGGAACGGTGGGGCCGGGTTTTTGGCGGGAGCGAACTTCTTGAACAATCTGGTCGGCAAGGGATCGAGCATCGTTTTTTCCGCTATCCAACAAAGTGGCATCTGCAGCACGAAGAAGAGGCGCGGCGGAGCGGGAAGAGTCGATCTTGTCTCGGGCGGCAAGGTTGTCTTTTTCTCCCTGTTTGCGTCGGCGTTCTGCCCGAACGGTTGGGCACGCATCGATAAAATATTTGAATGGGCTATCGGAGCAGACGACGGTGCCAATATCGCGCCCCTCCATCACAAGGGGTGCAGAGAGGCGGAGCTTGCGTTGAAGATTCACGAGGTGTTCGCGAAGTTCGGGAAGGGTGGAGACGATGGAGACAGCGGCGTTGACCTCGGGAAGGCGGGTGTGAGGAGCCAGATCACGGTTGGCTTCACGCAAAGTGATCTCCCTGTTTTGGATCTCTGCATGGAAATCAACCTTCTCTAGGAGCTGTTTCATGCGGGGGCGGGAGGCGGGATCGTGGCCTGCTTCGAGGGTTAGAAAGGTGAAGGCGCGGTACATGGCGCCCGTATCTACGTACGTGTAGCCGAGATCGTGGGCTACGAGTCGGGCAACGGTGCTTTTGCCCGAGGCGGCGGGTCCATCAATACAGATCACGGGATGAAGCATGACTTAGCGTCCGAGTTCTTGGATCAGAGCAACCTGCTTTGCGAAGCCTGGGTAGCTGGTTTCGATACAAGCCGTGTCTTTGACAAGGGTTCGGCCCTTTGCAAAGAAACCCAAAATGGCGGCGGACATTGCGATCCGATGGTCTCCATGGCTTTCCACCTCGGCTCCGACGATTCGGCAACCGCCTTCAATCAAAAGGCCGTCGGGCTTTTCTTCCACGGGGACGCCAAAAAGACGAAGATTTTTTGTGATGATGGCAAGCCGGTCACTCTCCTTGTGCCGGAGTTCGCCCGCATCCTTAATTTCTGTTGTGCCCTCGGCTAATGCGGCAGCTACGGCGAGAATCGGAATTTCATCAATCAGATTGGGAATTTCTTTTCCTGAGACTTGCGTGGCTTTGAGGCGTCCTCCGCCCATGACTGTGATTGTGCCGAGTGGTTCGGGTGTGGGTTGCTCGACCTTCTCCATGATTCCTGCGCCCATGCGGAGAAGAGCGGAGATAAGAGCAGTGCGGGTGGGGTTCAGTCCGACTTTACGAAGAGTGAGCTTTGCTCCGGGCAAGCCTGCTGCGAGGACCATCCAGAATGCGGCAGAGGAGAAGTCGCCCGGGACATCTAACTCCGTGGCCTCGAGACGTTGCGGACCGTGAAGGATAATAGACTTCTTCTCCGTACGGAAACTGGCGCCAAATGCGGGGAGAAGTCGCTCCGTATGGTCGCGGGACAGAGTGGGCTCTGTAAAAGAGCTTTTGCCTGAGGCGTGAAGGGCCGCGAGGAGGAAGCATGATTTGACTTGGGCACTGGCCACGGAGCTGGAGAAGTCGATGGCTTTGAGTTGTTTCCCGTGAATGGTCAAAGGGGGACGGTCTCCTGCGCCCTCGCAAATAAGTTCGGCTCCGAATTTGCGCAGGGGATCGGCAATTCTGGCCATGGGGCGACGGGAGAGGGAGTCATCGCCAAAGAGGCGGGTCGTGAAGGGGTAGCCTGCGACGATTCCTGAAAGAAGTCGGATCGTGGTTCCGCTGTTTCCGCAATCGATGGGTTCGGCTGGAGCGAGGAGTTTTCCTCCTCTGCCTTCTATCAGAACTTCGTCTGGTGCGACACGATCGATGCGGCAACCCAGCGCTTGCATAGCGTGGAGGGTCGAGAGGCAGTCTTCGCCAGGGAGAAAACCGCGAAGCCGGGTCGTGCCCGCCGCAATGCCTCCGAGAAGAATGCCCCGATGGGAGATGCTTTTGTCTCCTGGGACGGAAAACTCTGCATCGAGTTTACGTAGGGGGCGAATTTCGATCTGTTTCATGAGTTGGATAGGGAGCGGCGAATTTGGGCCGCTTCCTGAAGAATATTTTTGAGTGAGGCAGCATCTTTCTGTTCGATGGCATGGACGAGGCGGGTGATGGAGCCTTGAAATTCTTTGAGCGCCGCAAGGATATCCGTGCGATTTTCGATAAGGATTTCTGACCAGAGCTCGGCTGGGCCTGCAGCGATCCGGGTGGTATCTCGGTAGCCAGAGCCGGCCAAGGGTAGAGCTCGCGTACCTGCAGTGAGGACGAGAGCTGTCGCAACGCAGTGGGGGAGGTGACTGATTTGTGCGACTTGGGTGTCGTGTTCTGTGGGGGACATGGTCAGGACGTGTGCGCCTAAGGCTTTCCAGAAAGAGGTGGCGTCCTGAAGAGTATCGGAAGAGGTGGTGGAAGTGGGGGTGAGAATGACGGGGGCATTTTGAAAAAGGTCGTGCCGTGCGACAGCAAAGCCAGAGATTTCGGATCCTGCCATGGGGTGGGAACCGATCCAACGGGCCTTTTTTTGGAAGAGTGGGGCTAGGGATTTTTCAACGGATCCTTTGATGCTGGATACATCGGTCACAAGAGTTGTGGGAGCAAGGTGGGGAAGGATGTTTTGAGCGAGAGGGACAAGAGCGGAGGGTGGAGCGGCCAGGATGACGAGGTCGGAGCCAGCGATGAGGGAGGGTTCGGTACCGATTTCTGCTTTAGGCAAGGCGGAGCGAAGAGCGGGGATGGATTCTGAGCGGCGGGTCCACAAGACGATTTTTGCTTTTGGAAAAGCGCGGGACGCGGCCAAGGCGACAGAACCGCCGATGAGACCGGGGGCGAGAATGGCGATTCGGGAGAGGGTCATTTTTTTTGGGCAAGAATTTCGGGCAGAACTTTTTCAAGGCGCTCCATCTGTTCGGGGGTACCGATCGAGATGCGAATCCATGTGGGCAGGCGGTAACTGCGGAGAGGGCGGACGATGATGCCTTTCTTTTGTAAGGCGAGAAAGACGGCGTCTCCATCGCCGACCTCGACCATGACAAAGTTTGCGGTGCCTGGAATAAAGCGAAGGTTGAGTTTCTTGAGAAAGGAGTGGAGGCGATCGCGGCCCGCATCGGTCATGGAGACGGTTTTTTTCACGTGATCCGTGTCGGCGAGGCCGGCGAGGGCGGCGACTTGGGCGGGAGCGGAGGTGTTGAAGGGCTGGCGGGATTTTTGGAGGACGGCAGCGATGTCGGGGCGGGCGAGACCATAGCCGATGCGAAGGGCGGCAAGGCCTTGGACTTTGGAGAAGGTGCGAAGAACGACGAGGGGGCGACCTTCTTTTACCCACTGGACGGAGGGGGGAGGTTCAGGAGTGAATTCGTAGTAGGCTTCGTCGAGGACGAGAAGGGGGCCAGCGGGAAATTTTTCCACGAAAGCGGTGAGCTCAGCATTCGGAATACGGGTACCTGTGGGGTTGTTGGGGGAGGCGATGAATACGAGCCGAACATCTGGGGTGAGGCGCGCCGAGAAGCCTGCGAGGTCGTGATGGAAATTCCGATCGGGGACCTCTTCGAAAGGAACACCGAAGAGGCGAGCCATCAGTCCGTAGACGGCGAAGGCGTAAGTGGAGGCGAGGACTTTGCCTTGTCCGGGCAGAGTGTAGGCGTGGTAGCAGAATTCGATAATTTCGTTTGAGCCGCATCCGAGGACGACGTGGTCGGGGGTAAGGCCGTGGAGCTTGGCGATGGCTTGCCGTAGGTCGACGCCGGCTCCGTCGGGATAGAGGTGGGTAAGGTCGAGGGAATCGCGAATGGCTTGAAGGGCTCGGGGGGAGGGGCCAAGAGGATTTTCGTTGGAAGCGAGTTTGGCGATTTGGGATGGGTGGAGGCCGTGTTCGCGGGCGACATCGGTGATGGGCCGACCAGGCTCGTAGGGGTGGAGGTCGGCGACGTGGGGGTTGGGTTGGGGGCTCATGGTTTTTGGGGAACGGATTGGGTTTGGCGGGAGCGGAAAAGGTGGAGAGCGCGACGGATTTTGGGGTGGGTGGGGGCGAGGCAAGCGGCGGCGAAGAGGGCGGCATTGATTTGGCCTGCTTTTCCGGTGGCGAAGAAGGGGCCTTGGGCAGAGGTAGCAAGTTTACGGAGAAGAGAGAGATTACGGGCAGGGGAGGTGGAAGTGGGAACGAGGATTGGCGGGACGGGCGGGTGAGATTGTCCCACTTTCCCGGGAAAGTAGGATGATGGGGAGGAGGGATAGGGGGTGATGGTCAGGGGAGAAGGGGAAGATGAAGAGGATAAGGATAGCCCGAGCTTGCGGAGGGTTTGCGCGGTTTCCTTGAGCAGGCGAGGCTGATTGACTCGGATTGAGGTGACAAGCATCTGGCAATACTAGCCTGTGTTTTGGGTAATTCTCAACTGGAAGCGCTTTGATACCTACGCAGGCCTAGTTGAAAGAAAAGGGAGGCAAAGATAGCGGCGGTCAGGCAGGTGAGGAGAAATAGGAGAAGGGATGCAGGCTCAAAGCCGCGCAGGAGAGTGGAGGCAGGGATATTGGCGACCAGAAGAAGGGGAAGGGCGAAGGTGAACAGAATGCGAAACCAGCCAGTGGCGGCCTCACGTGGAAGTCGTGCGACCTGAAAGATGCTGTAGTAGCCAAGCAGAACCGATTCAGCCTGAACGATCCAAAAGGTAAGAGATACAAGGGAGAGAAGCAGGGCGTAGTGGGTTAGAAGCCCAGCAAGGATGAGAACGAGGTAGAGAAGCAGGGTGCTCAGGGAGGGAGTGATGTGGAGATCGTGAAGAGCGAGGGCAACGACAACGGCGGCAATCAGGGCGTTTGCCAAAGGGCCAATTTCAAGGTGCGACGTGCTAATGAGAAATTGGGGAGGGGCAGGTTTGAGAAGAATAAAGTCCAGTTTTCCATCTCGAACCGATTCGGGAAGTTTCACCAAGCCGGGCATCAAAAAAGCGGTGAAGATTTGTTGGATGAGTTGATTGGTCGCAACCAAAACGATCATTTGGGGGCGACTCCAGCCCGCGATGGAGTCGACGTGCTGGTAAACGACATCGACAAAAGCGAGTTGAAGAACGAACCAGGACAGTTCCACAATCACCCAGATAAAAAAATTCGCCCGGAAGGCGAGTTCGCGAGTTGTGGCATACCGAAGTTGGATCAGCCAAAGGCGAAAAAGATGAAAGAGGGAACTCATCTTATCCGCCTGCGGCTGTGTATTTTCTAAGGCCTGCTTTCCACATACCTTGAGCCACGAGAATAAAAAAGAGAGCCCAACCAAACTGCATCGCCATTCCGGTCAGCCAAGCGGAGGGAGACAGAGTTCCGCAAAGGGCCGCAGTAGGAAACCAGTACTCGTAGGCGAACGGAAGGCACTGGGCGAAACGGAAAAGAACAGGAGGAAGAAGATCCAAAGGGAATACGTGGCCACCTGCTAAAAATTCGAGGGAGTAGACGAGGAAGATCAGGGCACTGATATCCAGAAGCCAGAAGGAGGTCAGGGAGAGGCAGAGCGTTAGGCTGAATTGAAGAAGAGCGGAGCCGAGGATTGCGGGAATTCCCCGTGCCAAATCAATCGAGCCGAGCTCAAGGGGGACGACACGAGAAAGCAGAAAAAAGCAGAGTAGAACGGGGATCGCGGCAGCGACGAGGTAGGCGCACCGGCCCGAGAGAAAAAGGGCGGCCCGATACAGTCCGTAAGGCAGAGGACGCAGAAGAATTGAATTGAGAGTGCCCTCCCGTATTTCGCGGGAGATTTGAAAGTCGTCATCCGCAGGGGAGCTGACCGATTCCACGATGAGAAGAACTGCGTAGTAGGTTAACAGGCTGGCGAGGGTATAGGACCCGACGGTGGATTTGCCCTGAAACACAGCACCCCAAAAGACCCAAGAGACGAGAAGAGGCATGGCACTGAAGAGGGCTCGCAGAAGGTAGTTCCAGCGGTATGCGAGTTGGCGCTGAAGGCCAATCGAGAAGACGGTCGGAAGTGCGGAGAAGGAGGCGATCACGAGCGACGACGAAGATGAGCAGGCAGAATGCCGAGCTCGGTCCGATATTTCGCGATGGTGCGACGGGCAATGGGAATTCCGCGTTCTCGTAACATTTCTTCCAGCACGGCGTCCGAGTAGGGCTTACGGGGTGTTTCCCTTCCAACAATTTCCGCTAAAATCTGTTTTGCCTGAGTATTGGCCACGGCGGGACCTGTGGCAGTTTCTCCCCCAAGGGCAGTGGCAAAAAAGAAGCGCAATGGAACAACCCCATGGGGGGTGCGGACATATTTATTTGCGACCGCACGGCCGATGGTGGTTTCGTGCACGCCAACTTTTTGGGCGACTTCACTCATTGTGAGAGGATGTAGAGCGGAGGGGCCTTGTGAGAAGTAGTCGGCTTGGCGATGGGCGATGACCTCTAGAAGTTTCTGAATTGTTTCTTGCCGGCGTTCCAGGGATTGAAGAAGAAAGCGAGCGGAGCGAATCCGCTCTTTCAGGTAGGAGCGGGTTTGTTCGTCGGACGAGCTGTCACCCAGAATATCTTTGTAGGTATCGCTGATTCGGAGTCGTGGAAGAAGATCGCCTTCGATTTGTGGAACCCATCGATCCCCGTCTTTCACAAAGGTAGCTTCGGGTCGAACCACGAGGTCAGGCCGGTCGGGGGCAAAGGCGGAGCCTGGGCGAGGCGAGAGTCGGGCGATGGTTTCGGCAGCGGCTTGAACGGATTCAAGAGGAGCGGATGTGGCATTGGCGATTTCTGCAAACTTACGTTTTCCGAGAAGGTCAAAATGATCTCGTAGGATGCGGGCTCCTAAGGAGTCATCCAGGCCGTGAGATTGGAGTTGGAGAAGAAGAGCTTCGGGAAGGGTGCGTGCGGCTATGCCTGGAGGGTGAAACGACTGGACAAGGGCGAGGGCATGTTCGACCTGAGGAAGAGATGTGTGGGTTGCAGTAGCAATTTCTGAGAGGTCGGCTTGAAGGAAACCGTCTTCGTCCAGGTTTCCGATAATTTCGGTGGCTGCGGTGTGGGTGGCAGGGTCGGTCTGGGTTAGGGTGAGTTGTGAGGTAAGGTGGTCGGTCAAGGATTCGGGCAAAACTTTGGATTCGAGGAGGGCTTGGCGGGGATCAAGCTTCGGCCGATCGGCTCTGCTGGAAGAGATAGGCCAATCTGAATCGCGAATATCGACGGAAGAGTCGTCCTCCTCTTCAGGAGATGGATCTGAGGCTTCGGTAGGACGAAGTTCCTCTTCAAGAACAGGATTTGTCTGAAGCTCCGTTTGAAGAAGATTTTGCAGTTCGAGGGCGGGGGTTTGAAGAAGTTGAAGAGACTGCTGGATCTGAGGAGAGATCGAGACCGTCTGGCGGAGACTGGGCTGAAGGGACAGAGACATAATTGGATTTTTAGATTGGGCTTTCTCTGGAAAAAGGCAAAAGGTGATATGGGCAAAGTGATTTTGACCGTTCTAGGAAGCGGGAGTCGGGGTAATTCTCTTCATCTGGAGCACGGGGGGCAGGCCCTTTTGGTTGATGCGGGGCTGAGTGCAAAGCAGTTGGAAGCACGAATGGCTGAGGTGGGGGCGCATCAGGCAGAGCTGTTGGGAATTATCCTCACTCATGAGCACGGAGATCATACGGCGGGGCTAAAAACATTTGTTAAAAAGCGGAAGTGTCCAATTTTCGCATCCCATGGAACGAAGGATGTGTTGGAGGCTGAGGTGGCCACGGCCGATTGGCGTGGTTTTGAAGCGGGCCAGCATCTGGAAGTCGGGTGTTTTTCGATTGAGACTTTTCCTGTGCCACACGATGCAGCAGAGCCGATTGGAATGAGGGTGACAGTGGGAAAAACGAAGGTGGGATTGATTTCTGATTTGGGTTTCGTGACGCGGTTGGTTGTCGAAAGGCTGAAGGGATGCACGGCACTGGTGCTGGAGGCGAACTACGATGAAGCGATGTTGCGGACGGAAGAGAAAAGGCCGTGGTCGGTGAAGCAGAGGATTTCTGCCCGCCATGGGCACTTGTCGAATGGGGCAGCGGCCAAACTCGTGGAGGAGGTGGCGGGCCCAGAATTAAGGGATCTTTTGTTGGGTCATATCAGTGAGGACTGCAACCGGCCGGAAATTGCGCGACGTGCCATCGAGGGGGCTCTGGAGAAAGCGGGAAGGAAGGGTGTGCGAGTTCACGAAACCTGTGCGGGTCGCGTGGGTCAAAGGATAGAAATTGAGGCGTAGGGGTTGGGGAAAAGGATTGCGCAGGAGAGGTGGGGAGGAGATAATTTCGGTTAATCGCGGGCGTAACTCAGTTGGTAGAGTGCAACCTTGCCAAGGTTG